>Ga0209712_10000887_pt1 | contig 25782 bp, 23 predicted proteins | sample ArcOceMetagenome_FD_187443 | JGI IMG/M metagenome (GOLD analysis project Ga0209712, IMG submission 187443) | Marine eukaryotic phytoplankton communities from Arctic Ocean - Arctic Ocean - Greenland ARC118M Metagenome (SPAdes) (version 2) | ecosystem: Environmental > Aquatic > Marine > Oceanic...
GCATCTACTGCACGACGCCTTCGAGGAGATTTATTGGGTGAGTGGTTCATACTCTTGTTGGCTCTGCTTGTTCGTTGCATTTTGAATCAATCTAGAAAGTTGTGGAAGGGTTCGATGGAAAGTATTTCGATGATGGATGATGGAATTGAATTGGCGAGGTGCGAAAAGTGTCCTTGTCTTCCGTTTGAATGAATAATTTTCTGCGAGGGATCCAGCTAAAAAAGATGAATTTTGTCGTAGTTTCGTGCCATTTACAAGCTGAAAGCAAAAAAGCAATAAAAAATTAGATTGCTACCAAGTTGCTACCAAAAAAGCCATAGCGGCTACTCACTCCTCGTACATACATACTGACTGCACTGTAGTAGCGAGGAGCTTCGTGTACCGCTATTGTTATGCACTGCTACCCACTACCCACTTGCCTCACTTAACTATCAACTATCACCTCAGGTCCATTGCCCCCAGCGACGCAAGAATCTTTCTTCTAGCGGGAGGCGAAACAACATTCATCATTTCAATGTCTGTGCACTTTCTCTATAACTGGGTTTTCGCGTACGCACACAATACAAGCAAGTAGGGCAGGGCAGGGCAGGGCAGGGCAAGACAGTGCTCAAAGTTCTTGTAAAGCAAATTTATCAATGAATGAACCTACACATAATATCAATCAAACAAGTGCCTTTGATTGGGAATACATTTCTGAAGGTGGGAAGCATGCCATCTTTTCCTACAGTCCAAAGGAAAAAGTGTACAACCGAGCAAATGACTTTTTCAAAGGCAAGATTTTAAGGATCGATAAGAATGCATTCCACTCAGAAGGATGGAGTGAAGAGTATCATTCTGTTAGAGGAAGGCTGCAGATTGATATTTTCCAGAAACTCTTTCATAGTGATCAAACAGAACATCAGGGTCAGGTCTATTTGGATCCCCCCTCAAGTATTCAACTTGACCGTTCGTTTCTGAAGAATTTGAGAAAGCAAGCAATCAAAAGTTGCAAAATACCACTCAGTCGCCAACCAGATTGGACATCAAGAGAGAATCATTATCAACATTTACAAGGTTCCACCGTAACTTGTGCGATTTTGCCAAATTATCGTGCGTCAAACGCGATATCGGTAGAGATTAAGCCAAAGGCGGGATACTTGGCCTCTTCGCCCCTCGTGCATCCAAAGCACAATATAAAATACCATGTTTCTAGATTTCAAATATTGCAGCAACTGAATTACGAAGGAGTTGTTTCGAAAGGGTGGAATAAAGGTTCTACCTTGAAGAGAAAAAGTAGTTATGATCCTCTTGATTTGTTTTCATGCAATCATGATAGGATTCGTCGAGCGGTGAAAGCCCTGTTTGCCAATCCCCAGAATAATTTGAAGGTTCATTATTGTGAACATGTGATTCATTCTCACGAAACACCTGAGCAATCTGTGGATAAGAATGTTGCTTGCATCGAGGATGAAAATGATTGTTCCGTGGAGATATGTAGTCAGGTTCTTGAAACTATTTTTGAGAAGAAACAGGAACACGAGCGAAGAAGTGACATGATTTTGAAAGATGAATTAGTCAACATTGTTAGTGAGGTACTGATGCAAGATCCGTTTCTTGAACATCTTCTCGGCTTGCAACAAGGATACGATATCCTGGATGCTGATGGAGCTATTCTAGTGTATAATAGATTAGTTACTTTGTGTGATGGATGCAACGAGAAAGCAGAGAAATTGATTGAAACATGCCTTGATTCTATTCCAGATGCAAATGGCTCTTTTATGCGAGAATCTCTCGGCAATGATGATCAGTTTAGCAGAAAATCGGTTGAACCGCGGTCCGACTTGATGGAACTCCTTAATATAAGTGGTTGCCCAGTGCGTGAGAATAGGAAAACCACCTATCAAAAGGGAAAAGGCTTGGTGGAAAAGCTAAATACAAACGATTGTATTATGTTGCTGCGAAATTGGTTGCAATCGTTGACTCTATGCGATATTAGTTTCTTTGTGATCATCAAGAATTTCAAGGATAATGCAGACGCTGAAAGAACCCCCCAAAAAATCAGACTACAAAGTGGGAAGTTGTTGAGGTATGAAATCAAAGTAGTAGATTATGACGTAAAGCCAGCAAAGAAACTGAGAAAAAGAGAGATGTCTGAGAACAAAATTGCACTATGCAGTTCCATGACGACACCTACCTACCTTACACTAGCATACGTGTAGTACTTTAATAACTTCTAAACACTAGAGAGTTAAGTTGACTTAATGTGTACATTTAACACAGCATTGCTGTATGTTGTGAAGTCTACTGGGGAGATTAAAGTGCGATTGATTGTTCATTGATTTTTAGACTACTTTGCACCCTTTTCTCTCTTCGCCTTGGGTAATTTCAAACTGATCACCTGTTCATTTTTCAATTTCCGCAAGCGTCCTTTCTGATTAAGCACAGTCTGTTTTTCATTTCGCTCAACTAGCTTTCCCTCGACAATCTTTACCTTGTCCTTATTTTTAGGATCGATTATCTCCGCAATTACTGGGAACCCCTTGTAACTCTCGAACATGATCCCATACAATTCATCTCTTGCCCCAGGTGTAGTCACTTCAATTGAATGATGAACGGCAATATTATGTGCCATTGATCCATCACCTTCTTCCCCCAGTGCAAAATTGATTCCTCTAGCTATAGACACGACGTCGGTTCCAAGCTCCTCTTTTTCATCCTCATCGTCACCATCGTCACCATCGCCTCCCTCAAACTCGCTTTCAAATTCCTGCACCGCACTCTCATCAATTTTGTCATCGTATTCAAGTCCAGACTTATCCTCCTCTTCTTCGATGACTTTGGCTGCAATAAAGGAATCACCACTTAATGTGACAATAATCTGACCCGGTTTCCACTGGATATCAACGTCTTCGGCTTTCCCACCTCTCTCGACAACAACTTCCAAAATTATTCTTTCCCCCTCTTTTTTCCATATGCTCTCATCTCTGGGTAGAGATGTATCGATAGGTTCGGGTATGATGTCTCCATTAAGCTGAAGTAAGCTTGGTTTAAATCTATGGGTTATGGGAGAGGTTGTCCAAGCGCGAGCTGCTGGCGATGTGACAGCTGCGAGTGTCAGTGCCAACAAAAGTTTGTTATTAAGGAATGTCCTCATTTTGGTGTAATATGTGCAATGTGGTGGGGTGCTGTATTTGCGTATTGCACTCTACAAGTTCAAAGTAGCGTGGATGGAGATACAAGTATGCTTAAGGAGAAGAAGCTGACCAATGTAATGGATAATGGCACAGTACCCCGGTACGGTACGGTACAGGTACTTGTAGCTTGTAGTATGCAGTATGCATGAGGTATTGAATTGAGGTTGGCTGGCTGACATGACGGCTGACGGATGACGGCGCGCCCTCCGAGCGAAACGTGAAGAAGGATTGTGGCATACAGTACCTTTTATTTTACAAACACAAAATACATTTACTAACGGTTTTGATGACGTTCATCTTTTTACACACAATTTTCTGGATAATTTAGAAGCCGACCATTTACACTCCTCACAAGAATGAGATCTTCACACACAATTTTAGGTCGCATTAAATAAATCCTAACCACTATTCTTCATGCCCTGAGCAACACCATTGATAGACACAACTATAGCATCTTCTCTAATCTTTTTTATTTCACTTTCCTCGTCCCCCATCTGCCGGAACTCTTTGAGAAGTTCAGCTTGCACGCAATTGATTGAGTCTACAAACGGATTCCTAAGTTTTGATGTTGCTCGAGTTAGAGCAATATGAGGCCCGGCGAATTCTTTCGAGCCTGACACTTCAAGCACTGCCGTACGAGTTTCTACCAACTTTTCACGGACCTCGTTGCCCAAAGCAATCAAGTCATCTGTTTTATCAACAAGAAGATCGTCGTAGTTTTTACTGATGGAGTAATCTGTTTTGCTTAAAATCATCGAAATTAAGTCAATAATTTCCCTAAACCATGGCCATTGCTGGTACATTTCTTTCAACTCTGATTTATCTTCTTTACTCTATATATGTGGAAAGATACATGTGAATTAATTACTATTTGATGAAATATGCAATCGCAAAAACAATTTTGAAAGTGTGAATAACCAACCTTTGGGTTTAAACCTTTGCCCACACCCAACCATGCACTCAGATTCAACCTTGTTTGTCCCCACGCAAATGTCCATGGGATGGCTCGAAGACTCTCGATACCACCTGGATATTGAATAATAAGTGAGCCAAGTCAATGAGGAGCGCATAGAAATAATGACATGAAAATAGATGTCTATTTGAATAATTCACCTTTTGGGTTCCGTTTTGCAGGTCGACTTCCAATGTTCAAAATTCCCAATTCGAGTTCAGGGGTAGCTTGACGAAAGTAGGGTACGAAACGAGGGTCGTCCCTCACTAGTTGACGGTATTCTTGGCATGAAACATTTGAGATACGTTCCATGTGTTTCCTCCAGCTGTTGGTGGGTTCAACGTGTTTTACAAATTGTTCTCTCAACACGGCAGCAGTATAAATATCCATAGTTCGTTCTGCAATGTCAGGAGATCCAAAGTTCTGTCTGATCATTTCTCCCTGTTTTGAAGAATGGTTAGAATTTCCTGGATGCAGAAAAAAATGTGCACGTAATTATATTCTTCGTAGAAATATGCTGATGATCTTCACTCACCTGTTCTGTGACTCTGAACCTACCATTGATTGTGTTTGGAGGATGTGATAGGACCGCCCTGTACAGAGCAGGATTCCCGCCTCTGCCAACTGTTCCACCTTTACCATGGAAAAAAGTAAGACTCATATTGTACTCATTGGCTACTTGCACCATCCTTTCTTGAGAAGTATATTGAGCCCAGCATGCAGCAAGCCTATAAAGTGTCACATTAAACAAGATCAGCGTGAGTGTGGGGAACTTTGTCAGAAAGTCATATGCGCACTACGCAGTTCGAAATTACCTTCCAGCATCTTTGGCTGAGTCGCTGTATCCCACCATAACCTCCATTTCACCTTTCGCAGCACCCATATATTGGCCTGTTTCGAACAGTCTTCGAAGAATATCAGGTGCATTAGTCAAATCATTGAGCGTCTCGAATAGAGGTACAACACGCATCATCTTTCCATTTGATGGCGTCATTCCAAATTGCTTCTGGAGTAACATGACTGCCAATACATCACTAGCTGCTTTCGATTGACTGATAACGTATGCTCCTAGTGATTCTGGATCAAACGTAGCTATTGTTTCAAAGGTTCGTAATGTTGTCAAGACATTTTCGTCAACACCGTGGGCCTCTAAATCGCTCAATTTGATGAGAGGTCTTCTGCTAGATAATTCCATCTGAAGAAAACTTAATCTAGAATCTTCATTCCAGCTTGAATACGAGCCGATTCCCAAGTATTGCGTGATCGCATCAAGGGCAAGCGTATGCCTAGTGGATTCTTCCCGGATGTCCAGAGGAACAAGGCTGACACCAAACGCTGCCAAGCGACGGATTGTATCAACCAAACTTCCATCGGCCACTGATGCGAACCCAGTCTCACACAAGGAATCATACATAATCTTCAAAGGAATCATCAAATCATCCTTCTTGGAGATGATTTCTACGTCGTCCCAATCTTCGGATGATAAATGGTCAACAACCGTTAGAGACGTAGGATTTTTCTGTAGGGAATTTTCAATCTCTCGAATGGTTTTAAGCAAACGAAGCCTCAAATGCCCTGTAACTCTACGATATTTTTCCATATTGTCCCGGGATTTTGTTATCGATGCAGCTAGCTCGTTCATTTCCGGAGAGAATGTGGAGTGCGTCGATGAAATTGCGAGTTCATTGTATAACTTGTCCATATCTTTCAGGAAAAGTTTTGCAGCTTTTAACCTCTGAAATAAAACAACATCTTTTGTCACTTGAGGTGTGACGTTGGGGTTTCCATCTCTGTCGCCCCCAATCCATGATGCAAATTTGATTGGCACAACATCTATGGGCAATTTTTTTCCCAAAGACTGAACCACTTGTGCGTTGAGTTTACGTAAATAGTTAGGAACCGCATCCCACAAGACTGTTTCGATCACGGCATTCCCACCAGCAGCTTCGTCCTGTGGTGTTGGCTTTTCCCTACGAATCTCGTCGGATCCCCATGTTCCAGCGATATCTCTGAATATGCTTTGCAAAGCCACTTCACGCTCGTATGGATGCAAATCTTTGCGGTCTAGAGTATTGAGAGTTTCTGAGATTTGTCGGTACTTTCGTAAAAGTGTCCTTCGATTGACTATCACGTATCAGAGAAACGTGAGATCACGAATATCTGAAATTTAATGCACTATAGAGCAACATTCTACTTACCTTCGGTCGGGTGTGCCGTTATCACAATCTCCACCTTTTGTGAAAGTAGTGTTTTGTAAATGTCTTCCTTGGATCCTCCTTCGTTCTCCAAAATTAAATCAAATGTTCCCCTTGCACTATCCTCGACCATGGGCAGAGGACCAATGTTCTGGCTGTTCTTGCTTGCCTCCAATTCGGTGTGTCTCATGAAACGCATTACATGATGCACCTCTGCTGCATTCACAAGATTAAGAGCTACAGAAAAGACACGCATCACTCCAAGAGCATCATGGGGACTGATATCAAAACTTAACTTTTTCATCTTTTCAAATGCCTCCGTATTATTTGGGTCTGCAGCGCGATCAATGCCATATTTACGCAGTTGCGTATACAAATCGTAAACTCTCGGGTTCTCCCTTTTAACAATAGTGGAGAGCATAGCTGAGAGCATCTCGATATCATCAATCAAAGCTTTATCGACAATTGCGTTGAGATCGTCCGAGAGAGAAACTTGATGTCCAGATTCAAGAGAAACATGTGAATCGGTAGAAGATTTCTTTTGAGGCACGAAGGCCTTCTTGTTGGGTGCACTCGATGCTTGAGACGACGAAGCTAGTGTGATAAGTATGGAAATAGGTGCGAGGATTTTGAGCTTCATATTTCTCTTGGGTATCCTTTCAAATTTTAACCTTCGCAAAATGCACACACTGTTTCAATCAGGGCGTGATAGCAACTTTGAACAAGATGTGAAATGGATAGTGAAACTTCGTGTACGTAGGTATAAGCAGTATCACAATGAATAGATTCCAGACACAGTCAGCATCGTCTATGTACATACTACTCGTACATACAGTACGAAGGTGAAAGATCCAACAGGTGTCAGGTGTGTTTCAAGAAGTTTCTTGTTCAAAAATAATTTCTGTTCATTTCTTCTTCCTTCTTTCTCCGCTTCCCTTTCTTATTTTATTTCTATTGAATATTGAAATCTCAAGCCGCTGAAACATTAGAAAAAAGAAGAAAGAAAGAAAGCACCCCTCTGTAGGGGGTCTACGTAATAACCCCACTGTAGGATGAACCCAAATTCCATAAATGTATTGATAGGTTCACCTGAAAAACGAAAACAAGAAAGCAAAACACAATCTGAAATCTCGAAATCTTCTTCTCAAAATTTCGATTTCTGCTCAAGCAAAACGCGATATTCTACTCCTGTTACCGCTACCGCTGATACCACCATGAACAAAAGCTCCACCAACCCACCACCTGGCGCTGCTGAAGGAGGAACATGGGGAAGTGTCCATTACATTGGGTCGAAAACCCAGATGTTTGCGTGTCTTGGATGTCTCTGCTTTTGCATTCCTGGACTATGTATTCTTGCCTGTCCCCAGGTGAGTAGTGTCCAAGATCTAGTTTGATTTGCCATGATGATTTATACTATGATGCAAACCTTCGTCGACATGATACTAAGTTACTGTTATATTATATTATTTCTTTCTAATTTCAGGATGAGAAAGATGCGTATGCTGCTGTCGATGGCAAGGTGAGGATAAAGCAAGAAGGTATTTTAATACCATGCTGAAATGAAGATTTGAACTCTTCTCATCGATCTTTACTATTTGTTTAAAAATAACACAGGTATATGACGCTGCTGGTACCTATCTCGGGTCAAAGCATAATGTGAAGTTCACTCCATCCAGGGACACGTAGGCAAAATTAATCATTTGTGACTGTCATGGTGGTAGTATTATTATTCTATTCCATTTGACAGGGTTTTCTGTTTTACGAAATGCGCATCAACAACAATACGTGCTCAAATGAACACAGCATGATCACTACCACTAACACCAGCGTAACAAGAAGAAGTCATAGCTAATAGAATATGGTTTGGATACAGTATAGTGAGTGTGTACAGTTTGAAGTAATTTTGTAATTACTCAGTGTACAAAAAGAAAAGGAAACGCTCTATTTTATTTTGTTCAGGGGGTGGGTGATCTTTTCTGTTGCCAATATATTGTTTTAGTAGAGTGGTTGAGTGTGAGATTCGCTTGAATCTGAGATGAAAATGGTGTTCTTTCCAAAAGAGCGATGATCAAAGGGTTGATATGCCGTTCCTCTTCCGTGTTACTTACTCCGTTCTGCTAGAATGATCCCAATGCTGGGGAATGTTCTCATGTTCCGAGTAAGTAGTCAGTCGTCAACAAATATTTAGTTCTTGTCCATTTTACTCCAAGATCCAAGAAAGTGAGCCGCGGAAAAAAAGGAGTGTTTTTTTCTGAGATCTTTGAGTGTGGCTATTTGTGGCTATTTTGCTCAGATGCCGAGGACAGACATACGCTGGCACCAAAATTCAAATATAAATCCAATCCCAACGGTTTTTCTGTCCTCAACGATTTGTTAGGAAGTTGTTAGCCTCAAACAAGTCGAGTGAGTCCTTTGCCGGTTCAAGTAAACTGAACTTACGCCAAACCACCCTTGAAGGTCAATCAATTATTCATCAGTTTCCCTTGCAACCAATATTATTGAAGTAACAAAGTAGTTGACGTTAGGAATCATTCGAAAGAAATCTGCAATTCGGTCAAAGGATTATTATCAAATCAAAAACCATGACGTCGAAATTCCCAATCCCATCGTCATTACAAGACCTCGAGCATGAACCCTACGACCTCCTACCCTACCCGCTCGGTTTCGCCGATGATGATGAAGCCACAAGGGCTGATTCGTTTGATCGGCTCGTTCTGTTTCTAGAACGTGGTAATCGAACTCTCAACAGTGCAGGAATTGAAATGTTTGAAACAAGTGGAATGGATACCGAAGAAGAGTGGAACAGTGAAGATAGAGTCCAAGCACTTTACACCCTCGTAAGGTAAGGTTTGTGATATTTCTGACAGTGCCGAAAAGTGCGGCTGTCTTGACTGGTGGAGAGAATACTTGAAAATCCAACAACTTGTTTACTAAAGTTTATATTCTCTCATCTACAATAGAAAATCAGCTTCTCTATCCATGGCAACAAGGAAGAGAGTCATCAATATAATATGTCAAGCGGTCTGCAGTTTGAGCTCCATACTTGCCTCTACAAAGAATATTAATCAAGACAAAAGTATTGATAATACTTTGGCAATGAGCATCTATGTTGTCCCCCAATCATTCAGTGATGCCCTTGCTTGCCAACTATATATGCTGTACACTGTCATGATCTTTATGGAGTCTGAGATCAAGGCGGACAAATCACTCGGCAATACTTCTTCCGGGAGGGGGAAGAATAAATCACAAGAAAAGGAGCGACAGGCAGTAATTCAACGCACACAAGAAAACAGGGAACTCTGCGCATCTGCGATGCTCACAGCAGCAAACGCAATGGCCGAGCATAAATCAAATCTTTGGAAGAGAGGCGTACCAGATGAGAATGTTATTTCACTTCCGTGCCGTATTGCATATCAGATGCTTGAGAATTCCTCTGGTGCTATTGCACGGAAGTTAGCGTCGGCGGATAAGGCCATGCAGATGATTGCTTCGACGGTTGATTCTACAGATCGGAATTTGAACACGGTGGTTTCTGCCTTGGTCGATATGTTGCATTCATATGAGCATATGGCTCCACTTGTTGCGGAATTGTGTTGTTTGGTAAATGAAGAACCTCAGAACAAACTAGCAGTAGTGTTGCTTCGTGAGATTGGAAGGTTGGATGCGAGTACTGCTTCTATATCCGATACGAGTGGAAAGGCGAGTGGAATTCGTAATGTAGCTCCCTTTTTGAATGAGCTTGCAGAGAAGAAGCCACAACTTGTTCTTGAGCATATCTCTCTTGTGCTTCCACATTTGCGATCAGAACCTTACAATTTAAGATCTGCAATTGTTGTGACCATTGGACACCTTCTAATCCGATGTGATGATGGCGATGGTACAGAGAAAGAAGTTGATGAAGGCACGGGTGATTCAGACCTTATTGGAGTAGGTGATGTATCAAAGGCAAAGAAACTCAGTGATGTGAAGGCGTCTCTTTATGACATTCTTCTTGAACATGTGTATGATGTTAGTTCGTACACTCGTGTGGCCGTAATGAAAACGTGGGCGACTTTGATCCGAGCTCAATCATTACCTGTGGATAAATTGATTCCTGTGACTCAATTGGCTATCGATCGGCTTCAGGATAAAACAGTTATGGTTCGTCGAAGTGCCATGCAGGTGAGTAATCCTTTAAAACTTTGGTTTGAAATGGGACTGTGATAAGACCATTGTTCTCTGATATCTCAAAAATTGCTTGTCATTATTGCAGGTCTTAACGCTGGTCTTGGAGAATAACCCGTTCACTGACTCGTTGAGTCCGGCACCCTACGAGAGAAAGATGTTGGAAGTAAGACAATTTCTTTTGGACAATATGCCCACAAGTTTAAAGGAAGCGATGGAGGAGTCGATTGATGCATTGGATGAAGAAAATGAAAGTGAGAAGCAGGAAATTGAAGATGCAGCAATCAGAGCAACTTTAGCCGAGTGCGATTCGATCCCTACTGATGACGATGACAATTCAAATGCGCAACTTCTCAAGAATGTTAGAATCTTCAAGTTTCTCAAGTCGGCGATTGATTTCATTAACGTTTTTGAGTGCTCCAATGAAGCTTTTGAAGGTATGCTTATGTCTTCCAACAAGAGTGATGTAACAGAAGCTCTGAGATTCTTCGTGAGAGCACGTCACTTCCAGCTGCCATGTGCAGTTACTGGAATCAAGCAAGCCCTTGCATTGATGTGGTCTGAAGAAAAGAGTGTCAAGGATGAAGTCATGACTGCATTCATCGACGTCTTTATTTGCGGAACAAACGGAAAGGAAAAATTGCCTCCGAAGCAAATTGTGGATAATCTCATTCGACTTGTGGGCAAAGCCAATGTCAGCGAGCTTGCTTCCATTGAAGAAGCTCTTTCTATTTTAGTGAAGGATGAAATTATACCTTCAGAAGTGTTCCTCATCCTGTGGTCCATTGCAGCTAAGGCGCCTGGAAAGCCGAGATCTGTTGCAATGATGATCCTTTCTATGGGAGCAACTGCAGATGCAGGAATTGTTGATAGCGCAAGTAGACTACGTCATTTACTTCAAGCGGGCTTAGGCGAATATACTGAGGAGCATAGAGATTGGGCAACAGCGAAATCGGCAGCTTATGCACTTCAACGTGTGTCTAGGGTGAAACCTGACCTATCATCTGCAAAATTTCTTGTTTTAGAGCAGATTGTAGAGAGGCTGTCAATTGTAATCCAAGGCGATTGGTGTGATGATGAAAACGAAGACGATACCCGAGCCTGGTTTGGAGCTGCAGAAGAGTCTATCAATGCAATTTTTGCAATATGCCCTGCACCAGAACAAGTGGCAAAACTTATAATCATCGGAATGCAGGTGACAACATTTGGATATGGGAATGGAAAAACAGAACATTATTGTCACTCGCTCCGTCTTTCGAGATTCTTCTTCGTTGTTGGACATATTTCTCTGAAATTATTAGTATATACTGAATCTCTCAGTGGTGCTGTACGTGGTGCAAATGCGGCAAGAACTGTGTCGAAACAAGAGCAGGCCGACAGAGCTAAAGCTGAAGCAGATGATGAGGGTGGTGGTATTGAAGCTGAGCTTGGCCTTGCCCAGGCAGCTGAGGCAGAGACAGAAAATAAGGTTGCCGAAATTGCTGAAAAGGAAATCGTAGGAAGGGGTTTGATTGATCTCTACACACCTCTCGCCATCCAAATTGTCGCAAATGAAAGTGGGCAATTTTCATCAGAGATTCTGAAACAAAGCTCGGTTCTAGCGTTGTGCAAGTTCATGAGTACATCAAAGTCCTTTTGTGAGAAGCATTTGCCTCTGCTTTTTATCACATTGGCGAATGCACCAGATAGGGACATCACATTACGCGCTAATACGGTGATTGCTCTCGGAGATTTGGCCTTCCGCTTTCCGAATGAAGTTGAACCTTACACTTCTCGAATCTATGCTTGTTTGCGAGATAATTCCACTCGTGTACGCTTGCACACCTTGATGGTGCTCACACATCTCATTTTGAACGATATGGTAAAGGTGAAGGGGCAGGTATGTGAAATAGCGCTTTGTCTCCGGGACAGTGAGATTCGTATCAGAGATATGGCCCGGCTTTTGTTCCATGAACTCAGCAAGAGAAGCAACAATCCTATTTACAACTTGTTACCGGAAATCGTTAGTCGATTGAGCAGCATGCCGACTGTGAAAAACGATGATTTCCGAGCCATCATGGCATTCCTTCTAAATTTTATCAGAAAGGAGAGACAGGCCGAAATGATCGTTGAGAAGCTCTGCCAGCGGTTTCCAAAATGTACATCTATTTCTCAGAAAGCGAATATATCATTCTGCCTCGCCAATGTGAAATCTAATGAGAAATGTATCAAGATTCTCAATGACAACTTTAACTTGTACAAAGATACTCTTTTTGATGAGGATGTGTTGAAGCACTTCATGTCGATAGTGAGCAAAACAAAAAAGTTTGCGAAACCGGAATTGAAGCAATACGTAGAGGAATGGGAAGAGAAGCTAAAAAAGCAGTCGGAGATGGGTGTAGAAAATGTAGAAGCAGACAAGAAGGCCGAACGCGCAAAACGGCAGGCAACAAAGCGCAGTTTGCGCTCGCAAACTCAAGTATACTCTGATGAGTCTGATGGTGAAGATTCTGGCGAAGAAGATTCTTTGTCGGGAGACGAGAACAGTGGATCTGAAGAAGAATCTTTGTCGGGAGACGAGGACAGTGAACCCGAGAAAGGCGATATTGATGGGAGTGGTGATGAGTTTGAATTTGATGAGAAAGAAAACAATGACAATCTTGATAAAAGCGTGACAGCATCCTCTGGGGGTAAATCAGAGAGGAGTCAACGCAAACGGGAAATTCTCACAACCGTAAACTAAAAATGTTTTATAGATACCTCTGTTACGTGCTATTATTGCCGAAAAGGATGACTACAGGGTTCATATTCTCGAAAAATACAGAATCCTTACTCTTGCATCCAAGCTGTGGCTTGCTGCCGATCTGCGCAATTACTTACGTGTCGTTAAAAAAGATCAAAATTTTGTGTACATTCAACAAAAGAGTAAATGGAGTCGTTGAGGAGGATTTCTCTCGCTCTAAATTATTCTTATCTCAGGCACTCAGGCAGTTCTGCATGATGGCTCTATTTCTCTTTGGTACGTGACCCTCTGTACATACGAGAGTAATAATTCAATCAATCTCTTTTTTACGTTTAAAAAGAATCGGAAACCCAGGAGATCAAAAGGTGTGCGACACCGGCAGGACTCGAACCTACGCGGGATAAACCCAATCGATTTCTAGTCGGTCGCCTTAACCGCTCGGCCACGGTGTCAATTGATATCTGATTAATCTCGTTTCCAAATTATAAATTACTTCTTTGTCTAGTCTTTCGACGGTCTGATCGTCTCCCGTGCCCAGCGTCGACAAAATGCAAAGCAACAACAACAAACAATACGAGAGGAGCTCAGTCAGCGAGCATGCAACAGTTAGTAGTTAGTACTGAAAGAGCAACAATCAACTACTTGACAGTGTTTCGAACTCATTAAACCAGACAATAAACTGCTGCGACTCATTCATCATGACATCAATGTACGATAAGCCCAAGACATCGGAGGTTTCGCTCCCAGCCTATCCACACAGCGAGCGTGGATCAGAGGTAAGTACAAAATCAGCCAGCAGCGTTGAATCGACACCCTTCACTCTGTCTCTGTGATGAAGGAACTAAGAAGTTCAATCGGAAAAACTCTCCGATCAACCAACAACTTATATAGATACTCATAACCAATCGTTTCACTTTGTAACAGCGTGGAAGAGCACAAGACCCAGTAGGATTCCTCCTTTCCGCAGAACAACGCGCGAGAGAACGCCAGGTAGCATACGAAACCGTCCGCCTTCTGCGTACGGATGTTATTGAATGCTATCGCCGAGAGGGTGTTAATCATTATGACAATTGTAAGGAGGTTAACGAAAAATATTATAAAGTTGTCGTGAAGAATGATGTGGGGCAACTTCATCCTGATTGGTCTAATAAGGATAAGCACGAAGGATTCTAACTTGGTATGGTGTGTGAAAACAAAATAGCACACGTTTGAGAAGAATAGCTTGGGTGGAAAAGAATGAATTCGGTGGAGGATACATGGATGTCAGAATGTTTGTGAAATAGGCACATTGCGCTCTTTTTTACTAGCTTTTATAGGAGCCATAAATTAAAAGACGCTAGGGAAGACAACGTGAGCGGTGGAGGAATTAGACCTGTTTCTTGTGTATGATGCGATTGTATGACAATACCATTATTCCAACATTTGTGTTTACTTTGATAATCATGCGCGTTACGAAACAAAGCAACTCCAGATCCCGAGGAAGAATGAGTGAGACAACCAACGGTCATTTCAAAAGGGGGCGGCGGAATACTTTGGGCTCTGAAACAGAATTAGTGCGGCTTTGTTTATTCCAATATGCAGGAATGTTACGGTTGCCGTTGAGAAAATCTAATCACAATTCCTTGATATTTTCCTCTTGCAAGCAAGCTGCGGCAGAAAATAGTTTTGTTCCGATTTTTTCTCCACAGAAAAAGTTTTCTGAAGGTGCGCAACCCCTCACGATCAGAGAGAAAGATAATGTGGGGCTCTGTGCGGAGATAATAAGCAGACTTTTTGTGATGAATGCATAATTTTGAAAGATAATTTCAAATTAGGAGTTAGGAGAGAAAAAGGATCAGGGGCCTACGGCTCTATCTCCTGTGTAAAGTACAAACGCTTGGTGAATGCTTGTAGTGTTTTTTCATTAGCATTCTTATTTTTGATGTGATGAACTGATGAACCTCTTATTCATACAAAGCAGAATAGAAAGACCTACGAGTTTAGCAGGTACGAGTAGACTACTCCTCGTAGTGTTTCTATGATATATATAGATTATCGTATGCTAGTAGTTTACACGATGTGAAAGATTTCTTGTGATTCTTTTTCTCAATAGTTGAAAGTACAGTAATACTGCATGTACTTTCTTGCTTCGTGTAGTGTATTTTCCCAGATTCATTCAATTTGAATTTTAGTTCAGATGTACAGAGCGAAGTAAAGAACATGTCAAGTACGCCATAAATCACATTCAGACAAAAACTTCGATTCCTCTCTTTTACATAGCATAAGCACCTCCCAAACTTTTACCTCCAGGGGCAGCTTTTGGAACTTCCTTTCCTTGATCTCTAATCCTCTGGCATGCCGCTCCCCTTGCTTTCCCACCTTGTCCATATTTGCAAAGTGCCTCGTCTTCGGTTAACTTGGGAACGCACTTAGGATCCTTCTTCGGGTCACAATTTTTGAGATCTGATGCGAGTTCGGCGTTCATAAATGCATCCATGTCTAGTGCATTTACATTTGTTGTGGCAATGGTTGAGAGAAATATTGTTGCGATTCCCCCCATTGCATTTCTTCTGGAGATGATTTCTGTGTCAGGGGATGATGACGACCCAGAGAGACTTGTCACAATTGTCGGCTGCGCATTTGGTGCAAACGCCTTTGCTGTGATTGGCAATAACAATAGTAGTGCTGATGTCTTCATTATGATTGGGATTTGTGCGCTGACAATGTTAAAAAGTATGGGCGGGGATTTGATTGTTTTAATCAGAATACTGGCTGGTACATATGTACTGTATCGATATGTAATTGACACACTATTATTCATTCTTCTTTTCGTACACAGGGCGAGTACGTGTTGATTTGTTCGTCATGTCAGTCATCAATCATTATTTATTACAACTTCAAACTTGAAACTATATTTTAACGGCAAAATATGCCCAACTTTTTTGAACTCACAAAAATCTTCATAAATTTCAAACTTGCACTGTCATAGAAAAATTCTAAACATGTGAAAAATCTGATCAACTGCAGTAGAGGCATCTGACTTCCTCGCAAATTAAAAAATGGTACATATGGTGATACTACCGGTACACACTGTGCGATAGGTAGTAGAGGGATATACATCGCAAAAGCAAAAGACTGACTCGAGTGGGATTTGAACCCACGCTAATGAAAACAACGGCCTTAACGTTGCGCCTTAGACCGCTCGGCCATCGAGTCGTACTGTTGGAAGTAGAGCTGTTATCTAGAAATTTGATTTCTGATTACAGCGACCACAATAAAAAACTAAGAGGAGTCATTTTGTGAATGAGAGTTCGATATTACCATTACATAATGGCAGTAGACGGATATACACTGTAGAAGCAAAAGTATGACGCAAGCGGCTACTAGTAATCGCTACACACATAGTAATGGAAGGATATGAGTGTAGATTGGTTATCTAATAGTCGGGAGAACGCATTAGTAATCTGCGATCAAAGCCGTTTGTGATTGGCAACTAATAACTAATAAAATAGATATTTGATTTGTTTTGTAGAACCGTTTTGTAGAACCAGTATTTTTGATAATTCGGCCGGAAAACGGAGGACCGATTTGAGATTGTTCGGAGTTAGGAGTAGTTCAGACACACTCGCCGCACACACACAACACACGAACAACGACAAATAATCCATCGATACTACGCCCATTCCGCTCTCAAACTTTAATAATTTAAAGCATTATTTACTTTAATCGATTCTTTGCATTTTAGTTACTGTACGGTGTGTGTGTGTGTATTTACCTCATTCCCATTGGGAAATGCTCTCTGCTGCAAAGACTGTTGCCGTTTTGGCAAATGCAGCTTCGCCACCCTGATGGGCGCTGAGAGCTTCTTTTGGTTGTCATCTATTTTAGTGTTTAATTATTGTCCACATCATTTTGACTGTCTTTAATTTCCCACCAAACAACTTTGTTCACATTTGTGGACATTGCTGTCGATCGAATGCATCTACCGTAGACTGCACTGGTTCCCGCATACTTTCGAACTGTGTTTCTCCTCATATCCATATAAACCTCTATCGTCTCCATACCCGTTGCATTTAGTACCTCCTTCATTGGGGGACAAAAATAAGTTCCATCCTCGAGCTCTTTGATATGCCTACCAGTGATATATCGTGCCACTTGATGATGAAAACTGCGAAGCCTACCTATCATCCTTCCTATTAATGTCCATGATTCTGAACCGACAGAAGTACAATCTGAATGTTTGCCTTGTAAAAATATCCCATTACTCTCGGGCTTGCGCCATCGATAGTTAGGATTTTTGCAGTGCAACCGCATCTCGCTCTAGCACTGGTGAGCTGTCGGTTGGCGGCATGTTCATCATCATCAGTTTCTTCTAGGATCCTTCCAAGATACTTGAACTCCGACACCTTGTCAATGTTTTCCCCATTGACATTGAAAGATATTTCCCGAGCTATTTCTTCCCGCTTTTGTTGAAATTGCTGATGTCTTTTCTCAGCAAAATTCCTGCATTTGGCAGATCCCTGATGTCTCGGGGTGCTCGCCGTCTTACTAAAGAAGCCGCATAGGTTGCATCTCGGCAACGGGAACGGTCCTTCCTCCTTAATAATAATAGTATCTTCCAGGTGTCATAGTCGAAAATGCTTCCGAAGAGACGTACGCTTCTTCTGTAGCATGGAAGCAAAACAGCCATCCACCGGACACACTACTTCCCCTGTGTGTCCCTGGGGATGCTCATTCTATACGTCCTTGCACCACGTTCAGCAATCTTTGTAGGATTGGGGTAATTTCAGTGCGGCGAAGCCACAGCGAGGCTCGAAGAAAATACTACTGCGGTCTTATTTCCCAATTAACGTACCGGTATGTACAAGCTCGCAAGAAGCAAGCGACAAGCGCAAGCGTCGCAAGCTACAGGATAACATTCACCGAAAAGAATATCCATGAGGCAAAAAGTAGAAAAACATTGACTCGAGTGGGATTTGAACCCACGCTAATGAAAACAACGGCCTTAACGTTGCGCCTTAGACCGCTCGGCCATCGAGTCGTGTTGTTTTTCACATCGTTATTGAGCATATTGATTTCTACTTCAGCGAGCACAATAAAAAACTACATTGTAAGCGATGTCATCAAGAAAGATCACAATCTCAATCATCAAACATCAAGAAGGTATGAAATCAGAATAAATCTTGAATTTCGCAAACTTATTTGCGATTCAAACTAGAGAAGTCAAAAGAATCTTCACCTTCATTGACAACTTATCAAATATTACTAATTGAAGAAAGCAACATGTCATACAATCAAAATGGTAGCAATGGCGGTGGAACCATTGCCCAAATCCCAGACCGCCGAAACCCTCGCGGCCAGCCTCAGCAACCCCCTCGTCGTCCACAGCCGCAACAGCAGCCATCTGGATATAACAACATGAATGGTCCTGTGCAATCACGAATGCAGCAGCAGCAAACCAATCAGCAGTTTAATGGACAGGGTCAAGTGCAAGACCAGAATCCCTACCTGCAGCAGCAGCCTTCTGGATATGGATACTACAATCCGCAGCAACAGCAACAGCAGAATTATAATCAATACCAGCCGCAGCAGCCGCAAATTCAACAACAGAGATATGCACAACAGCAACCACAAAATCAACAAACGATCAATCTCTATGCGCCACAAAATCAGAACCAGTATCCTCCGCAGCAAATGCCTTACAATCAGAATACAAATATGTACATGAATAATAATACACGTGGTATGCAACAGTCGGCGCCAATGTCTCAACCCGTGACATCAAGGAGAAAGGTTACGCTGAAACTTGTCATTTTAGGTAATTCAGGGTAAGTCAGTCCATTTTCAAAGAAAGGAAGCCAAATCAATCAAAACTCAATGGACGTGGAAACGCAGTCAAAATAATTCATCTCAGTTCTGCTCGCATGAACATTATTTGAATCAATGCCCACTCACATAAACATTTCCATCCATTTCAACAGCGTCGGTAAGACATCCCTCATGCACCGATACCACTCCAACAAATTTACAGGCCAATACAAAGCTACAATCGGGGCAGATTTCCTCTCCAAACAACTTGCAATTTCCACAAACCCAAACAACCCACCGCAGCAAGTCACATTGACGATTTGGGATACTGCCGGACAGGAACGCTTTCAATCTCTCGGTAAAGCGTTTTACCGCGGCAGTGATGCATGTATATTGGTTTATGATGTTACTGACCGATCAAGTTTTGATGAATTGCGGAAATGGAAGGAGGAATTTGATTCCTGTTTGAGTGGAAATAGTAGTAGTCGTGGTGGAGGAGGGATGATGATGAATAATCATCTTCACAATGGATCCCCGCTTGGGAGAAATGTGGGTAATGTTAAATTCGTAGTGGTTGCAAACAAGGCGGATAAAGATGGATCGGGCAGAGTTGTAGTAGATGTGAAGGAGGGGGCGGCGTATGCTGCTTCGATTGGGGGTGAGTTTTATGAGTGTTCAGCCAAGACCGCCATGAATGTGGAACAGGCTTTTGTTGGTGCGGCAAAGGCTGGTTTGGAGTATAATAATCGTAAGCAGGTGACGGTTTCGATGATGAATGGTGCGGGTAATGCTGGTATGCCAGGATATGTTCCGCCGCGAAGGACTGTTGATTTGAACAGGGGAAATAGTAGTGGCATGCATAATGATGATTGTTGTTAAAAAATTTGAGAAGAATGAGAGATTGAGTAAACGATTTGTGAAAATAATTCTAGTTTTTATGTTCGTGTACGTGTGTAAGCGAATTGGACTTTTCAATAGTGTACAAAATACTACGAGGTGATACCTTTTTGATGGATTCTGAAAGCCAACCAACCTTGTTCCGCAAATGCGCCGATGCTTTCTTTATCTCTCAGTTCTCAGTCAACATTAGCTTGGTACGAAATCAGGATTAGCCTTTCTTATAGCTTCAGGCATGTTCCTTATCCACATTCCAATGTCCTCATCATAATTTTCACACGCGACGACATCATATTCGTAAGTAGTCTTGACGCTCAAATCATATTTATTTTCCCCAATCAACTTTCCGCCTTCATTCGTAGTATTCTTCTCCTCTGCTATCTGTGTCTGTTCAATATGCTCTGAATATATCCTCCCCATCTCCTCATCATTTCTCGAGCTCCGAATATTCACGTGAATTGTTGGACTGCCATCATTTGGAGTAAATTTTGGCGATTCATTCATATGGGGCTGGGAATGTTTGGATTCTACAAAATGGTATGCTTTGCAGTTTGTCACTAGAGAACAATTGATGCAAATGCAGTTGAGGGAGGATGATTGGGACACATGCTTCCTAAATATTGGTGCGAAAGCCTGATTGAATGCAATGAATTGCAAAAGGAATAAAGGCGTCAGAATCTTGTTGAGAAATATCATTGTTTGACTGGTTTGACCTTTCACTTCAGTTTCATCAGCTTATGATCTCATCTCGTTGGAAAGTTTGAAGTTGGAAGAGGAGTTGTTGTTGTCGTTGTGTTCTCATGGCTAGGCCGGCCGACATTTCAGTTTTGTTTTACCCGTCGTGTGATAACGTTAATCCGCTTTTAAAAATCAGTTTTTTTATTATTATTTTTAATCATATTTTTATTTGTCCTCCAAATCCAGAAAGTCGTCGCGGTACACGAATTGAAAAAGTCCATCATTTACTTCAACCGGAGGTTTTTCATCCAGGAATGGAACGCTAATTTTTGGAAATTGTGTTCTCTGTACTTTCTGTCCGAATGCACCACCAATACAGATATTCCAACAGAAATCTTAATGGAAGTAAAGACAAAGAGCTTATGGGAAATGTAAATTATTATTAACTTGGCAGCTACGTGTACCTTATATGATTAAAGGTACCGACATGGAGAAATGCACGAATATTTAGCGACAGAAGGACACCGCTTGTTTTTTATAGGAAATGAAGCCCCGCCTTCGAAAATGTTTGGTATGCGTATTTCTAATATAATCAAAATTATATTTGAGGTACGTCGTCATTGACAGATCTTGGAGAAGGAACTCGTTGACCGTGTCCTGGAAACTGCTCCTCGTAGTATGTCCACACATGATTGAAACAGTTAATAATTTCAGACTCCTCGTACCCAGTGAGACGAGTCAACTCTGGTCTCCAGCGAGGTTCAAGTTGCAATGCAACACGAGATGCCAATAGAATAGCTGCACCTAGTTCACTGGGAAGATATTGCTGGAACGCGTATTCTTGAAGCGTCAGATTGCAAAAGAAGTCAGAATACTTCTTGATGTATTTAGGAATCTTCTCGATCAAAGACCTGTTTTGCCAAGTGTCATCCTGGAAAATTGCTCCCTTGGAAAGAAAGTACCCAATAAAATGTATCGGTGGTGAGGCTCTCAAACGCCACCCTAGGTATTTCAGAACCTCAACTTCTCCGTCACGAAACGAGAGAGATGTATGGCCAGCAGCGCTGAGCCTTGTCAATTGCAACAGGTCAGGAATGGGAGGACAATGTTCTTCTGCCTCTTCGTATTTTGAAGCCACGCTTATGCAGGCCGTTGCAATGAGTTGCCAATGCGAGCGTGGAATGTCATTGTTGCGGAATATCTTATCCAAAAATAAGATACTAACGTGGACCGTGCTGTTGTGAAGACGACACTGTTCGCCAACATCGCTCATCCAGTCAACCAGGTAGCGCCGGTAAGGTAAATAACTCGCTTGTGGATCATAGTCAGCTGGAGAAACGTAGTCAACTTGTCGCTCTTTCATGTCTGCAAATAGGTCGGCCGTGCACACGTTCAATTCTTCATCGATTGGAGTCTGTGAAAAAAGGATACATGTGAGAAATTTCGCGATTTTGAAATGAAATAGACTCGAAACAATCCGTTCAAAAATGAAAATGAATTGCCCGCATAGGGTAATTTAGCCAATTTAAAGATTTGAGGAAATTCACTCACATCAATCCCGTATGGCATCGAGTCCATGACCTCCTCCATTGGCCGAGAAGACAGAAGCGATTGCACTGGTATTGACGTCGTTGATCGATCCCATGGCTGTTGATTCATTGAGATGTAACAAGTGATGAGAAGTGTTAGTGGTTGATGGTTTTGAGTGCAGACAGTTCAAGAGTTTGATTTCGCGATTGTTTTTCAAAACGTAAAATCACAGAGTTGGAATCAAGAAGATGGCATCGAAAGGACGTGAGCTCCGTTACAGATCCAATTGCGCATAGAATTACTACGAGTCTATCTAAGGATATGACTGCGTGGTAGACCAGGCGCCCTTGGTGATTCCTGACCGGTAACTCGTTCGATTTGAAAATGCAGAGAGGATTGATTCCAACACCGAATGGTGACATTCAGATGCTTGAAGGAATTCCATCAACTGCCTCAAGTATGAACTCTTATCAGGCAATCGTCTGTTTCTGTATAGTGAAATTGAGATGATAATCGCACATCAGCTACGCGAAATGCAACTAACCTGTTGTATGGGTTTGAACATGCAATCACTGGAATCCTGTATTGCCATGGACGTGAAAGTCGAAGTAGATGATTTCGTCATTGTGCAATGTTGATATAAATGCAGAGAGGAAGCTTTGGTGGTCGATAGATTAGTACGGATGGATGTGTCGATCGAGTGAGATCAAGGTTGTTGCTTATTAGTTACACCAGTGCGAAAATATGGGACTTTCATGAACCATGCAGCGGGAGAAAACCGTTTTTTCTCAATGGTTTTGATAATTTTACCGCCCCTTTCCAGATTTCAAACGTGTGAGCGTGTAGAAACCATACCGGAGTGGGTTAGTTCTGAACAAGTTCAAAAAACAAATTTCAAAAACGGGATTAATCGACAGAGGTGCTCAAGGGGGTTAAGTAGATTACCAAAAAAGTCCTAATTGCATCATTATCGAGATTTGAACAGGAGTAAATCAGGCCTTTTATCCACTCGTTCAAACAGAAAGAGGGAAATTTGAATTGTTTTGCAGGTGTTTGAAATATCCATACGCGTCAACGTTTTTTTGATGTTTCTTCAATCAGCAATTTTTCAGCGTGTGAGCAAATTGATTGATTCTTACAAGAATTCTCGATGCCTACCGGGGTGTATATTTTAAAAATACCCCCGGTACAGTACTTTGACTATGTATTTTGAATTTTAGGACTGTTGCACTTCTTTCTGATCTCAATTTCTTGGAGAGGGAGATGAAAATATGGTGTTGATTCCCTTATGAATCGAATCTTCGTTTGATTGTGACTCTTAAGTCCAAGAAAAATTGTCACTGATGAAATTTCGTTGTCAGCTGGTCCCTTCTTTCAGAATATATTCTTGCAATCTGAAATCTGCGAGGAAGATAAGATAGTACAACTTCAAACTAGTGAAGGGTAGGGTAGGGTACTAGTCTACTCGTAAATCTGAAAGACACAACGTGTTTACTACTAGCTTGAGGGTACAATTAGCAAGAAAAATCATTGTCATTGAGTAGTCTAGTAGATTAGAGTATGCTTCTATTTACACCTTCAGCTATTGGTATCGGTGGCAACAACATAACTGTGATCGACCACCGAACAGAAATCTATCTGTATTACTAAATAGGATAGAGCGTGTAATTCAACTTCACAGAACTTATTATTGACTACAGTACACACGTACAGTACCATACCATCATGTAGTCGGCTCGTGATTGGGTGTCTTCCTCGACTAATTCAGAATAGTCCAATGATCTCGTTCAATCTACAGCTGCAATTTTCAACAGTTAGTATGATACAGTATGTACTACCGGTACTGTACCTACGAATCATACATACACTTGTACTGACTTTGATTTTTTGTCGCACCAGTTTGAATTTTGACATGGGGAACTAAATTCATCATAAATCTTCTATAAAGAACCAGCACCCCTCCGAAACCCAATCTGAATCCCACATTCCAACTTTCTTCCAACGCAATTCAACCGCCCGCGCGGGAAGGAAGCTGGTACCGGTACTACTCTAGACGACTGACTCGCCGCCGGCCCTTTGGCCTGAAAGACAAAACACAAAACACAAACCTACACCTGATCCTGAAACTGAAACTGAAACTGAACCACAATGGCACCATCCCCGACGCATACAGGAACGACGAAGTCACTTGCAAGACGTACAAATCGCAAAAAACGCCGGCAGAGGTTGACCAAGCCTGGACAATCTGATTCTGATTCAAGTCTTGTTTCGTCGAAAACTCTCAGTGAAGATACGTTAAACATTCAAGGAAATAATAGTGCTGAGATGTCCCCGGTTCGATCGACATCGGACGATATCCATGAGAAAACGGATGAGGTAGATGCAATCGTGGAGGCTGTTGATTTGTCTTTTGATTGTGTTGGTGATGACCGTGATGAGCCATTGGATTGTGGCAGCAATGATGTAAATGTTGATTCTGATTTGAAAGAAGTTGCGCAGATTGAACCAGTTGAGGAGGCTCGAGAACGGAAAGAATGTAATGACAATGCCGCAAGGGTCAGCGATGTCGATGTTCGTGTTTCAGATAGTGGACAGATTACTAATGCTGAATTTCTAAACAGTAGCGAACAGGAATTTGATGAAAACTCACCAACACAAAAGCCTATCCATCTCGAGGTTGGTATGAGTCAAACACATAGAAGAGAGAATGACCCAATAAATGAAGATCTGCCAAATGAGCCTTCAACGGATGTGAAAGAAAACAATACGAAAGATAGTGCCTTGCTGTCGCCGCCTCCTGCGAATAATCAGAACGGTGACAATTACAATACAGAGCATTCCTCGCATCAAATTTCGTCTCCGCTCCAGTCTTTAGGCACGAACCCTCCGCACTTCTATAGTGAATTGCAACTGTCTGGGGCTGAAGTTGATGTGAATAACAATCTTTCTATCGACAGTGAATCTGATGATGAAGATCATTATTTCCAACAACTGGGTGAACCAGCATCAACAGTGGGTGCAATAAAACCGCCGCCATCTTCTTCTCCGCCTCCGCGTGCTAAGATAGTGGGTCATGGCGACAAATATGGTAGTCAACAGCCCGTTTCTGTTAAACCCACTGTTACTGACGAGGAGGAAACTGAAGAAATCAAAGATGGCGATGATCATTTACAACAACAGGGTGAACCAGCATCACCAATAGGTTCAATGAAACCTCCACTGTCGCCATCTCGTGCTAAGATAGTGGGTCATGGCGACAAAACTAATAGTCAACAGCCCGTTTCTGTTAAACCCACTGTTACTGACGAAGAGAAAACCGAAGAAATCAAAGGTGGCGATGATCATTTACAACAACAGGATGAATCAGCATTAACGGTTGGTACAATAATACCTCCACCGCCACCATCTCCGCGTGCTAAGATAGTGGGTCATGGCGACCAAAATGATGGCCAACAGCCCATTTCTGTTAAACCCACTGTTACTAACGAGGAGAAAACTGAAGAAATCAAAGGTGGCAATGATCATTCCCAACAATTGGGTGAACCAGCATCAACAGTGGGTGCAATAATACCTCCACCGCCACCACCTTCTTCTCCACCTCCGCGTGCTAAGATAGTGGGTCATGGCGACAAAAATGGTAGTCAACAGCCCGTTTCTGTTAAACCCACTCTTACTGACGAGGAG
>Ga0209712_10000888_pt1 | contig 25777 bp, 24 predicted proteins | sample ArcOceMetagenome_FD_187443 | JGI IMG/M metagenome (GOLD analysis project Ga0209712, IMG submission 187443) | Marine eukaryotic phytoplankton communities from Arctic Ocean - Arctic Ocean - Greenland ARC118M Metagenome (SPAdes) (version 2) | ecosystem: Environmental > Aquatic > Marine > Oceanic...
TGTGCAGCTTGCTTAAAAAAGTGCTTGGTTAGTACTGGGTCACTTCAGAGGTCACTTGCCGGCTGCCTGATTGAAAATGAAGTGACCCCCGCGGTCACTTTATTCCTCGTGGAGCCTCACCCCTCCTTTTACGGCCCATATTTACGCTACCGTGGTGCGGATTAGAAGATCTCCAATGCAATCATATTCAAAATGCTAATCCCTACACTCTAGTCTCACATATAAGATCACCTTAATTTGGCGTCAGTACTCAGCCAGTTCTTAATCTGACAGGTTGTGAGTGCTGCAATATATTCTTAAAATTCATTTTATTTCAGTACGGAAGATGTAGCGGGATTTCAGTACACATAGTTCATAAGTAGGTTAATATTCTTAAAAATCTACTAAGCTATCCAGAGCTGGATTTGTCTTCTTAAAATCTGCCAGCTCTGAATACTCAAGGGATGTCGACAAGCCGAGTACTATGATCTTAATTAGCGGGTATTCTTATATGTGAGACTAGAATGTAATCGACGAGCTTAGTGTAAAAGCCTATGTGGTCGAATGGCCTATAGTTACCATGTCGGGATATATCAGGAGGCAGAGTTTTTATCACACAATTTTTATTAAGAAAACCTTTTCGAGACGTAAAACGTAGAACACAAACAAAAACACAAACACAAGCGAGCAAGGTTTAGTAATAACAAGAAAGCCGACAACCATTACCACCAACCACTCACTCACTCATAAATATCTCCTCGATAACAAACAAGGGCATGATTCAATCAATATTTATTCTCTCACCAACTGGTGAAATTTTAATCGAACGTCACTTTCGTGGTATGACGCCAAGATCCGTCTGTGATCATTTCTGGGAAAGAGCCTCGGTATCTTTGAATCATCATGGTGGTGAATCTACTGCGAGCACAGGATCGGATCCTCTTCCTCTCTACGATACTGTCCCGCCGATCATGGAAATAGCAATGGATGAAGCAAAACATCAAGGGTCAGGGGTAGATGGGGGGAATTCCATTTTTCTATTTAGTATACTGAGAGATGGGCTATCATACCTGGCGGCATGCCCTGGGGAGATCTCTCCTCTGCTAGTGATTGAATTCCTTCATCGGGTTGCTGATATCTTTGTGGACTACTTTGGCAGCCCAGTGGACGAGAGTGCCATAAAGGATAATTTCAGTACGGTTTATCAGCTGCTAGAGGAAATGGTCGATCATGGATGGCCGCTAACGACAGAGCCCAATGCTCTTCAGGCAATCATTCGTCCCCCAGATGTAATGGGCAAGGTATGTATCATACTGTTTTGTTTATTCATTATTAATATGATGGCCTTCTCACACGAAAACGAATGAATTGGTCAATGCATGAATTACTCTTAGCTGTTATCTGTCGTCACTGGTGTCTCAGATTCAAATGTCAGAGCACCCACTGGAACACTTTCCAATATACCATGGCGTAGAGCAGACGTGCGCCATAATCCAAATGAAGTGTATCTAGATATTGTGGAAGAAATTGATGCAGTGGTTGATATTGTAGGAAATGTTATATCTTTTGATGTTGCAGGATCTATACAAATTCAGTCGAAACTTAGTGGAATACCAGATTTGTTGCTTACTTTTAAAGATCCAACAATCATTGATGATTGTTCGTTCCATCCTTGCGTTAGGTATTCGAGATTTGAATCTGACAATATCGTGTCATTTGTACCTCCAGATGGTCATTTTACATTGATGAGGTACAGAGTTCGACCATCTGCATTACAAATGGGTTTTACACCCCCCATCATTTGTACTCCTCTGTTAAGATACGCAAATAAGGATGATGCGGCCAAGAGGAATGAAGATTTGAAAGGCACCATTGACGTCAAACTCAGTGCACGTTCTATTAGCACCTTGTTCAACATGGAGTCAAGAAAGTCGTCAGTGTCTATTGAAGATGTCTCGGTAACAATTCCTTTCCCCAAAATTGTGAAGACTGCCAATTTGAAAGTTAATGCGGGGCGGGTTCTTTACGATGAGGCCACCAAGGTTGCAAAATGGACCATTGGAAACCTTGATGAAAAGATGAGGCTTCAGCTCACCGGGGAAATGAAATTAGATAGTTCAAAGCGGCCTGATGCAAATCCTTCACTCAGCGTAACGTGGAAAATTCCATCTTCATCTTTGAGTGGTTTGACTGTCGGTGGCTTGAGCGTCACTGGTGAATCTTACAAGCCATACAAAGGTGTCCGAAATATTGCAAAGAGTGGACGTTTTCAAGTCCGCTGCAGTTAAAAATGCACTTCAACGAAGCTTTATTTTTGTTGATTTGCAGAATCAATCATTTTGACCGCAGGCAAACATCATTTTACTAATTTCTGAGTAAATCTTGATTATCCGTGGCCGTCATTACAAGAATCATCCAATGGTTTGCAACAACTAAGTCATTTTTAGAACTTCTTTTACTACACATTGAACATGCAACAAGAGGAGGGAGGTAGCCTCCATAGGTCTCTTAACCTCAAACCTAATACCTGTAGAAAAATGCTGTTCCCGCTTTTTCACTCAAAGAGGCCTTTCCACCTCATAGGGCTCAGCACACCACTCATTTTCTCTCAAAGTGATCTCTACCCACACCGACCACCAAAACCAATTCTTCTTGTCTAGGCTTGTGTTTGGCACCTATTTGATTCAAGTCACTCACCTTGAAGGCAGGAAATATTGATCAAGATGTCTACCTTCAAGTCTTCTTCAAACTTGAAAACGTTGCATGCGTCGACGACAAAGTCAGTTGCTTTTGCTACATCATCTAAGTCGAACCCCACAGAATCTCTTCCTGACGAACAAAGATGGTGGACACATAAGTTCCGTTTGGGACCAAGAGCCCTGCTGCCAAAGAAGAAATCCACTTCTTCTACATCTGCTACATTTCAGACTCCAACTGCTGGGTCAGCCCATATTTCGCATGTCACCTTTGCACCTAATGCAATCAAAGGTCACCCCTACCAGATGGCAATTGTTTCTGGTCCAAGAGTTTGTCTTTATGGTGGAACAGCTACATCTTCGCTCGCGAGAGCATTGGCTCGTACGAAACCTGGCGAGGAAGAAGAACCAACTTCCCTTTTTGGAACCGAAGATAAGTCGGTTAAACCAGATAGGACAGTGGCACTGGGAGGACAACCTGCTCATCATGTAGCATACCATCGAGACGGGCGTTTGTTGATTGTTGGGTGTGATTATGGCATCATTAAAATTTGCGATGGACAGTCACGTGCTACCTTGCGTACCTTCACTACTCATGCAGAGAAAGGTGGTTTCCCAGTTCGCTCTGTTGGGTGGATACCTGAAACAAAGAAAGGTCAGAAATTGATTTGGAGTGCAGGCGACGACGCTGTCCTTCGGGTATGGGATCTGAGTGGTGATTTTGGAGGTGTTGGAGACAGAGTGAAGCCAATTGTCTCTATGAAAGGACATGGTGACGCCATTCGCTGTGCGGCATCTTACAAGGTCGGCGAAAGGGGAGACCAAAAGATTAGACTTGTCACCGGTTCATATGATCATTCAATCAGAGTTTGGGACTGTGACAGTTTGAAAGTTGGAATGATGGGATATTCCGATGAAGATCGTGACCGATGCTTATCTGTTATGGATCATGGATCTCCTGTGGAATGTTTAATTGTTGTCAACCCTTCTGCTACTTCGGCATTCAAAACTCCAGTTATCCTTTCGGCTGGGGGGACGACAGTAAAATTGTGGGACCCTCAGACAGGAACTTGTTTATCTACAATCCAAACGAAGCACAGCAAGACAATTACAAGCATTTGCATAGCATCAATGATTAGGGGTGAAAAAGATGAATTTGATGGCGATGGAAAGAAGATAGTTTGCATGAGGCTAATCACAGCAGGTTTGGACGGATTAATTCGTATCCATTCTGCTGATGAATTGTATGACTCGGACATTTCCAAGGAGACACAATCTAAGAACAAAATTCACTTGCCTTATCTACATGGAGTGAAGACATCACTTCCCATTACTGCTCTGGCAATGAGTCCTGATAGTACGCGACTAGTTGTCGGAACATCTACTGGCTTTGTTACTGTGAGGCAAAGAGCAAAATACGTTCCTCAGGGCGTCAAAAGAAAATCGGCGTATGAGCCAAAGGCAGGAACGTATTCATTCTTCATGAGAGGTGCTTCTGCCGACGCTGATGCAGACGATCATGTAGTAATGTTACAAAAGAAGAAGAAATTGCGAAAATACGACACCATGCTTCAAAAATTTAGATACGGAGATGCTCTTGACGAGGCCTTGGTCTCTCGAGACCCTAAAGCTGTAAGTATGAATGCTGCTGCCAGTTTTTACCCTTCCTTTCTTTTCTGACGAACACATTCGTACCACTTCTTTCACAGATCATTGCTGTACTTGAAGAACTCGGTAGAAGACGGGGTCTTGTCATTTCCCTGTCGAATAGAGACGAAGAATCCCTAGAGCCCCTCCTTGCATTCACTGCAACTTTTATTTCGAATCCAAAATTTACGCCAGTCCTCATGGGTGTGGCAAATCAGCTTTGTGATATCTATTCAAATGTATTTGGACAATCTGATACAATCGATGAACACTTCGAAAAATTGCATGTGCATGTGAAAAATGAATGCAATACACAATCAGTACTGAACCAATTGATCGGACAAATAGATGCTGTCATGTATGCAGCAGAAGTGGATGGAAATGAGGAGTAGACTGAAGAATGCGTTAGATGTAGCTATGTAAAATCAAGTCTATAACATACACAGGGTCACAACTATGCATTGCAATTTTCACGTTCACGTTCACGAAAGCCTAAAATCCAGAAAGGAAGTGGATGGAAATGTGAAGAATGCTTTCGATTTGATTTTCAAATTTAGCTATGTAAAGTCAAATAACGTGAAAAGGGGTTACGCTAGCGTATGCTTTGTAATTTTCAGTTCACGAAAGCCTAAGGGATCCAGAAACCTTCAAAAGATTGAAAAAGAGTCTTGCGAGGTATATTGATCACATCAACCGGAGTAGCATAGTTCCCAGCAAGTATCTTTTGCGCCAGTGATCCCATTTGTTTCTTTCCGGAAATCGCAGCGCAGATATCGTGTACGCGTTCCATGTATTTGTCATAGTCGCCATCGTATTTTGTATTCAATGCATCCTCAACCCCCCGGGCAACAGATGGAGGATCTACCTTTCCTTTCGGCAAGCATGATACTGCATCCATCAAGAACTCCATTCCGAATATTCTGTTAGGATTGGTTTCAAACGAATGACCCGTGTGTTGATAGTTCACTGTCCACTCTGGTCGATCCAGTTTTGCACGGGATTGGCGCGAAGTGTTCATTTCGGAATCTTCATCGTTTGCGTTTGCCATGGGTGGTGTAGGGTTTGTTTTGTTTTCTATCATACCTGCTAGAGAAAATGATTTTCTTGGTGCTTTCACCTTGGGTTTTATTGCTCGTGGAGTCTTTTTAGGTGGCACGAAAGGTTCAGAAGTGGATCGCCCCTCTTCTTTTTTGACTGAAGCAGCCTTGATTGAAACCGCCGACGATACAATCGGTGTTGGCTTGCTGTAATCTTGTGATTGTGTGGATGCTTCTTCCTCCGCAGGAACTGAGAGAGGCGACTTTGTTTGAGGAACGTTTCTCACCTCTTCTTTGACACTTTCTGAAATTTTGCTAATTGATTTCTTCTTCTTCAGTTTCTTCACCTTTGGTTCGAATCCCTTTGGTTCCGACTCGAGCTTTTTTTGGTAAATGTTTTTCATTTTGGAGGTTATCTTCTTGCACATTTGATTCAATACTACACTATCTTTAAATTGGGATCGAATTGCCTTCACAATCAATCCAATTTTGTGGGTCCTAATAAATGCAGGAGTGAGTCTGTGTACATCCCTATCAATCTTCTTCAGTAACTTCTCTGCGCCTCCCTCTTCCTCTATAGCTTGCAGTTTGTCCATGAGTGGTAGGAATATCTTCTCACAATTCTCAAAAAGCTCTTGCTCGATTTCTTCCGGGGACTTCAATATTTCCTTTTTTGTCTTCAACTTTATCGAAGCGGCTGACTTTGCAGAAGCAACTATGCTCTTCGACTTATTTTTGACAGGTTTAGGATCGTGGTTTTCCTCGTAAAACTCTTCCTCGTCTTCCTCGCTGTCCCTATCGCAGAATTCGTCATCTTCCTCGTCTTCACTGGAAGCATCCATTTGCATCACAGCATCTTCCTCGGCAACCTCCTGTGCAATCTCTTCGTCGAGAGATCTTGATTTTTTCTCCTTCTTTGTCGACGTTGTTATCTTTACGTCGCGCGGTCCTGCCTTTAATTCTTTCTTCACTGGCGACTCAATTGCTTTTTCAAGCAATGTTGATTTCTTTGGCTTCTTAATAGGCGGCTTTACCTCTTCGTTGAGCGATTTTGGCGTTTTTATCTTCTTACTAGGCGGCTCTACATCCTCGTCAACACGCTTTGGCTTTTTTGTCTTCTTGTTAGGCGGCAGCTCTGCATCCTGTTCAAAGTGTTTTGATGTTTTCTTCTTGCCAGGCGGCTCTACATCCTCGTCGGAGGGTTTTGACTTCTTTGCCTTCTTACTCAGTTCAACTTCATCAGTCTTCCGCTTTCGTTTTTGCTTCTTCGAATCAAGATCCTTTTCAGTTTTCGGCACTTTCTTCTCCTTGCTCTTTTGGTCCTTCTTCTTTCGTCGCTTCTTCTTTTTGTCCTTGTTGCTTGAGGTTTCTATTATTTCTTCATCGACGCTCGTTTCATCATCGATTCGATCTAGATAATCCTCATAATCCTCCTCAAAATCAAATAACCACGTGGTTCTCTCTGAAGGATCCAACTTTATGTCCGAATTTATCTGATCCAAACCTTCCACACGTTGTAATTCACCTCCTGTCAGCTTCTTACCACTGTCTAGTTTCTTCTCGATCTTCTGTGGAAGCCCATGATAATTAGACTTCCGACCTTCTTCATAGCTGATAAATTTATTACATGGAACAAACGAATACCCCACACTCAAGTCATCTTTCGGTGTTCCATACCAAAATATGAGTCGACTCATTGGTCTTTTATTCCTCAGAGTCTATTGGAATGAAATTCAAAATAAGGCGCGTTTAGACTTCACAATCACGTTTGAGAAATATTGATCTGTAGAGTACACTACTGGCAAACCAACTTACATTGTTGAACATTTCCATCCATTGATCTCTCACGCTACCTGGTGGTACTTGAAAAGGACTAAGTTGCACAACTGGTAACCATTCTTTTCCCCATTTAGCAAATCCTAACTGTCGAAAATCGTTCTTGACATCATCTGGAATGCGTGCCTGAATGTTTTCCCGTTCTTGCTCAAAGACTACTTTAGCTTTGCCAAGTCGCCGTCTGAGTCGGTTCTCTTCACGTTCAGTGAGACTCGAATATGATTCCCCGTCATCATCAACTTCGCTACTCTCGTGAGATTGACGCTTCTTCCGCTTTTTCCTTCTCTTTTCTTTGAGCCTCTTCTTTTTGAGCTTCTTTTTCTTCTTCTTGCGCTTTTGCGAAGAAGACCGTGATATCTTCCCGTCGCTGAGAGAAGAAATGGTGTCCTCTTCTTCACTAACGTCGTCAGCAGAATCTTCACCTTGGCAAATCTCCTGCTCATCTTCTTCTTCCTCCTGAAATTCACCCTTTTTATTAGCCTGCGCATGGCGCATCTTGATGTAAGCCTGAATTTGCATCCTCACAAAGTCACTTGCCAATCTGAGTGCCTTTGTATAAATTTTCTTCTTCCGATTGAGCTTACCTCCATTCAAACCTCTTTCGTCATTGCTCAGCATATCTATTTCCATCCAAGTCTTACCTATTATCGCCTCAAACGTTTTGTATTGATCCGCATCGTGCAATAGATCATCCACAGCATCATCCTTGAGATCATGAAGGATGAACAGATCTCCAGAGCGGATTTCGTCTAGTTTTTGATGAATGAGACTACTAACGATATTCTCATTGATTGCCGGTATTTCTTCAGCATTTGATGATGTTTCATCGCGAGCCATTGTGACAGAGAATTCGATGTCCCTGATGCCGATGTGGTGCACGCTTACTCGTATTTGTGGTTGTACTCGTAGATATTATAAAAATGACAGATCCGCAGCACTTTTCGCTTTGTAATCTGATAGCTAGCTGCTGTTGACCAGTTGATACAGATCAGGACAGAAATATAATCCAAGTACAGCGGACAGTAGAGATGCAGTTGCTAGGTTTAAAATGTTTTTCGTTCGTAGCCAGCAACTTCAAACTAGCAACAGATGGAAATGGGTGTGTGATCTAGAGTAGGAGGAGCTGTGGAATTTCTTCGAGGCTGTCTGTGTGTTGGTGGCCGGCAGGCCGCGGTTGCATCCAACAACTTCGCGCAAAAACTGTACAAGTGCACAAACGGACCTCGTCATCTACAAGCAGTATTCAGTGGTATGAAAGACTAGACTACGTGGTGGTTAGCGGTATTTGCTTGAAAATTATGTGCTTCTTTGGTAACCGCATTCCTTCTATTAGCGTGGTGATCCATTGTTCAAATGCAGGCAACAGTTGTAGTGTATGCTCTCGGTGCCGTTGATGCTGCTGGTAGTACATCCGTCATAAAGATGTACTGTACGTAAATTTGGGAAAATGGCAAAATATCTTTTCAGGAACTTCTTGGATGAGATTTGGAAAATTCGAACATGAAAATGAAAATTTGAACCAGCTTCATGAAAATACTGTAAGAATAAAACAGAAGAAGGATGTCAGTTCCAAAGCAGTCGACGTAACTCCAACTGAAGATTGGCCTTGGCAACATGCATTATCTCTTTCGACTTCTTTTGTTTAGAACTACACTAATTGAAAGAAGATTAGTGCCCCTAAACCTGTGATGGACAATCATTATAAGCCTGTTGGGAGGTGCAAAGCAAAAAGATCTTCGCTGGTTCAAAAGGATTCATGTTTTCATTTCCAGCACCAGCCTCCCAGGTGTCTGACTCTGACAATAGGTGTGTTTAGTATACTAGCTGAGCGTGAGCTATTAATACTGCACTTTGGAGGAGCGGAGAGACCATGCCAACTAGAATAGAAATGCTACTCACTTGTTGTGATAGACTACCAGAGCGGCATTTGCCCTCTTTTGTGATTCACTTTCTTCTTCGTGGTGTTACTTCTTCGATCATTGTGGTCCCCTGTTCGTTCAGTCTCGTCTCCCGATGCCTTCGACATCCATCATAAAAATGACATCACGATTCTTCAATTTAAGTTGTAAGCCACTGGGGATTTATTTACTTATAATTTTAATCTTTACTTGAGTCCACGGTTCACAACTTCAAACAAGTCATCACTAAGCTTCATTTCAGATAGTTTCTTAAGCTCAGCCTTCATTAGGTTTGCCCTTTCTTCTCCGTACTTACGCCACTGGATAAGACTTGTACCCATACGAGAAGAAATTTGAGGATTCAATTTATCAAGATCAGCAGCTGAAGATGCGATAAACTTGTATCCTTCGCCATTTTCGGCGTGGAATGCAGCTGCATTCGCCGAAAATGCAGAAATGAGGGATCTGCAACGATTAGGATTAGTGTAAGTGAAGTCAGGGTGCTTAACGAGAGCCTTCACCCTATCCAATACATCTGGCAAATCAGCAAGTGCCTGCACGCTGAACCACTTGTTGAGAACAAGTGCATCACCATTTGCTTCATCGTAGAATTTCTGCAAGATTTCATCACGAGCAGATGCACCTTCTCCGTCCATGGAAGCAAGAGCATTCAGAGCTGACATCTTGTCAGTCATTCCAGTTGCATTATTGTAGTGTGAAGTTGCGAGTTCTGCAGCTGCCTTTTGTTCGTCCGCAGATTCCTTAATTGCCGTCAAGTACCCCATGATGGTGTTACGAAGTCTTCTTTTTCCAACAGACTCGGCATCAACCTTGAATTCCTGTCCAGCCATTTCTCCAGATAATGATTCATATGCGGAAGCTAGCTCTTTCTGAAACTTCCGTGCGATAGCTACCCTAACTGCTCCGCGACTTTTATGCAAAGCGACCGGGTCAACGGCAGAACCTGAGAGTCCTTCCGCAAGAGTTGACTCACTGGGAAGAATCAACGCGTATGCTTTAATGGAGGAGTCCATGCTTGCGTCGGCCAACGTGCGTTCAAAAGCCTCGAAAACATAATTTGCTGTAGTTTCGCTCATTTCTCCTTCAAGCTGTTGGAATACCAATGAGGTGAAAAGACGCTGTCCAGCCTCCCACCTGTTGAAACCGTCGGTGTCTCTAGCAGCAAGGAAAGCCAAAGTTTCTTCATCGATCTCGCCTGAGGATGGAACAAGCTTCACAGGAGCAGAAAAGCCACGAAGAATGGAGGGAATTACATCATTCTTTAAGCCAGAGAACTCAAAGGTTTGCTCAGATTCCTTGAGTTCCAGCACGGTCGTGGGAACAACCTCCTCGCCTGTAACCATATCAATAAGACCAATTGAAACAGGAATATGGAGTGGCTTCTCGGAGTTACTAGTTTGGGAAAGAGTTAACTTGAATATTCCACTCTCAGCATCAAACTTGGAATCGTAGGTCACAGTAGGAGTTCCTGCCGTGGTGTACCTGTAGAGAGATGATACAACATGTAAGGAATAATTCGAGTACAGATGCATACCAAAATGAAGAAACAAGCAATTCAGAGAGGACGCAACTTCTCTGCTTTCCCTACAATGATACACACACACTTACCACAAGCCAAACTGATCAAAATCTACACCATTTGCATCTGCCATTGCCGCTCTGAAGTCATCGCAAGTCACGCCAGTACCATCGTGGCGCTCAAAGTATAAGTCCATACCCTTCCTGAAGCCTTCTTCGCTCACGAGAGTATTATACATTCGAATAATTTCAGCACCCTTGGAGTATACCGTAGCAGTGTAAAAATTATCCATTGAAATGTAAGAACTGTTTGGAAGAACACAAAAAGTGTGAGACTTTAGATGTAAAGGCATGAGAAGAGCGATTGTAGTGAACGGAACTCACTCAGGACGGATAGGATGGCTCATTGGACCTGCATCCTCAGCAAATTGACCGGCGCGTAGTGATTGAACACCTTCAATGCGCTTGACGGCATTGCTACCCATGTCACCAGAGAATTCTTGATCTCTGAAAACAGTCAATCCCTCCTTGAGAGTAAGTTGAAACCAATCTCTACAGGTAACTCTGTTCCCGGTCCAGTTGTGGAAGTATTCATGCCCAATAACTAGATGGAAAAGAAGAGGTGACTAAGTTTTAGCACAGTCTAAAGGGATTGCAAAACAACAGAAAACAAAGAAATTATTTTGATCTTACCACCTTCAACTCTGCAGGTAAGTTATTTGATGACAGATGATACAAAATGGGTCAGTCTGCATGAAAAATAATTACTTTGAAGACCATCCATTTTATGACATTCTTACCTCTCGTAGTCAGTATCAGTGGCAGTAACCGGATCAGCAAGAACGTATGCTGTATTGAATACATTTAAACCTTTGTTCTCCATAGCGCCCATGTTGAAATCATTCACAGCAACGATATTATAGATTCCAAGATCATACTCCAATCCGAATTTATCCTATCGTAAAACCACAGCGACAGGTGTTCGTGAATTTCATGTTCCTAAACTGCTTACAGACAAACGTACGTATGGGGTCATAAAATCTTACCTCGTCCCACTTCATGGAGCGCTTCAAGGACTCCATTGCATAATCAAGCTTGTTCACATTCTCTTTCTCGCTGAAGATTTCTAGGTGAACATCTTTTCCAGAGGTAGTTGTGTAAGAATCCTTGATTGAACCAAGGTTGCCAGCCACGACACAGAAAAGGTAGGATGGTTTTGGGAATGGGTCAGACCACACTGCAAAATGACGCCCCGAGGATCCATCCACATCGCCAGACTCGACAAAGTTACCGTTACTCAAAAGGGTAGGGTAGGATTCTTTATCAGCTTCAAGACGAATATTTTCGAAAACGGCCATATTATCTGGTCTATCAGGGTAATAAGTGATACGTCTGAAGCCCATCGCCTCGCACTGCGAGCAATACATTGGTCCAGACTTGTAAAACCCTATAATCATATTGCAAATCGAAAGAAAGGAAGAAGGAGTCAGCACAAAATGTACTGCAATATCAATTCTAGCGCATGTTGCACATTGCATGACTTCAAGTTCATAACAAGTCCTAGTACTCACCAGATAGCTGGGTGTTCTCCTCAGGAACAATATCCACAACTGTTTTGAGCACTCCACTTCCAGAGTCATCCTTGAATGCATTCTTCTTAATAACCAATTTACCAGGAGAAAGTTCATAGTCAGTTCCTTCTGCCAAATCCCTTCCATCCATCTGAACAGACATGAGCTTGACACAAGTTTCATCTCCATCCAATACCAAATCACCAGCTCCAGGACCACTTGGGTTCGCCTCAACAAACATTTCAGAAGTGACAGTAGTCTTTCCATCAGTAATATCAAAGTCCATATTGATCTTGGAAACAATGTTAGAAAGAGGCTGATAGTCAGCACGAAAGTATTCAACTGGCGCAGCTTCTTCAGGTGCAGATACAGCACTGTTGAGAGCAGTTCCAGTCGATGTAGACCCTCCGCGAATAGAAGTCATTTTAGATAATGCAAATGGAGCAGGAAGCAATGAATTTGTGAGAAAGTGAAGATTTTTCAACTTGCGATCTTTGTTGGAAAGATCGAGGGAGGTGTTTGCACGAGAGGAAAGGGATGCGACGGAACGAGTGTTTCGGGAGTTGAAGCTTGGTGAACCAAAGGCTGCAGTGCGAGAAGTTGCGAGAAGAAGTGAGAGAGCAGTGTTGGATAGGCGCATAGTGAAATGTTTAGAACTAGCAGAGGAGAGAGTCGAATGTGTCGATTTCCTGTGCTGTTTTATTTATGAGGTTGTGTTTATACGTATTTTGTTGCGTTGTTGCTTGCTAGCTTTCTACCGGTAGTAGTCATCACTTCTTCGATGACGCCAATTCTAATAGTGATGCCATTGTTTTGGCTCAGCTAGTACTTTATTGACGCGCTAAAAATCGGTCTCATCTTTAAAATTCTGCACTCTTCAACACTTCTTCAACCTGATACCACTTCATTTCACATTTCACTACTTTGTGCTTTGTGCTGCTGCTGTGCAGTGTGCAGTGGATGTCATTGCCTGCTATCAATCAATTGAGCTGCATTGAGTATCCCAACTCGAGCATTTACCTCTAGAAAGAATTGCATGGACATGAACGGAACAGCATCTGAAACTCCTTCAAACGAAGGAATAACTCAGCAATCAAATGATGACAAAATCATAAATAGTGGCAACACAAGAGGAACTGATAATATATTGAAGCATGCGAGCCCTTCCCCTGGACTCGGCGGGGTCTCAAAAAGTCCTACTTCAACAAGAGGACCTGATGATATATTAAAGCATGCGAGCGCTTCGCCTGGAAAGCTCAGCGGGATTTCAAAAAGTCCTACTTCTACAACACCTAATCGACCTCAAACGCAAAGGCAAACACAGCAGCATCAGGGGCAATTAATGCAGCCTTCTCAGCAGAATTCAACTGGAAGGAAACAATTGACTAGGAGGTCTAGCTCAAAGCTATCCGTGCAACCCATTTCGCTTTTGAATGCTGCTAGTATTGATGATACTGACAGGTCGGAAAGTAGGCTGGATAAATCAGCGCACTCTTTAGGCACTAGTAATCGAAAACTGCAACGATCGTCACATGGAACTATTTTGACTGATCTGAAAGCGAGAGGATCAAATCCTTCGGGTGTGTCCGGAATAGATTCAAATATCAGTGTTCATAGCACCAAATCAGCTTCCTCTACTTTCGTTTCTAAACTCCCTCCATCTGTTTTTGAACATCCAAAAGTTCCAAGAATGAAGGATCCATCTCGATGCAATCTATTTTGTGCATTTTATGCAGAGTTTGATAACATTGTTGGTCCTAAGGTCACTTATCAGTCACCGCAGTATTTTATGGATCATGACATTGCAACCACTACAAAGGAAGTGGAACAATTGCTGGCCAAGTCGTTTCGATGTTCGAAGGACCCCGAAAATGTCGCCGATGAACAAATGAAGTCAAATGTTGATACCGAATCTGCAAACAATACACAAACAAATCCAAAGGCCGCAGATAACATCGAGAGGGGGCAAGAGGACGATAGTGCGAAGGATGAGGTGGCACATGACGAAAAGAAAGAGACTCATACTGGCTCTCACGCTACAGTTTCCGCTTCCCAGGCGCAACAGCTGGACACCATCAAAAAACCAACCGTGCCTCAACTTTCGCAGTCCATATTTGATTCCACTTGTGAGTATATTATTACTGGAAACGAGCTTACAGGACAAATCATTAGTTTGAGCACGCATAATGTTCACATCATAGCCAGGCCAACAATAATTCAAGATGCGCGCTACGAGCGAAATTCATTATTGTTCAGCGTAGGTTTCGTGATTAGAAGATTAGCGGACCCTTCCCCCTATCGACCCCTTCTCTCGAGACTGGCATCTGTGCTGCGGTCCATGGAGGTGGAATCTCGTTTTCTTTCTTCGCCCTCTACCAAGCCTAGAATTCAGCAATATCTTGACACAATTGTACCGTCGCTCAATAGTTCAGGTGCCAAGTGTCACTTGTTACTGGACGAAGCGAACGCTTTGCATTTGCAGTACTTTCCTCCACCCAAAGTGCACGCACCTCCAGTCCCAAAATTTGTTGTTCCAGTCTTATTACGGCCAGAGTATATGCTACAATCTCTTGACTGGGACCTCACAATCAATTGGATAGTCCCTCACATAAATGGCATTAAACATGCAAAACGGATAGCAGAATCGTCAAAAGTTGACGAAGCCATGGTTCTATCATGTCTTCGAGTCCTAAGGCATCACAACGTTCTTGCATGCGTGGATATATTTAGATATTCCAACATTTATGAGTCTACCCCGAAAGCTCAGCAGATGCTTGCAGGGAACATGGATGGGTTGTTACACGAAGCTTTCCAATTTATTACAAAACATCCTGTAACCAGTGCAAGCATTGCGCCCGAGACCTTATTTGGTTCCTTTGGAAATATGGCGTCGTCAGTGAAGAACTCTAAATCAGTTCGAGTGGGGAATACATTGAATGGGGGAGGAACAAGGACGCTACTTGCGCCAATTGGCACCTCGCCGTTATCTTATCCTTCGATCTATTCTGAGTCCGAGCCAGGCGAAAGGCTAGGCACTCCTACTTCGTCCAGTTACACTTCCGGCCGCAGGATTTACGCAAGTGGTACGATCAGTCCACCTGAACCTCCATTGACGGATAGTAAAGAGTCTTCAAGTACGATCAATCAATCACTGCACTATGCATCCCCGGTTTCTACATCTGTCCAGACCTCTCACTTGCCCTTTCGTATCAAGAAAGAACAGGAGTCAATGAAAACGGCGTTGTGTATACTGTTTTCTTCGTGCGAGAGGAGTGTAACAGTAGGCGAAGTTTTTACGAATAGAGTCAACGATGGGCCAAGAATGCAAGAAGCATCTGGTGGCAATTCTAATGGTGTATTAAGAGGCAAGGCATCAAAAAAGAAAAATAGGAAGTCCAAAACCCGGAGTTCGTCTACAAGCTCCAACAAGTCCTCGGATGTCGTTGGTAGCATTGATTGGAAAGAAGCATTTAATTTTTTTGATCATCGTCGGTTCGTCACATTTGGTGTTATTCACGGACTCATTCGTCGTATCCATGAATTCCCGATTGCGATCAAGTCTGAAATTAGAGATGAACCCTCCGTACCTGAGAATCAGCCAGCAGTAAAAATACAAGTGAGAATCCCCGATGTTAAGCGTCGTACTGGTCAGAATTCACTGCGGCGTCATAAATCACTTGGATTAGAAGAGTTAAAAGGAAACGTGGATCCTCTTCCTGCATTTCCAACTCTGCTTCGGGGTCTCAGTAATGATTTTTCTACAGGATCAGTCGTCCATGTCCAAAGCCAAGAAGATGCTTCGCGGCAACATTCTTCTCATAGCCTTTCTTCAGCAGTCACACCAATATTTTCTCACACAACGCAGGGCCTGTCAAAGAAAATTTCAATTGCAATGGACGGCAGCCGATGTGACGACGAGTTGTCCTGTATGTTTCAGAAACCAATCAACGAACTGAAGGAGATAGTAAAGAAAGACGGCACAACCGAAGTCATTTCAATGTACTCTTCAGAAATCTAGATAGATGCATCTCCAAATAATGAATAAATGGTACACACTGTTACGCCGTAAGTCCTTAATAAGAACAACATTTTGATTGGTTTGCGAATCGAACAATACACGGCGTGAGTATCACTCTACGCAGCGCTGTTTTCAACTTTTCACAATTTGCGGTATATATTTCATTGATCGATTCTATTCTTTCTCAATTTCCCTCACTTGCCTGTTTGGACCCGGCCGGCGTCGGTCTTTGCTGCAACATTTCGAAACTGGATATCCTGCTCACCACGGATTGAATATTCTAAACCCAAGATGCAACATGGAAGACTTTCTCCTGCGGATGGTAGTGTTAGTAGGCAGGTGCTCATGTGAAAAAGCAAGTTCATGAAGGATTGAAGCAAGGGCCAAACGGATACGCCACTGTTAAATTTTTTTACGAAAGAGGAGAGGATTTCGATAATACCGATCTGTCACTAGTCTACATGTACTGTAAACAAAAGGTAAAATAATGTTTTAAATGTCCTTTATCGTGTTGGCATTGTATCTAGTACAATTTTTTGCGTGCTCCTTGTTGCAATGATGAATTCTTTTTAGTTAAGCCGTTGATCCAATAATTTTCCAAACCTTTTTGAAATCTTCCGTCTGAATTACCAAGTCTCCTTCAAAGGTTCCAATTGATTCTGGTCTAAACTTGATCGTGAACGTGGTAGCCTCTCTCTGTGTAATAGATCCCTCTGCAGGAGTGATAGTGAAGGCATTTGCACTTGCAGGAGTGAAGGCAGCGCGGAAATCAGCGAATCCCATGTAGGGGTTCTTCAAAAGAATTTCATGAAGTCCTACTCCTCCGGCCATGGTACCAGGTCTTGCAGTGATTTCAACGGTTTCCTCGTAGTCTCCAACTTCTGCTGAAACCTCACCGAAAGCATCGTTGAGGTTGACGTCCTGTTGAAAGTTTAAAAAAATAAAAAGACGTGTTAGAAATACTTGTCACGAGAAAAAAAGACACATCTCAATAAATAGATGTTGCATCTCAAAAACATCTCGAACTTGATGCACTTACAGTATTTCTCTCAACACCGAATTTGGCCAGAGTTCTCCAATCAGCCTCGGCATTTGTCTCAATTGTGTCATATTGCTCAGTCATGTACCTCTGCGCCTCCTTCTTCTTCCTAATCTCCTGCTGGTTGTTCCAATTCTCCATTTGCTGAGCTCTCGCAGAATCAACTCCCTTTGCTCTGAGTTCATCAGCATAACCCGTACTAGTACCCCACGCATTCTTCGCGGAACGCATTCTGGACGCGTCTTGACCGGCTAGTTCTCCACTGGCGAAATCACTCTTATCGAGACCCTTCACTCCATCTCCAGCTACTCCCATCTGTCCATCACCTCCATCGAACTCGTCAAAGTCAACGAATTGATCAAAGTTTCCAGGTCCGAAGCGATCCTGGTCACCTTTTTTCATTTGGTTGGCTTCACGGGAATCTGCATCAACGTCCGGAGTGGCATCTTCTTTGTAGAGTTCTTCAGAGAGATCATCAAGGTATCCCTTGACAAGAATCGGATGACGCACTGGAGAGGACTGGGACACGAATGCGGCACTAGTGGACGCGCATGAGATTGCAATGATGGTGCTGCTGAGTTTCATTTTGATTTCTAATAGTAATAGGGGAGATTGAGTATACTTATTATGGATACTCAAAGTTGACAGTTGACACCCATCAGTTATGCAAGATTTCTACGCATAAAAGATACCGGAGACTGCCGTAGAATCCAGTGCGAACTGCAATATCAATCTTGACTTGATCCTCAATCTTGCAAGCTTGCAGTTTTGATGGTACTTTTCGGAGAAAGAAAGAAGAACTGCAACAACGTGAAAATGAAAACGATAGAAAGGGGAAGGGGTAAACACTGTTGACGAAATACCTACAATGTGAGGTTAGTTATCTGCTTGTTTCGGTGAGCTTCCACAGGGTTCATTTTCAAAGCCAAATCGCAAGCAAGCAACAAGAAGAAGCAATCGCAAATCGCAAGCGAGAGACAACAGCAAACAGCAAGGAACAACATCACCCACAGCTCGTCCCCCATTCCCAGCTGACAGAACTAACTACCAAACAACAAAACAAAATGGAAGTCGAACCAACTGTACCCAAAGCTGCAAAGAAAAATGAGAACGTGACTCCGTCAGCAAGTGGCGAATCAGCCGCTAAACATCCCAACATGGAAATCGCTCAATCCATCCATCGGGCAGTACTCATGTGCGAGGAAAATCCCAAACTAACCTCTGAATCCGCTGCTATTGCATCAATCAATATCAGTGCTGATTTACCCACAAAATTATTGGACCAAGTAAAGGAGATGGAAAACCCTAGTCTGTACAGACACCTCGCACCCTTGTTGCAATGGTCCGCTCTTTCCGATGCAGATCTGACAGCCATGGAGGCCAAAAATGATAAAGCCATCAAGGCGCTCGAGGAGAAGGTAGAAGATGCAAAGGAGAATGCTGGTGATATGGAAGTTCTTGATGCCAGGTTCGAAATTGCAAAGTTTGCGGCCAAGAGTTCGAGCAAGGATGAGGCGCTTGCTGCATATCAGAAAGTTTTGGATCTGCCAAAGTTGAGTTCAGGAAAACAAATGGATGCTCTCATGGAACAATCGAGGATTTCTAGTTTCTACGGAGACATTGTTGCTAATTCTGGTTATATCAAAAAGGTAAGGAGATGTCTTGCTGCCTTTTGTAATACGGTATACTACATTGTCCACTTTTAATTCTTACTCACAATGGCTTCAAACATAGATTGCAAAATTGGCAGAAGAAAGTGGAGATTGGGATAGACGCAATCGCCTAAAGGTGTACAATGCACTTCACAAACTTCTCACCAGAGATGTGAAAGGATCAGCAGAACTTCTCATTGACGGTATTGCGACATTCTCGTGCGCGGAACTATGCTCTTACTCCGATTTCATCCTTTACATTATGCTTTCCAATATTTTGCATTTGCCAAGGACGGAGATCAAGGCCAAGATCATTGACGGACCAGAGGTTTTGAGTGTCAAGGAAGATATCCAAATCGTTTTCAAGCTTGTCAGTGCTCTTTACGATTGTGACTACAAGGCATATCTACATGGAATGGTGGAGGTAGAGACAGTTCTTCTCGCAGATAGATTTTTGCAACCGCACTGTGGGTACATAATGAGAGAACTTCATGTTTTGGGATACAAACAGTTTTTGGATTCTTATAAATCTGTTACCTTGGAGTCTATGGCCATGTCTTTTGGTGTCAGTGTGGACTTTTTGGATATGCAGCTTAGTAGGTTCATTGCTGCTGGAAGGCTCACTGCAAAGATTGATAAATATGGCGGAGTTGTAGAGACGAATAGACCAGATCTGAAGAATGCTCAGTACAGAGATATGATTCAGCAGGGAGACTTGTTGCTCAATCGCATCCAAAAGTTGGCCAGAGTTGTAGATGTGTAGATAATATGCAGCAAGACGTGATTGTTCATATCTCTTGCCTTGCCCTGCGCCGTACTAAGATTGCTACATAAAATGAGAACAAGTAATTTCTGAAATTATGCATTTTATTATTTAAGGATCTGTATGTGGGTCTATGAATGCAGTGTAAAAGTCTATCCTCTTCCACCCTTGAACAGGACAAAATAAAGTGCCGTTGGAACGATGATGATTCCAAGGGTCAACTGCAGACGCGCCAGACTCCTTAGTGGATGTGGCTCTGGATGCAGCTTCATGTAAATAGCTCCTGCGAATTTGCGTGGAAGAATAAGTTATTAACAGACTAATGGCTTCAGAAATCTCAGCATTGGTATTGGACTCGAACCCAGAAGAAGACTTACCTGGTAAAATATAGCTCACCGTTGTCGACCCCGTAGCTCCGACAACACCCAGAATTAACCCCAGATCAGAGACTGACATTGCAATCGCGAACGATAGTACTAAGAATATACATGTGATCCCGTAAAACAGAAAACTGTCTAAAACCTCCATCATATCTTCGTCTGCATCAATGACGGAAGATGGATCGATTACATCAGCATCATTGGTGGGAACCGGCTCATTTGTGATGGCGAGCCTTTCAAACATTGTATCGGTGGTCTGGGGTCCATTCTGTTGAGACGATTCCTGTTGGTTGCGTCTCCTTTTCTCCCGTCTTCCAATCAGCGCATAGACTAAGCTCGTGAGACACCGTCGACTTGGATCCAACTGAAGTGGATACGATAGAATCACCATGATTGCAATGCCTATTCTCATCATTGTTACTAGACCAGTCTGGGGATAATTGAGCAAAATATCTCCCTTGACTTCACTGCCGTACGTTCTATATCCCTCGATAGCCACTATCATATAAAGAATCAACGCAGAGCTGATTGATATTATAATCACTCTATTTACCCTTTGTTGAGTTGGCCTTTTGAGTTCGTTGGTAATCGTGAAAACATTCTGGTGGCAAGTGAAACTGAAAACGAAGATTGCCAAGTTTTTGATTGTGTCATCAAAATCTGTAACTAAGTCTGTATCTCCTTGACAAACTTGATCGCCTTGGTCGTCTTCCTTTGGTGGATAGTAATACGTATCGTTTGTTTCACACGCATCAAAAACACCTTGGGCATATAGTACAACTCCCACCGCCAAAGTGTAAATGAGAATCAGGGACAGGGTGCTCGTAAATTTGAGCGCGCTTAGTGTCTTGAAGAAACTGATCGGCAGCACACATAGTAACGCACAAACGATCCAGAACTGCCTATTTGTGAAAACCATTTCTTCAATCTCCTCTGCAGTTGTTTCAGTTAGTGAAGAGAAATTACGGAAAACGTAATGGAAAGAATCCACCATACAATCTCCAACAGTTACGAAGTAGCCAGTCGCAACGCCAAAACATTTCAATGCAACTGCTGCATCGATAGCAATAGCAAATTGTGGCATTGCCGTAACTGCTACAGTATAGAAAGACGCAGGTTTCCCGTTCCCCATTCTTGCTTGGGCTGTAGCAGCGCTTACTGATAGCAAGTGCAATCCCATAGCACTGAAGAATGCAGCAACAAATAAAAGAATTGTGCCGAGAAAGAATCCCGACCCCGCATATGCGCCCGGCAAGCCAAGCATCCCAGCCCCAGCAACTGTATTTAGCAGATTGATGACACAACTAACAATCGAGGCCTTCTTCTGTTGGGGGTTTCCATCATCGTCTAGTTCGAGTACTTCTAGAGGAATTTCGGCGTTTTCACCTTCATCGTAGTCAAAACCGAAATCGACGTCTGGTAGATTATCCTCAAAATTGTCGACCAATGGAGCGGCACCGATATCTCGTGTAACATTACTGTTGTGAAGGGTCATCTGAAAGTGCTTTAGATTGTCTGCGCATTGGGTGTACGTACAAGGACGAAGTGTGGCAATGGTTGGTAGTACGATGTGGATACACAATACACAATGTGGATAGCTTAGCACCAAGGACTTGTTAGTAATTAGCACGTACAAGTAGTACACACACCACCCTCTGATATTATTATTTGTTTGAAACGTCAAGATGGTCATTTAGAAGGTCATTTCGGCCTAATAAAATTCAAAATAGAAGCCCATTTTTCTAAACCGAACTTACACAATTTAATAATTTACAAACGGGCATCTTCAAATAATGATATGCCAGATTCAGTAGAGCCCATCTCGTGCGACGCTGCCATCAATTCTTACTTCACGAGTTGCAGCATCCCGGGCGAAGCTGATTCCATCGGCAAGTTTACCACACGTCCACTTAGTACTGTTCCACAACATTTTCCCCGACTCGATTGGGTGTAGTGCACGATCGACCGTCCAGTCGCCGACATCTCTTGCAACCTGCTGAAGACCTCCTCTTCTTTTGATTTGTCGTTTTCCAACCCTAATACTTTGCTTCACCATTAACTTCGATACCAGAAAGTAAAACTTTCCTACTTGATACACATTTGCTGCAGAAACTTCAGCAGCTTCCATCACCGGTTTATCTTTCACAGCATCGTAACTTTTTTGTAAGCAAAAATCTGCAGCAATTATAGGGCCACCAATAAAAGCTGCAATCAACGCTGCTGGCCAAAGTGTCATTGCGAGGGCGATAGATAGAATTGGGTTTTGGAGAGCATTATCCTTTCCCCAGGATGCAGCAGATCCCACTGCCGGACCAATTGGTGGCCATAAAATTCTAAAGCGCCGCTGTTCCTGACCACTGCATCCCCCCGAGTCGTTTTCTGTGCCAATGCTTGGAGACTGCTCGCCTTCATCGTCGAGAATCTCAATATCCATGGAAGCTGCACTTCTAGCCGTGTCATTTGTCATCATATCCGGCGTGACCTGACCATGAACATTTTGCAATCCCCAAAGAAACATTTTTGCCACTGTGAGTCCCACATCTGCAATCTCTTCCGCGTCATCTTCACTGATACTCCTTAGAGCATCTTCCACGTCCAACAAAATTGTGCGTGCTACAGTCATGGCATTCATCAAATCATCTTCGGATAACTCTGACATTGCCTTTGCAGCAGTCATTTCTACCGCTGGCGACGCTTTTTGTATAATTTCCTCAGCGCTAGTATCTGAATGCTGGTGGCTCTCTTCCAATCCCAATTGCGCCTGTGCATCGGCAAGCAACGCCCTTGCCCATTTCCTCGAGTCTGTATCGTCTCCATGATTCAAATCCGTGGCTACTTTCCCAACTGAATCTGCCAAATCTGAAGCAAATCTTCTAATAGCTGTTCCGAGCATACCGTTTTCTTCTAGATCGTCCAATAGATTGGACGCCTGAGCCAATGCATTGCCGATATTTGTCAGAGCTACTTCAGCAGTTTCCTCGGTGAGGGCATTGTATGTAGATTCTTCAAGGTCAGATTTAGGGATAACATGGGATTTTCTGTACGGATCCATAGCTTTTCTCGTTATAACACTGTTCCTTTATCCTATCTCAGCAAAAAGGGTGTGAGAAATGAATAATAATGAATGGTGAACACAAGTTCAAGTTGAAAGTGAACAAAAGCAGTAGACAAAAAAGAAGAAGAAGAAAACTTTTGAAGATTTCGGAAGAAGCGTGAAATTTGAGAAAAATCGTGGCCCAGCTAGATCCGCGTATTCTGTTTCATTCCTGGAAGAAAAGAAGTCCAGCACTTTGAACTTTGAACTTGAATATCAAATATTTCAAAGAATTTCATTTTTGTAGGACAGATGACGGGATTCCCGGACCATTAGGCGTTGCAAGCTTTCTTTTCATGAAGCATCATACCTTGTGGCATGTGGTGTACAATATCAATTTCAAATTCTTGAACAAGCAGGCAATGCCAGCAGGTCTCTTTTCATGAAGCATCATACCTGGTTACGTGGTGGTGTACAATCTCCTTAACAGATGGAAATATACGTAATAAATAGCCATTTTGCAGTTTCAGATGGAAATATACGTAAATAAATAGCCTGTCAGCTGTTACATATGGAAGTCGTCGTAATAAATAGCCGTTTCGCTGTCATTGGAAGCACAAAACTTCAACTAGACTCTATGTTTCGGGAACAGCGATTTTATTAGCTTCAATCACCCATCACCCATAAGTCATCCAGCATCCACTCACCAATATCCTGCCACCTGTCGTTAGTTTTTCCGACATTTAAAGGATTTTCCAGACCAGTGTAACTCAATCAAAAATCAACTAAATACAAAAAGTATGGTACCTATTGCACAGTCCATCAAGGCCGTAATAAGTGGAGATAACAACTCTGTTGTCGCCACGGAGAGAAAAGACGAAAGATTCGAATTGGAGAATCTCAAGGACGGTTCTGGTTACAGTTTCTGTTGCAATATGGAACTTGTCCACGGCGGGAATGCTGCCTGTTCGAATGCAGAACCCTATCAATTCAACCTGAAGCCCAACCCGCACGATACGATTATAAAATCAAACATGTGCAAAAGTCAGCAGCTACCCTTGTCAAATATGTGCACAAGTCAGCAGCAACCCTTGTCTCAACCAGCAAGTATCCCTGACTACATAGAATCTCCTTCTGACGATGACTCGGTTTCAACACTGGGTTCTTCTGATGAGCCGAGGAAGCTTCTACGGACCAGAAGCATTTTCGGGGTTTACTGGGGCGTCGATGATAAGGGCTCCCCTGCATCACCACCCATTCGGAAACTATCACTGAACACCATGGATACTGAAGAATCAACGATTTCAAGGTACACTGATAGTATTAGGAACAGCAAGGATTGGTCATCTTACCTCACTGACGAAGTGCTGGATACTAAAAAGGATTCTTCAACAAGAAAATGCGATTCAGATGGATACGAAGCCTATCTAAAGATTAATGAAGCCGGTCGTACGGTCCTCCCCTCTGCTGCTTCACTGAAGGACAGCAGAGTTAATCAACACAGATACCTAAATGGAAACAGACTTACCCCAAGAAACACTCCAAACAAACAACACTTTTCTCAGAGACGGAGACTTTTTCCTGAGACCTCAAGGCAGAAGACGTGTTCTCTTCCCTCGTATGGATATATGTACACAAAACCTTCGAAGGGAAAGGCGCCATTACCCTACCTTCTTCGTAACAAGAAGATGCTTAGATCAAGTTTGAGAGACCACTCAGACAGTGAGGAAAGTGCGCTTTCATCTCAATCAAGGCCTTCTGTATCTTTTGAAACAAAAGTCACCATTCATGAATATGAAAAACCTGTTCAACAGTGTGTTCATGATGGCTGGTCAGATCGCTTTGCCGTTTAGCCATATGCTAGCTCGCTAGTAGTCTGGACTTCGTCTCTTCACAATTCTCAATTCATCTAATTCAAGGAAGAAAAAGGAGAGTGCCAATACTGATATTATCCTTCGCTTTACTGGTATATATTTGACTGCGCACACACTCAATCGATAATGAATAAAATTATTACATATTTCATTAATCTTCTTCTCGTTGCCGCTGGTAGTTGGTAGTCTTTGTGCCTCCTGTTGTTCTGGATCGAATCGTTGAGAAGAAACAGGAAACAAGGCTTCTCATTATTTTCTAACAGAACTAAGAAATGCATTTCGTTGAAGTTCCTGTAACAACTTGACATTGAGATTCATGTAACTTGATTATGGCTGATATAGTTCTGCTCGTTTTCTGAGGTCACTTACGAGATTACAAGTACTTACAGTTGAGGAAGAATCCAAATCACCAGAAGAAGAAGGAATCAGAAGAGCTCGGGGGGGGGGGTTCGCATTAATTCAGGTATGGGACTGCACCTATTGCATTCTTGAAATGCTGCAAAGGGAATGCAGATTTTCCACATATGAGTAAACACCCACAATACGATTATAAATTCAAACATGTGCAAAAGTCAGCAGCTACCCTTGTCTCAACCAGCAAATATCCCTGACTACATAGAATCTCCTTCTAACGATGACTCGGTTTCAACACTGGGTTCTTCTGATGAGCCGAGGAAGCTTCTACGGACCAGAAGCATTTTCGGGGATTATTTGAGCGTCGATGATAAGGGCTCCCCTGCATCACCACCCATTCGGAAACTATCACTGAACACCATGAATACTGAAGAATCAACGATTTCAAGTTGCACTGATA
>Ga0209712_10000889_pt1 | contig 25750 bp, 19 predicted proteins | sample ArcOceMetagenome_FD_187443 | JGI IMG/M metagenome (GOLD analysis project Ga0209712, IMG submission 187443) | Marine eukaryotic phytoplankton communities from Arctic Ocean - Arctic Ocean - Greenland ARC118M Metagenome (SPAdes) (version 2) | ecosystem: Environmental > Aquatic > Marine > Oceanic...
AAGGAATCGCTCCTGCAATTGCTATTGAGCAAAAAGTAAATTCTACAAACCCGCGTTCTACAGTTGGAACCTCAACTGAAATTTACGATTACATAAAATTATTATATGCACGAATTGGTAAGACCTTTTCCCCTATTTCTGGTAAAGAAGTAAAAAAAGACACCGTTTCTGATGTTGTGAATTTTGTAAAAGGGTTTGATGAAAAGACTAAATTGCTCTTATTAGCCCCAATTATTATTGACGAAAACCGGGATTTAAAAACTGTTTTACAGGTTTTAGAACAACAAGGGTATGCAAGATTAAAGTGGAATGATAAAATATACAGGATTGCAGATTTCCCTCTTGAAAAATTTACAACTGAAGCTTTATTTTTAGTAGTTGATAGGATCATTACCAAAGAAGATGAAGATTTCTATAACCGATTAGCAGATGCAATTCAAACTGCCTTTTTTGAAGGAAAGGGAATTTGTTTTATTGAAAATTTAACAGACAACAAAGTTGCAGAATTTAGTAATAAGTTCGATTTAGATGGAATGTCTTTTCTAGAACCGAATACGCATTTATTTAGTTTTAACAATCCTTATGGAGCCTGTCCAACTTGCGAAGGGTACGGAAATGTAATCGGAATTGATGCCGATTTAGTAGTTCCAAATACAGGTTTATCCATTTTTGAAGATTGTATTTTTCCTTTTAAAACACCATCATATATTCATTATAAAGAAGATTTAATTGCTGTTGCATATCAATTTGAGATTCCTGTTCATAAACCTTGGTTTGAACTTTCGGCAAAACAAAAAGATTTGGTTTGGAATGGAAATAAAAGCTTCAACGGAATTCATCATTTTTTTACTACTCTAGAAGAAAAAAGTTATAAAATTCAGAATAGAGTTATGCTTTCTCGCTATCGTGGAAAAACAAAATGTACCAGTTGTAATGGCAAACGTTTACGACAGGAAACTAATTTTGTAAAAATAAATAAGAAAACAATTTCTGATTTAGTAACACTTCCTTTGGATGAATTGTCTGTCTTCTTCAAAAACATCAAACTAGATAAATACGACGCAAAAATCGGAAAACGTTTGCTAACAGAAATCAATAATCGTTTACTGTTTTTAACGGATGTTGGTTTATCATATTTAACCATTAACCGAACCTCAAACACACTTTCTGGAGGTGAAAGTCAACGTATAAATTTAGCAACGTCCTTAGGAAGTTCCTTGGTCGGTTCTATGTATATTCTAGATGAACCAAGCATTGGTTTACATCCGAAAGATACAGAGCGTTTAATCGGAGTTTTAAAAGATTTACGTGATTTAGGAAATACTGTTGTCGTGGTAGAACATGATGAAGATATCATGAAAGAAGCCGATTATATTATAGATATTGGTCCAGAAGCAGGAACTCTTGGAGGACATGTTGTGGCGGAAGGAAATTTTGAAGAAATCTTAAAGTCAGACTCATTAACGGCAAAATATTTAAATGAAGAACTAAAAATTGAAGTGCCTGAAAAACGTAGAACTTCAAAAAATAGCATACAAATTATTGGAGCAAGAGAACATAATTTACAAAATATTGATGTTACCTTTCCACTAAACGGATTAACGATAATTACAGGCGTTTCTGGTTCTGGAAAAAGCACATTGGTAAAAAGTATTTTGTACCCAACCATGCAAAAAAAACTGATTGGTTATGGAGATAAAATTGGTCAACACACAGCAGTCAAAGGAAATTTCGAGACTATAAAACATGTAGAATTTATAGATCAAAATCCTATTGGGCGTTCTTCTCGCTCAAACCCTGTGACGTATATTAAGGCGTATGACGATATTAGAGCGCTGTTTTCTAATCAGAAATTATCATCTATCAGAAACTACAAACCGAAACATTTTTCTTTTAATGTAGAGGGTGGTCGTTGCGAAGTTTGTAAAGGTGAAGGTGAAGTTACCATTGAAATGCAATTTATGGCAGATGTGCATTTAGAATGTGATGTTTGTAACGGAAAGCGTTTCAAAAAAGAAGTTTTAGAAGTTAAGTTTGATGGAAAATCGATTGACGATATTTTAAACTTAACCATTGATGACGCTGTTGAGTTTTTCTACGAAAATTTGGTCACTAAAATTGCAAACAAGTTAAAACCTTTACAAGATGTTGGTTTGGGGTATGTAAAATTAGGACAATCTTCTTCTACACTTTCCGGCGGTGAAGCGCAGCGAATTAAACTGGCATCCTTTTTAGTAAAAGGAAACACAAAAGACAAAGCTTTATTTATTTTTGATGAACCTACAACTGGATTACATTTTCATGATATTCAAAAATTATTAGCTTCTTTTAATGCGTTAATTGATAAAGGGCATTCTATCATTGTGATTGAACATAATATTGAGTTAATTAAATGTGCAGATTACATTATTGATTTAGGTTTAGAAGGTGGTAAAAATGGTGGAAACCTTATATTTCAAGGAACTCCAGAAGAATTAGCTAAAAATAAGGAATCTTATACAGCAAAGTATTTGGCAGAAAAGTTATAATTTTAGAAGCTATTTCCTGCTTTCACTACTCGCTTTTTTTATCCTAAAAAGGAATAAAAAAGAGCTCAAACATACCGTTCAATCAGGGCTAAACTTGTTTGCCAGACAACTCCTTAAACAAAAAAAATATTACTAATTTTATTAAAGCTTGTAATAACGTAATCTAACATTATATAAGTCCGGAGTGCTATTTTCAGTCTATCTAAATTAAAAGGCTATTTAAACTTTCGTCTAAAGAGCCTTTCTTGCTAAAATTACTAAAACATTTATTGAAGCACTATTTTTTTCATTTTTTGATAATTACCAGAAGTAAATTTTAACATATAAACTCCAGGTTCTAAACTATTTAAATTTATCTCTTTATTATAAAAACCTTGAGTATTTATTATTTTGGTTTTTAAAACTCTTTGACCATTTAAATTATAAATTTCTACATTATTGTTAGATTGATTGACTTTATTAACATCAAAAATAATATTGATTTTTTTATCTGAATTAACAGGATTTGGATACACACCAAAAGTAACATGACCTCCAACTTCCTCAAGACCTAATGTTTGTGTAACATCTTCAAATTTAAACTCTACATTTCCTGTTGAAGTACCTCCAAAAGCTGAAAAATATAGTTTGTAAATAATATCATCAGCATCTTTTACATAATATTTTAAATCAGAATCTACATCATAAGTATATGTTTCAAAATTTAATGATTTCCAATTATAACCAATAGTATTAATATCTTCAGAATAAGATAAACTTGCAGTATCATCTCCTGTAGCTGTTGCAACAGTAATATTATCTGAACTTAAAACTCCTGTTACATTATATTTTGAAGTACCTCCACTTCCATCTGAGACGTCAGTATCGTATTTTGTAAATACAAAATCCCAATCTATAGCTGCTGGTTCTGCCACCACTTCTGCATCATTTTGTAAAGAATAATAATTGTAATTATTATCTTGATTACTAGAATTTGCTATAACTGCTGTTTTGTCCTCTCCCCAAGCCGTTCCATCCCAAGAAGCATATTTTATAGTATATCCACCATAAAAATCTTCACAAATAAACTTTTTATAAGAATCATCTGCATATTTTAAAACAAAAATAATTGACCCAACAATATGATGATTGCTAGAATTATATTCTCCCCAACCGTAAGTTGCAGATCCCTTCATAAATGCTCCATCAACTCTTTCTGTGTCACTATTGTACAGTTGAGACCAAGAAGTTTGATTATACACATCAATATTTGCCCATTCTGAAGCTACGTTAGCAGCTTCAAAAACTTCTATACCAATTCCATCATTTACACGAACTCCATGATTAAAATTACTTGTACGCAAAAAGGCAACATCCCAACTGTTTTTATCAAAACTAGTGGTAGTTTCTGTACTTAATTTGTAATATACTTGGTTCGCATAACCAGATCCTAATGATAAGTTAGCTGTTGTTTCTTGAGAAAAAGTACTTTGTACTATTAAAAAAGAAAAAATTGTTAAAAATAATTTTGTTTTCATATATAATATTAATTAAAGGTTAAAAATTGTTATTGTAATAATTTATATTCAAATCTAGGGTAGCCTCTTTCTCCACTATCATTTACTAAATCTAAAAATCGTATTTTGTAATAATTGTTATTTGCATCTTTTAATACATAATATGTATTTGCTATTATTGTTCCAGTAAACACATTACGCCAGCTACTGCCAATTACTGTTTGGTTTTCTACTAACAAAGCATCGTCAACATTTAATGAACTAAAATCAGTATAACTAATACTGTTATCAACCAAACTATAAGACGTTACACTTCCTTTTCTATTATGTGTTATAAAATCTGAAAAACCATAAGAACCTGCTCCTGTTATAATATTTGTAAATACCGTAAAACACAAATCCCATTGTGCTTTTTGGGGCTCTACATTTACGATAGCATCTGTATTAAAACTGAAATAAGTAGCGTTAAAATCTACATCTTTTGATATTTCAACTTCATTATAAGAAATTGCATCTAAATCTGCATATTGTAATCTGTAACCATCACCATTGCGTAAGATTCTTATTTTTTTCCAACCTCTAGCATCACCAGCAATTACAGCTGAACCTATATTGGATTGACTAGTGCCAATTTCTGCGCCAAGATTTACTAGATAAACTGAGTTTAGAGAATCATCTTCAGAAACTTCATTAATGGCTGTTTCTAAGATATTACCATTGGGTGCATCTACATAAGCTTCATTATCAGGATTAAATGTACCTACAGCTATCGCTGATTGTAATAAGGCTACACTTGCAGAATTAACACTATTTATATCCGTAGTTGCCAATGGTGAGGTTGCCATAAATAGAGACCCATTAATAACAACTCTAAAATCATCTCCTCCATAAAAACCTAAATCCCAACTATCTCTTGCTACAAAAGTCTCTTTATTACTACTTAAGTCTACGTAAACTTGATTTGGCTCGTTTGGACCTCCAATTGTGGGTGAAAATGTACCTCCTAAATAAGCGCTATCACTTAACTCATGAGTTATATTACCTTGTATACTTGCATTATCTAACTCTATAGATGTTATTGAGAAAGTAATTTTCATTACATCTGTAAAAGCATTGTTTAACTCAATTATTCGAAAACTATTTTCAATTTCATTTACAGATATTGGAAGAGATAACTTATTACCAACAGCTTCTGGAATTGTTACAAAATCTCTACCATATAAAGCATTTTCTGTTGTTATTGTAATATTTACACTGCTCTCTTGATAAGAAGTTTCAGAATATAATAATTCAATATTTCTTTCATTTTCAATCTCTAATAATTTTCCCGAAGTTTCTTTAAAAGCCACAACAAATGGGTCTTCAATAAAAACAGGATCATTACTACAAGATGCTATAATTGCAAGACTAAAAAGTAATACTATTTGTATCTTTTTCATAAAACTATATATTTATATTGTAGGCTAACTTTAAAAAATAAGATCTACCAAATCCTAAAGAAATTGTACTATTTGTACCTGAATGAGAACCTCCAGTTATAGAACTTGTATTAACATCAGTAACATCAAATAAATTTCTAACACCTAAAGTTATTGCTACTCTTTTATCAAAAATTTGCTTACTTGCAGTTAAGTCTAACCAACTATAAGCATTGATTTTTTGATTCTGAAATGAACCATCTACCTGAATAAAGCGATTTGTTGCTCCAATAGACTTGTAATACGCAGTTAAAGAAGTATGAATACCAGGAATTATATAAGACATATTTGAGTTTAACTGAAAGTTTGACTGGTTGCTAGATACTTCCCCTGTATCATAATCTAACACTCTACTAATTCCAAAATAACTTACTCCTAAATTCAACTGTAAATTTTTATATAAAAAATCATTTTCTAACGCTATACCTGTAGAAGAAAACTCGTCTATATTATTATATAGCAACTGAAGTGGTGTTTCATTTATAACTGTCAATTCAATTCTATTATCTACCTTTATATAAGAAAATGTTAGTTTATTTTTCATTGATAGATCTTCATTTAAATCGGTCTGTTTTTTTAAATGAAAGAATGCAGATAAACCTTCTTCTGGTTTTAAGTTTTCATTTCCTCTTAGATCATGATTCACATCAACAAAATAGGTAAACAACTCATCGTAATTAGGTGTTCTTGTTCCAAAGCCTAAAACAGCTCTAGCTTCCCAGTTATTCTTTAACAATTGTCTTCCGCTTAATGAATAATACAACTGTGTTCCAAATAAATTTGTTAAAGAAAGTCTAACACCAGGTTTGATAGAAAAATTTTCATTAAAATCTATTTCTGATGAGGAAAAAAAGTCAAAACTTTTAAGAGAGTTAGAAACCCCTGTTTCTCCTGAAGCTATATCTACTCTATTAGACGAACCAAAACCAGATTCATCTGTAAATTCATAACCCGCTTGTAACTTTAATTTACTCGTATTAATAAGGTTACTAAACGTACCTCTAGAAAACCAAACTTCTTTTGATAAAAAAAGGTTATCTTCTTTATTTTCTTTCTCATCTTCTCTTATATAATAGGTATAAGATTCTCTTTTCTTTTCTTGCTTTTGGTAAGATGTAGAAATATTATAAGGCACTTTACCCAAAATACCAGTAAAATTTAAGTGATGCACAAAACGCTGATTATTAAAAACTTCATCTAATGATGAAGGATTACTTGTTTCGGTAGCTGGTATAAAGTTAGTACGAACTATAGAATCATAACTAAAAATATTTTCATTCAAATAATCAAACTTGTAAAATGCAGAAAAATTATCAGTTTTATGACTTAATAAAAGTTTAGCAAAATTTTGCCTTTTTGGTAACCAATTATGTCCTCTAAAATTATCATCTTTATCGTGATACTTGCCTTTAAATGCTCCTAAAAAACCTCTAAAATCATTACGATTAAAAGAAATACTCAGATAATTTTCATCCGTTATTTGATGTCTTAAACTTACAGATTGTATATGACGCCCCTGGTTAAACAACTCGTATTCTTGACCAATTGTTTCTTCTTGTAAAAATGTTTTAATCTCCCAAGAATACTTAGAACTCTTCTTTGTTATAATGTTTAAAACTCCAGATAATGCATTTGCTCCATATTGCACGCCCATTGCACCTTGTACAAGTTCTATACGTTCAACATCATCTAAATTAATTAGCGTTAAATCTGTATAATTACCAAAGCCTTCTTCGTTAACGACAGGTATATTATCTATTAAAACTTTAAAGTATTTTCCATCTAATCCTAAAACATTAATTTCTGACTTTCCACTAGAAGAATTTTGAAATACATCTATATTTAATATCTGATTTAATAAATCCGCTAAATTGTTACCCGCTCGTCTCTCTATATCTGTTCTTGTAATTACTTTTACTTCGAATATAGATTTTTTTATAGATTGTGGTCTTAATTGACCAGTAACTACAACTTCATCTAGGGTAGTAACTTTTGTTGAATCTTTTTTCTTTTCTTGACAAAAAGTAGAAACAGCAAATAGCATTAATACAAAAGCAATTATTTTATTTAGAAACATTCTTAATAATTTTCGGCAAATATATATTCTTATTTTTATTAAATCTAAATAAATACTATATTTTTAAAAAAACGTAAAATTATATAATGAAACAATTATTATTAAGCGGTTTACTCCTTCTAGTATACATATCGATAAATGCACAAAGCAAAAAACAAAGTATAAAAACGCTATCAAAGAATTGATTGCCGGTTTTCAGGTAACTTCAATTTTCCAGAAATCTTTAACTAAACAAAGTTTTACTTACAAACCATTTGAAAAAAAAGTAAATAAAGGTTTATAAAAATCAAACAGAAAGGACAGTATTATTAACAAAAAAGAACCTGAAATAAGTAATATCTATTTTCAGATATTGAAAGAGTTTATAAAACCCTTGAAAATAATAATGAGTTCGGTCCAAAAAAATTATGGGAAACACTTATTGGCCTATTAGCGCCTTTTAATATGATAACTCAGCGTAAAAAAAGACAAAAAAAAAATTAAAAGAAGAAAAAAATAGCACTAAATATCATAAATAAAATCTTAGGATACCTGAATAATAATTTAAAATAATCTCGAACCCATAGAACAAACTAAATTCTTCTTATTGCTCTTCTTGGCGTTTTAGTGTTAACCGTTTATTTATTAAATCAAAAGTTACTAAAAAATTATTTCCAATAATTAATACATAAATTTTTATTAGTTTAACGGAACGTCATATTGAACTCAAAAAATGTATTAACTATATTATTAATCTAGGTCTAAAAGTCCGAAAAATCAGAAAAACTTGTTTATTTTATGCGTGACTCAGAAACAATTTGCAAGAAGTAAAAATCCTAAACTGCTAAAGCTTTAGCCAAAACCTTAGTTTTTTAATAAAAATCTAATTTAATTTCTAAACTAAAAGTACAATTAAAGGAATTTTATGTAAATTGGCTTCATTATAATTGTTGTTTTTAAAATGAATGCGAAAATAAAAATTTTAATTGTTGAAAACAATGTAATAATTGCTGATGATTTAAAATTCACCTTAGAGAACCTTGGATATTTAGTTTTAGGTTGCTTGATTTCTTATGAAGAAGCTATATTTTTTTTACAAAAGCATACAATTGACTTAGCTTTTTTAGATATTGGTTTGTCCACAAAAAAAACGGGTATAGATATTGGCCATTATATAAACGAACATATAAAAGTTCCTTTTATTTATTTAACTTCAAATTCTGACGATGCAACTATCAGTTTAGCGTCTAAGTCCAAGCCTTATGCTTATTTAGTGAAGCCTTTTAAGGCTAATAATTTAAAAGCATCCATTGAAATCGCCATTAATAATCATATTTCATTAAACGAAAATTTAATTGAAGATTTTATTTTTGTGAAAAAAAACGATTTACATCAAAAAGTTTTAATTCGTAATATTGTTTATGTCAAATCTGACAATATATACTTGGAACTGCATTGTCCCCATGATGTTAAATATCTTTTAAGGTCTACTTTAAAAAGTTTTATTACCAAACTTCCAGGATCTTTTATTCAATGCCATAAATCCTATATTATAAATTCAAACTATTTAACCGCTTTTAATACTAAGTTTGTGGTCTTAAATAATCGAGAAATACCAATTTCTTCGCAATTTAAAGGTTCTTTTAAAAATTTTATGAAATAAAATTAATCTAAAAAAAACAGTAGAAAGCTTTATTTATTTTGAAAATACTGACAATAGTAATCGCTTTTATAAAAACATTATAAATAAAATAATTTACTTATTTCATTTCATATAAACATACCAATTTTATTAAATTACTTTATTTCACAACATTTTTTCACCCCTTTGCAACTTTAAATATTTTTATATGTGCTGTTTAACTAAATTGGCTTTAGAGTCATTTAAAGGTATTGATAAACGTATTTCCCCTAAATTTTAAAACCTTTTAATTTTTAAAACTTCGCTTCTTAAAATCACAATCATAAGCTCTAATTTAGCTATTAAATACATCAATTATATTATAGAAAAATAAATGAAATTTCTTAAAACTATAACTCTCTTATTATTTGTTACCAATTCATTCGCTACGATTAAAAAGAATGATTCTCTTAAATCAATTACTTTTTTTAATTATACAAACTATGATATTAAGAAAGTTCGCCTTTTTAATAATATTGTATTAAGTAACTCCTCTGGGAAGAGCACAAAAGAATGGATTCACTTTTTCAACATTGAAGAAACCAAATACGAAAACAATTTCTCTGAACTTTTTCATATAACCCGCTGCAAAACAATCTTATATAATCATACAGGAAATTTTGAAAAAAGCAATAAAATACTATATAGTTTCTATTATAAATATAAGAACACTGCAAATAAAAACAAACTATGTCAAATATTAAAAACACTATCTAATAATTGTATAAAATTAAATAAAAAATCAGAATTACTGCTAATCAATAAAGAACAGCTTGAGATATGCCCAACGAGCGCTACCTTCTATGAACTCTATTCTAAAATTGGGCTTGTAGATTTAGCAATCGAAAGCTATAAAAAAAAGACTTCCTATAAAAAAAAAGGAAAGAGTTTTAGACATGCTAAAGACTACAATAATATAGGTGCGCTTTATAAAAAAGGTGAAAAATATGACTCTGCTTTTTACTACTTTAATAAATCTTTAAAAATATTCCAACAAATAAAGCAAAAAGGAGTTTTAAAAAATAAAGAAAAATTAAATTTTTGGATAGGTTTGGTAAAAGGAAATTTAGGTGAATGTTACTTGGAATATAAAAATTATTATACAGCTATTAAATTATTTAGTGTTGAAGAAAAAGAAGCTAGAAAATGGTTTAAAGGAAAATTATGGCCTTATGAAGATGCCTATTTTAGAGATATTGCTACCTGTTTTTTAAATACAGGTCAACTTAATTTAGCAAAAAAGTATATAGATAGTTTATTTTTTAAAAAAAATATTTTTTTTTACACCAAGTTAAAATTAGATTATTTTAATGCTACAAAAAAATATGATTCTACATACCACTATCATAAATTGTATGTCAAAATATATGATTCAATTGCGAAGCAAAACAAACAAAATTTAAATAATAGTATCAAAAAACTAATAGACTTTCAAGAAGAATTAGTTGCGCAAAAATTTAAAATAGCAGAAATTAAAGAGGATCATAAATTTCACCACAGAGAACTCATCATTATTTCTATTATTTTAGCACTCTTAGTTATATTGACCATTGCACTCATGTATTACATTCTTAAAAAAAATAATCAAAAAGTAATTATAGAACAGCAAAATGAAGCTATCAAAAAGTCTTTATTAGAGAAAAATATTTTGTTAAGTGAATTACACCATAGAGTAAAAAACAATTTCCAAATAATAATAAGTATTTTAAACCTTCAACTCCGAAAAATTAAAGATCATCAACTCAAAAACACTTTTCAATATAGCATTAATAGAATTTCTACAATTGCCCAAATACATGATAAACTACACCAAAACAAAAACTTACACAAGATAATTTTATATACTTATATAGAAAATATTATTAATAATTTAGAGATTGTTTATAATAGTTTAAAAGCGATAACCATAGATATTAACATCGACCCTAAAATATCTATACATATAGATCAAACCCAAGCATTGGGCTTAATTATAAATGAGTTAGTAACAAACTCTAATAAGTATGCTTTTTCCAAACCAACTGATAATTTAATTCACATTACTATTAAAGAAAAAAAAGGTATTATCCATTTTAGCTACACTGACAATGGCCAAGGTTTTGATATAGATAAAATAATTACAGAAAACAGTATCGGTTTAACACTTATACAGAGATTGGCGAATCAATTAGGAACAAAAGTGGATATTACGGCTAAAAAGGGTATGAGCACTACCTTTTCTTTTAAAAAAAAGTAGAACTTATAGTTTATTTTCACACAACATTATTACCTCATTTCACAACATTTATTATTTTTTAGTCAATAAAACAGTTAATTTTGCTAAGAAATCAGCATTATAAAATATTTTTTTTCCCCCAATTAAATATTTAAAAATAATGCTGATTTTTTTAATTCTACGAATTCTAATCCGTAAGTACCGAATTCTAAAATAGCTGAAACTTAACTAAAATTCAGGTCTACTTTTACAGTGTATAAACATTTAAAAAGTAGAAATCATGAACAAAGTATTTAGAAAATCAGTAATCGCAGCAGCAATTATTTTAACTTCAAGCATTTTTATAAACTGTGATAGCACATCATCAGTTACAAAAAATAAAACAGCAAGTTCCATTTTAGAAAATAATTTAGAATACCCCGTTAAAAAAGAAATTACCACAAGAGATCCAATTGTTTTCATCACAGGGTATGATCAAGGAAATGAAACTTTTTACAACAATGCCAGAACACATTTTAAAGAACAACAATTTACAATTGTAGAAGACCAATATTCTTTAGAAGAAGTAATTAATTGGCTTAATAAGAATGAAGAAGCACATCCCTATGGAGAAATTCATATTGTAAATAAAAGTAATCCTTATAAAGGAATGACTTTAGAAACAACCATTAAAGGTGAAAAAGTTACCACTGAATCTCTAAGAAGAAACATTACAAAAGGAACTTTACCGACTTTAAAAGAAAGTGTAAATGCAAATTCTAAAATTATTTTTCACGCAAATGGTCTGGGCGAAAATATAGAATTAATGCATACTTTTAAAGATGCCTTTTGCGCAGATGAATTACCAAATGTAGTAGCTTCTCCTTATTTTTCGATTTTTAATGGTGCGTTTACAAAACACTATTTAGCAAAACCACATTATGTATTTTATCCTACCGCAAATTCTCCAGGTAAAATAGATTTATCAAAAGAAATTGCAAAAAAGTATCCTGAAGAAAAAGATATCGATTGGTTTTATGCCCTAAACAACAAACAAGAAAGGTTTATTGGTGAAGCATACACATCTAAATTTATAATTCCTTTAAAATTTATATTAGATTATCATAATTCTGATGAAGAAATGCCCTCTTTCGAAGGTCAGGAAGAAGTAATGGATTTTATAGAACAAGAACTATACTCGGAAGTTGAGAAACTTACTATTCCTCTAAACAAATTTAGATGGACCTATACGATTAACAATAGTAAGCTTACCATTACTGGAAAAACAACAGGTTTAATTGTTTTAAAGCCTTTAATTAAACCTTACGGAGAATTAGAACACATAGCGCCAGATACGAGCAACAAACGTTTATATGCGATGAATTAAATGAGAAAGAAGCATGTAGTTTTGCAAACGTCATTATAAAGTATTTTTATGGTGACGTTTTAATTAGTAAATTTGTGTTATGTTGATTTTTAAAAAAATTAATTTTATTTTTATTTTTCTTGTGCTTTCAAATTTACAGGCACAACAAAGTAGTTTTCAAAAATTCTCGATCGAAAATGGGTTGACTAGCAATGTTATATTTGATGTAACTCAAGATAAAACTGGGTATTTATGGATTGCTACAGACAAGGGTTCCGTAAAGTTTGATGGGGATGATTTTACACAAATTAACAAACAAGAAATAACCTGCATAAAGGCCCAAAATAATACGATTTATATCGGTTTAGAAAATGGACTTCTAACAAGAAATGGAAACCAAGAACATTTTTTTGAGTCTAAAGAAGTACGAAACATATTCTTTTATAAAGAACATGTTTTTATTGGCACAGTTCAAGGTATTTATAAATTACATAAAGCGTATTTACATCCTATTCAAATAAATGCAGCAATAGATTTTTCTATTATAAATGATTTAATTTTTGACGATAACTCTTTTTATGTTGCCACTAACAATGGTCTGTGGAAATTGAATAGCTTAGAAAAACCAAAAGAAATCGAAAAAATCCTAAAAGATAAGGTCGTTTCACTTTTAAAGTTTCAAAACAAAATTATTGCTGCTACCTTTAAAAATGGCATACATATAATTAATAATAATAATTACGTTGAAAAAATAATTACAACCGCAGAAAATGTTAGCTCAATTCAAAAACTTAAAAATGAAATTTGGGTAACTTCCAAAGAAAACGGAATTGAAGTTTTTACACTTCCCTCCTTTTCTTTTAAACAGAAAATTAATAAATATAATTCTTTAGAAACGAATAATATAAACACTGTTTTTAAAGACAATCAAAACACCATTTGGATTGCTTCAAATAAAGGCTTATATGCTTTAAGAAAGGCTATTTCTGAAAATACAAACAGTAAGAAACCTACTATTAATTTTGAGAGTTTATTCGTAAACAATCAAAATCGAGATTCGTTGTTACTGATTAAAAATAGAACAACTTTTTCCCCTTCCCAAAATAATATTTCAATCAATTTTAAAACAGTAGATTTAATAAATCCCAAAAAAATAAAATACAGGTATAAATTAGATGGTGCATTTTCTGCTTGGTCTGCGAATAATATCGTTCAATTAGCAAACTTAAATGCTGGAAAATATAGATTTGACATACAATCTAAAATTAATGGTAACTTGAGTACAATAAAATCATTTTCATTTAGAATTGATCAACCTTTTTATAAAAAAGGCTGGTTTCTTTTAGCTGCGATTATTCTATTTTTATTTACTGCTTATTTATTCTTAGATCTTTACATAAAAAAAATAAAGAAGAAAAACACAGAAAAAATAAACAACTTAAAATTAGAAAACCATTTACTTTCTCTAGAGCAAAAAGCTTTACAGTTGCAAATGAATCCCCATTTTATTTTTAATGTATTAAATGGAATTAAAGCACTCGGGAATTCTGGGAAAACAGAAGAATTAAATACCGCAATATCAAAATTTTCTATTTTGTTAAGAAGTATTTTAAACAACTCTAGAAAAGAAGAAATTAGTTTAAAAGAAGAAATAGAATCTTTAAAGAACTATTTAGAATTAGAGCAAAGTATGAGTTCTAAAAAATTTGAATACTCTTTTACCATCAACTTAAATTCTATTGATATCGATGAAATTTTAATCCCGACAATGTTAATTCAACCTTTTTTAGAAAATGCCATTAAACATGGATTTGAAATACATAAAAACGGCAAAATTTTGATCTCTTTTGACGTAAAAAAACATTATTTACACTGCCTTATTATTGATAATGGAATCGGAATTCATCAATCAAAAAAAAGAAAAGAAAATTCGAACCATAATTCTGTAGCGTTAAAAGTGTCAAAAGAAAGAATAGAAAATATAGCGAATAAACACTCCTTTTCTATTGACGAAATTATTGAAGACTCAATCATCAAAGGAACCAAAGTTTGGTTTAAAATCCCTTTAAAAACAGACTACTAATGAACAGAAGAAAATTTATTAAAAAAACATCTTTAGGAAGCCTAGGATTGGGATTTATTGGCGCACTGTATTCATGGAAAATAGAACCATTTTGGTTAGAATTTGTGCATAAAAAGATGGCCATAAAGAATTTACCTGAAAACTTGATTGGAAAAACACTCATACAAATTAGTGATATACATGTGGGAAATCGATTTAATTATCAATATGTTATAGATTCTTTTTCAAAGGCAAAAGCATACAATCCAGACTTTGTTGTATACACAGGAGATTTTGTTGACTATGATACTGAAGAACAATTTTCGCAATTAAAAGAAGTTTTTAAACATGTGGTAAAAGGAAAATTAGGAACTGCTGGTATTTTAGGAAATCATGATTATGGACATGATTGGTCAGATCAAAATGTCGCCAATAACATTAGTTCTATTCTTGAGAATGCAGGCGTTAAAATTTTAGGTAATGATGCATTTAATTTTAACGGATTGCATATTATTGGGTTAGATGACTTTTGGGGATTAAATTTTGATCCAAAAAAAATCATGAACAAACACAATTCTGAAAATGCTAATTTAGTTTTATGTCACAACCCTGATGTTTGTGATTTAGATGTTTGGAACAGCTACAAGGGTTGGATTTTAGCAGGTCATACACATGGAGGCCAGGTAAAACCACCTTTTTTAAAACCGCCAATTTTACCCGTAAAAAACAAAAAATATGATGCTGGAGAAATTGATTTAAAGGATGGTAGAACTCTTTATATTAACAGAGCTTTAGGAAATCTTTATCAAGTAAGATTTAATGTTAGGCCAGAAATAACAGTTTTTAAATTATCGAAAAAGTCTTAAAATGAAAAAATTTACATCAATTATAGTAGATGATATTCCTGAAGCCTTAAACATGCTATCTAATGATATTGAAAAAAAGCATCCAGAAATTGAAATTATAGGAAAAGCAACGAGTGTAATTGAAGCTGCTAAATTATTACAAAAAAAACATCCAGATATTTTATTTCTAGATATTATGCTAGGGGACGGAACAGCTTTTGATATTCTCGAAATTGTACCCAATTTACAATCAAAAATAATATTTGTAACTGCAAGCGATGAATATGCAATTAAGGCTTTTAAATTTGCTGCTATCGACTATATCTTAAAACCATATGCCAATGAAGATTTAGCAAAATCAATTAAAAAAGCGAAAGAACAAATTCAGCCAAACAGAGAGCAACTAACTGTTTTACAAGAATATATAAAAAAGCCAAATACTCTTATTCAAAAAATTTCTTTACATACTTCAGAAAAAATTATTGTGGTTCAACTTTCAGAAATTATACGTTGCAAGTCAGACAATAATTATACTACTTTCCATTTAAAAAATGGACAAAAAATATTGGTTTCTAAAACGTTAAAGTATTATGCAGATATGCTAAAAGAACATCAATTTTTAAGAGTGCACCAAAGTCACTTAATCAATACAAAATATATTAAAGAGTTTATAAAATCGGATGGAGGCTATATCATTTTAAAAGACAAGAGCAACATTCCTGTTTCCGTTAGAAAAAGAAATGAGGTCATTGAAGCTTTAAACTCTTTGTGATTTTAAATCTTTTTTGATTATTACTCAAAAAAAAAGAGCTTAAAAAAAATTGTTTTTAAGCTCTTTTTTAAGCTATTAGCATAAGTTATTATCCAAAAAATTAATTTATTTTGTAAAAAAAATTGTATATTTATAGAGAACTTATTAATCATACACCTTAAAAGCTTCAGCTTTCTATTGCAAATATGATTAAATACTATTGAACCAATAAAGTAGTCTACCCCTTCACTTGTTGGTTTTGAGCATCCTTACAATTACAGAACACTTAATAAATTTTATTATGAACAACCTACTCATATTTGCCATACTAATTGGCTTATTTTTCCTTTCTGGTATACGAATCGTTTTTGAATATAAAAGAGCACTTAAATTTAGATTTGGAAAATTTATTAAAACATTACGACCAGGGTTTCGTTGGATTATTCCTTGTATTGAAACTATCCAAATTGTTGACATTAGAGTGATCACTTTTAATATTGATTCTCAAGAAGTTATGACAGCAGATAATGTTCCCTGTAGTATCGATGGCGTCGTTTTTTTTAAGATTAATAATCCTGAAAAAGCTGTTTTAGAAGTAGAAGAATTCAAATTTGCTATTACTCAATTATCACAAGCTGCCCTGAGAGATGTCTGTGGAAAGGTAGAATTAGATACTATTCTTTCAAAACGAGAAGAAATGGGCAAAAATATTAAAGAAATTGTTGAAAAAGAAACCAAAGAATGGGGCATTCAAATTAACGATGTTAAAATAAAAGATATTCAATTACCCGAGAACATGCGCAGAATGATGGCAAATCAAGCCGAAGCTGAGCGTTCGCGTAGAGCACAAATTATTTTAGCACTGGCAGAAGAACAAGCTGCTGGAAAATTATTACAAGCAGGAAAACTCATAGATCAATCCCCATCGGCCATTAAACTTCGTTTGTACCAAACCTTATCTAATATTGCCGCAGAAAAAAATTCAACAATTATTTTCCCTTTCCCAGAAGAAGCTTTACCTATTAAAAGAAAGAAAAAGAAAAAAGAAAAAACTAAAAACTAAATTTTAGTCTTCAATAGTATTTTAAAAAAATAAGGATACAAAAAAAGCTTCTCATTTCTGAGAAGCTTTGTCTTTTGGGTGGAAGACGGGACTCGAACCCGCGACACTCGGTACCACAAACCGATACTCTAACCAACTGAGCTACAACCACCATATAATTGCGGCTGCAAATATAATTATTTTTTCCTTTTATAAGAAGGAAAAATCAAATTAATTTACCTAAATTTTCTACAGCAACATAACGTTCTGTGGTAAAGCCTTCTGCATATTCAACACCAATTAAGCGCCCTAAGTCTTTAGCTCGATAATGAATGCTATCAATAAAATTCTTGCTTGTTATTGGCGTTTCTGGTTCATTACTCTTAGGATCGTAAAACTGAGATGAATACGCTACTACAGCTTTCGTTTTTTTATCAATAAACCCAGTAACATCGACGACAAAACTAGGTTCAATATTTTTCCATTGAATATAATGATATACTTGTTTAGGCCTCCATTTTTCTTGTTGCTTTCCTTCTATATTAGTATCAATTTTTAATAATCCACTTAAAAAACATGCATCAGAAACCAAACTACTTCCTTTTGGATGATCTATATGTCGATCATCAATAGCATTACAAAGCACAATTTCTGGCTGAAATTTGCGAATCATTTTTATGATTTCTAATTGGTGCTTTTTATCGTTTGTAAAAAAACCATCTGAAAAACCTAAATTTTCACGAACTGAAACGCCTAAAATAGCCCCTGCTTTTTCAGCTTCTAGGTCTCTTAAATCCGCAGAACCACGAGTACCCAACTCACCTCTTGTTAAATCTACAATTCCTACTTTTTTACCTAAAGAAATTTCTTTGGCAATTGTTGCTCCACAGCCCAATTCAACATCATCTGGATGTGCTCCAAATGCTAAAATATCTAGTTTCATATATTCTTATAATAATTAAAAAACCAATGCTTTTTGAGTCGAAAAAAAGACCCAAAAATAAAAATTGACTTAGTTTTATGTTACTTTATTTGTTTAAACAAACAATATTAAAAAAACAATCGCTCAAAAGAACTAAATTAAATGATTTTTTTAATCTCAAGGTATTTCTATTTCCTTTTTATTTTCGCTTTTTATTAGAATGAAGGAATGTTTTTATCCTAAAAATAAAAAGTTTCAGAAGTATTCCAAGTTATTCCTAAAAAATCAAGTTTAAGAAAATAAAATATTAAAATTCACGAATAAAGCTTCTAATAATATAGTTCAAAGTGGTCCATTCACTTATGTGATATCATAAATTCATATATAATATCCAACAAATTATAAAATAAAAGCAAAGAGTTTAACTCTTCGCTTTTTCTATTGCTTGTTCAATATCTTTAATTAAATCCTCTGTTTCTTCAATACCTACAGAAAACCGTATCAAACCATCTTTAATACCTCTTTCTAAACGTTCTTGTTCATTTAACAAGGCATGTGTAGTTTGCGTAGGACTTACCGTGGTGCTCTCCACTCCCGCTAGACTCATAGAAGCTTTTATCAATTGTAAGCTGTTTTGAAATTTCATGGCATCAATTCCTTTTTTCAATTCAAAAGATAACATAGCGCCAAAGCCTTTCATTTGCTTTTTTGCGATTTCATATTGAGGATGACTAGTTAATCCTGGATAATAAACCCTATCAATATTATTATTATCTTCAAAATATTCAGCCATGATTTGAGCATTTTTTGTTTGCTCTTTTACACGAAGGTTCAATGTTTTTAAACTTCTCTCCAACAACCAAACAGTTTGATCACTTAGATTTCCGCCTAAATTAATAGCGGTCTTCCAAATCATTTCAATATGTTCTTTGGATGCCGCAACTGCACCTGCAGAAATATCAGAATGACCGCCCATATATTTTGTTGCAGAATGTAAAATAATATCGATTCCAAAATCTACAGGATTTTGATTGATAGGTGATGCAAAGGTATTATCAATCATAGTAAGAATATTACTATCCTTTGCGATATCAGAAATCGCCTTCATATCTGTAATTCCTAGCAATGGATTTGAAGGTGTTTCGATATAAAGGATCTTTGTGTTTTTTTTGATTAAAGCCTTAAAATCAGCTGCTTTATCAGATTCTGTAAAAGAATATTCTATTCCGTATTTATCAAATTCAGAAACCACAAAATTATACGTACCACCATAAATTACTTGCTGAATTATAACATGATCTCCTTTTTGCAAAAAAGCCAACATTGCGCTAGAGATCGCAGCCATTCCAGAACTAAAAATTAGAGCATCCTCTGTGCGCTCTAGTGCCGCAATTTTTTTACACAGCATCTCTTGATTTGGCGTATTCAAATATCTCGGATAACGCTTCACTTCTACTCCATCAAAAGCATAAGAGGTAGACATATAAATTGGCGAAATTGCTCCTTTAAATTGCTCATCTTTTACTTCACCAACATGAACGCACGTTGAGTTTATTCCTAGTTTTTTACTTTTATTCATTTCAAAAAAATTATATCAGCTAATTTATGAAAATCGATTGATTAGTTTCTACAAAAAAGCAATATCTTCGTTTTATGATATCAGTTTTAATTGTTGGAAAAGGAAATGTTGCTAGTCATTTATACACTGCTTTTTTAAATGCTGATGCTATTCGGGTTACTCAAATCAGTTCTAGACAATTAGAACTAATTCCGCAAGCCGACGTAACAATCATTGCTGTTTCAGATGATGTGATTGCATCAATTTCATCAAAAATAAAAAATAATTTTGTAGTGCATACTTCTGGAAGTGTTGCTCTAAATGATCTTAACAACAAGACCAAAAAAGGGGTTTTTTATCTGCTGCAAACTTTTTCTAAAGATAAAATTGTTGATTTTTCTGAAGTTCCATTTTGCCTTGAGGCCGAGCACATAGAAGATTACAAACTCCTAGAAAAGTTGGCAAAATCAATAGGAAAAAAAATATATTCTATAAATTCTGAACAACGAAAAACGCTCCATGTAGCCGCAGTTTTTGTAAATAATTTCACCAATCATTTATACAAAATTGGAAATGACATTTGCAAAGAGAATAAAGTTCCTTTTGAAATTTTACAACCCTTAATTAAAGAAACGGCTTCAAAGACTGAACACTTGTCACCAGAAAAAGCGCAAACAGGTCCAGCGATTAGAAATGATAAAAAAACAATACAAAATCACTTAAATTTGTTGAATCAAAATCAACAAAAAATTTATAAAACACTTACAAAATCAATCCAAAATGGAGATAAGCTATAAACAATTATTACCTAATATAAATACTTTAATTTTTGACGTCGATGGCGTTCTCACAAATGGAGTAGTCACTATTATGCCAGATGGTGAATTGGTTAGACACATGAATATTAAAGATGGATATGCGCTAAAAACCGCTGTAGATAATGGTTTTAATGTTTGTATTATTTCTGGTGGAAATAATGAAGGCGTAAGAACACGTTTAGCAAACCTTGGCATTAAAGACATTTATTTAGGCGCACACAATAAAATAAAGCAATACAATGAGTTAGTCGAAAAATATAATTTAAAACCTGAAAACATCATGTACATGGGTGATGATATTCCCGATTTCCCAGTAATGAAAATAGTTGGTTTATCTTGTTGTCCAAATGATGCTGCTCCAGAAATTCAAGGCATTTCTAAATATATTTCATACAAAAAAGGTGGAGAAGGCTGCGTAAGAGATATTATTGAACAGATACTTAGAGTTCAAGGAAAATGGAATACTAATTTTGATGCTAAATACGACTAATACAAAAAGAAGGATTTAACTATTACTCGATAATTTATAATTTAAAAACAAAATATCATTTTAAAATGAAATTTTATTAAGCGCTTAAGAAACCTTAATATTACATAATTATTTACCTCCTAATAAAAAAAATAATCTTAACTATTGTTCTTTTTACCGCTGCGATTTCTTTAAACTCACAAACAATTTTTGGCAAATAATCCTCTAAAAATAGTGATACCGGTGAAATAGACTCTGTAATTGACGTTTACATTCAAAAGGGCAAAGCTTTCGCAAAAATTATTAAGATTAAAGATACCAGAAGACAATCTACAGTTTGCGATTTATGCACTGGAAAAAATAAAGATAAACCTATTTTAGGCTTAAACATTTTAACAAGTTTAGAAAAAGATAAAGATGAATGGTCAGGAGGAAAAATTTTAGAGCCAAGAAATGGTGAAATATATAAATGTTATATTCAATTAAAAGACTTCCATAAATTAAAAATTAAAGGCTATATAGTGCTTGATTTCCTTGGGAAAACTACGTTTGGAGAAAGGTCAGAGTAGATCTAGTGTTACGTGTTTGAAATAAAAATATTTAAAGATTAAATCCCTTAATAATAAAACTTTGTTGTTTTAAAACTAAAACTTAATTTCTCTCTTCTAACATGGGTACAAAAGCAAAATCTCCTAATTCATGTTTTTCAAATTCTTTCGCAGATTTCCTGATAAATAAGGTCATAATTTGAGTTGCATCTCCCACCGGAATCAATAGCATTCCTCCTACTTTTAATTGTCCTAATAAAGGTTTAGGAACAAACGGTGCACCAGCAGTTACTATAATTTTATCAAAAGGAGCTTGTTCTACCAAACCTTTATAGCCGTCACCAAAAATAAATCTCTTTGGTTTATACCCTAATTTTGGTAAAAACAAAGATGTTCTTTTAAATAATTCATGCTGTCTTTCTATAGAATACACTTCCGCCTTTAACTCCAGTAAAACTGCCGTTTGATATCCAGAACCTGTTCCAATTTCTAAAACTTTATCCCCTTTTTTTATCCCCAAAGTTTGGGATTGAAATGCAACCGTATAAGGCATAGAAATGGTTTGTTCGGCAGCGATAGGAAAAGCTTTGTCTTGATACGCATGGGATTCGAAACTAGAGTCAATAAACAAATGACGTGGTATACTTTTAATCGCTTTTAGTACATTTTCATCTGTAATTCCTTTTGCCATTAATATAGTAGCTAACTGATTCCTAAGTCCTTGATGTTTTGCTGTGTCTTTCAATTGTTGGTTGGTTTCTAAAGCCTAAAAATACTAATAAATCTAAATAGATTCTTATAAAATTGTATCTTTGTTTTTGTCTGATTTTTTAAATTAGAAAACACGAAATTAAAGTCTCTACAATTAAGAAAAACAAAGTAATAGCTCTGTTATAAAATTACTTTACATTATTCTTAATGACAAAAAATAAATACATATGCTAAAAATTGGGGTTTTAGGTGCTGGACATCTAGGAAAAATTCATCTTCGTTTATTACAAGAATCTGAAAAATATGAATTAATTGGTTTTTTTGATCCTTATATAGAAAACGCACAGAAAGTGGCTACTGAATTTGGTTACAAATTATTTAATTCTATAGACGAATTAATTGATGCCGTAGAAGTGGTAGACATTGTTACACCTACGCTTTCTCATTTTGATTGTGCTAAAAAAGCTATCGAAAAAGGACGTCATATATTTATTGAAAAACCAATTGCAAAAACTGTTTTAGAAGCAGAAACAATTAGAAATCTAGCAAAAAAACATCAAGTAAAAGGGCAAGTTGGGCATGTGGAAAGATTCAATCCTGCATTTATTGCAGCGAAAGGGATGATTGATAACCCAATGTTTATTGAAACACATAGATTAGCAGAATTTAATCCAAGAGGAACAGATGTACCTGTAGTCTTGGATTTAATGATTCATGATATAGATATTATTCTTTCTGTAGTGAAATCTAAAGTTAAGAATATACATGCAAGTGGAATATCCGTAATTTCTGAAACCCCAGATATTGCGAATGCGAGAATTGAATTTGAAAATGGTTGTGTCGCAAATTTAACGGCTAGTAGAATTTCAATGAAAAACATGCGTAAAACGCGCTTTTTCCAAAAGGATGCTTACATTTCAGTTAACTTTTTAAGCAAGGAATCTGAAATTGTAAGAATTCAGGATGCACCAGAAAAACTGGATGAATTTGCAATGGTTTTGCAAAATGATCAAGGTGTTAAAAAACAAATTTATTTTGAAAACCCTACTATTGTAAATAATAACGCAATTTTAGACGAGTTAGAAACTTTTGCTGATGCGATTACAAACAACACAACACCTGTTGTTACTTTGCATAATGGGGCTGAAGCTCTAAGAATTGCGCAGTGGGTTATTGATTGTTTTAAAACGGAAGAAAACCTTTAGTTCTTTAAATTCGTAATTAAGACGTTAGGGATTGAACGGTCTGTTTAAGCTCGTTTCTTGCCTTAAAATAGATTCAAACAAAAAAGAAATCCAATAATGATAGGCTGTTAAAACCCACAAATTAGTATAAACATTAAAATACATATTCATGAAAAACATAGCTGTAATTGGTGCTGGAACAATGGGGAATGGAATTGCCCATACATTTGCTCAATTTAATTATAAAGTTCAATTAATTGATGTTTCAGAAGCTGCGCTTGAAAAAGGTATAGCAACAATCACCAAAAATTTGGATAGAATGGTTGCTAAAGAAAAAATTTCTGAAGCTGATAAAAATAAAACATTAAGTAATATTTCGACTTTTACATCTATCAATGATGGTGTTAAAAACACGAGTTTAGTGGTTGAAGCGGCCACTGAAAATGCTGTTTTAAAAGCGAAAATTTTCAAAGAATTAGATGAAGCTTGCGATGAAGAAACGATTCTTGCGACAAACACATCATCCATTTCTATTACACAAATTGCAGCGGTTACTAGCCGACCAGAAAAAGTAATTGGAATGCATTTTATGAATCCTGTGCCAATGATGAAGTTGGTTGAGATTATTAGAGGATACAATACCACTGATGAAGTGATGCGTTTTACAGTTGATTTAACTAAGAAAATCAATAAAACCCCCGTTGAAGTGAATGATTATCCTGGCTTTGTTGCCAATAGAATTTTAATGCCAATGATCAACGAATCTATTGAAACGTTATACAACGGTGTTGCGGGTGTTGCTGAAATTGATACCGTTATGAAGTTAGGTATGGCACATCCAATGGGACCGTTGCAATTGGCAGATTTTATTGGTTTGGATGTTTGTTTATCTATTTTAAATGTGATGTATGATGGCTTTAAAAACCCTAAATATGCTCCTTGTCCTTTATTAGTAAACATGGTAAATGCGGGTAAATTAGGCATAAAATCTGGTGAAGGATTTTATGATTATTCAGAAAATAGAAAGGCAGAAAAAGTGGCTAAAAGGTTTAGTTAATGACTAATAATTTTCTATGTTTCTTGTTCTTTTTTATTGTATTATCTTCTGGTGGCCAGGAGAAAAAGCAGACGATCTTAAAACCAAGTAAAATTGGTTTTTTATACAATTTTGGTTCAGGAGAAAATTTTATTTTTGATGATTTGGATTACAAATATTCAACAAATACATATAAAGTTCAAGCTTTTTATAAACTTGGTAATTGGAAAAACTTTGAGATAGAATTAATTGTGCAACCACAAGTTCAATTTTTAAAACATCAATTAATCAATGAGCAATTTATAACTCCTGATCAAGCGAATTATTTAGAGAAAAGAACTGAATTCACAAAAGCAAAAACCATGAATTTGTATGCTTTAGAATTTGGTTTTGCTGCTAAAAAGCGATTATCAGAAAAATTAGATTTACAAGGAACCGCAAGCTTAGGTTTTTCTTTTATTGACACAAGAACAGAACGTTTAGCAAAAGGATTTACATTTATAGAAAATTTTTCTTTAGGATTTTCTTATCAAACTTTTAAAAATCATTATATCTACATAGGATCAAATTTCGGCCACGTTTCTAACCTAAATTTTCAAAAACCAAATGATGGTTATAATATTTTAGGCTTAGAAATTGGTTATTCTTATTTATTAGAATAAAAAAGTCCATCTGCAATAAAATCAGATGGACTTTCTATTAATATATTAAATTCTACCCTAACCAAGAATTTAACATCCAAATTGTTTTTTCTTGTTCGGCTATAAAATCACTCATCATAGAATTTGTGCCTTCATCCTTAGCCTGATCCGAAATTTCTAAGATAATTCTTTCAATTTTTAATAATTCTGAAAGTGAATTCACAACCAACTCTACCCCTTCAACATCATTAGAAATATCTTTTCCCACAGGTACAGAAGCTAACCTCACATAATCCTCAAAAGTGTGCAAAGGCTTGCCTTGTAATGTTAAAATACGTTCTGCAATTTCATCAATTTTAACTTG
>Ga0209712_10000891_pt1 | contig 25732 bp, 21 predicted proteins | sample ArcOceMetagenome_FD_187443 | JGI IMG/M metagenome (GOLD analysis project Ga0209712, IMG submission 187443) | Marine eukaryotic phytoplankton communities from Arctic Ocean - Arctic Ocean - Greenland ARC118M Metagenome (SPAdes) (version 2) | ecosystem: Environmental > Aquatic > Marine > Oceanic...
GTAATGCCTCCCCCGGTAATTAACGAGCAAGAAGCATTGGCGATTATTGAATTTATTAAAACTCTTTGAATTTGTATAACCTTCATAGCGGAGCAAACTGATGGAACAAGAAGTAGATCACGAAATGCATGAACCCAGCAGCTTCTTTACCAAATACGTATGGAGTCAGGATCATAAAGTGATTGCGATCCAATATTCGGTGATTGCCATTTTAGTTGGTATTGTGGCCTTGGTGTTGTCTGGCTTAATGCGTTTACAGCTTGGCTTCCCTGGCAGTTTTGATTTTATCGACCCCAGTGCCTATTATCAGTTTGTGACCATGCATGGCATGATCATGGTGATTTATCTACTGACTGCGATATTTTTGGGTGGTTTTGGTAATTACCTGATCCCTCTGATGGTAGGAGCCCGGGACATGGTATTCCCCTTTGTTAACATGCTCAGTGTGTGGTTTTATTTACTGGCTGTCATTGTACTACTGTCCAGCTTTTTTGTCCCTGGCGGCCCTACTGGAGCAGGCTGGACATTGTATCCTCCACAAGCAATATTACCTGGTACTCCGGGCTCTGATTGGGGGATTATTTTGATGTTAGTGTCCTTAGCCATATTTATTGTCGCTGCAACTATGGGCGGCCTGAATTATGTCACTACCGTATTGCAGGCACGCACCAAAGGCATGACCCTGATGCGTATGCCACTGACAGTGTGGGGCATTTTCATGGCGACTGTATTAGCACTTTTGGCCTTTCCCGCTTTATTTGTTAGTGCGCTTATGATGTTGTTTGACAAAACATTAGGCACCAGTTTTTTTATGCCAGCGATTTTGTCAATGGGTCAACAACTTGACCACGAGGGCGGCAGCCCCATTCTGTTTCAACATTTATTTTGGTTTTTTGGTCATCCAGAAGTCTACATCGTCGCTCTACCCGCTTTTGGCATTGTCTCGGATCTCATTAGTGTGCATGCTCGTAAGAATATCTTTGGCTATCGGCTTATGGTGTGGGCCATAATCATGATAGGCGTGATGAGTTTTGTGGTCTGGGCGCATCATATGTATATAAGCGGCATGAATCCCTATTTTGGCTACTTTTTTGCCACCACGACATTAATAATTGCGGTACCAACCGCAATAAAAGTCTACAACTGGGTATTGACCCTCTGGCATGGCAATATTCACTTAACCGTACCTATGCTGTTTGCATTAGGTTTCGTTTCCACCTTCACCATTGGCGGTTTAACTGGATTATTCCTCGGTAACGTAGTGGTGGATCTGCCTCTTTCTGACACCTATTTTGTGGTGGCCCACTTTCATATGGTAATGGGAGTTTCACCCATATTGGTGGTGTTTGGCGGGATCTATCATTGGTATCCTAAAATGTCGGGAAAAATGTTGCATACCGGTTTAGGAAAATTGCATTTTTGGGGCACGTTTTTGGGTACTTACATGATTTATTTCCCCATGCATTATCTTGGCGTATTAGGCGTTCCTCGGCGATATTTTGCCTATGAAAATTACGATTTCATTCCCGATTCAGCTAAAGACTTAAACGCCATGATTTCGGTAATGGCCATATTTGTGGCACTGGTTCAGCTGATATTTTTATTCAATTTGGTTTGGAGCTTGTTCAAGGGAAAACCTGCTGGCGATAATCCCTGGGAAGCTACATCACTTGAGTGGCAAACCGAAACAACCCCGCCAGGGCATGGAAATTGGGGCAAGCATATTCCCATATGCCATCGTTGGGCCTACGATTATAGTGTGCCAGGATATGAGCAGGATTTTTTACCGCAAAATTTTGTTGACCACAAAAAGGTAGGTGAGTTATGAACTTCCTCACGCCACTAATGGAAAAACCTTGGGAGCAAGCAGGCTCACCGCAACAGCAAGATTTAGGACGTGAGCACACCCGTAAAGCCGGCCTACGCTTGTTGTTGGCTGTGGTGTCGGTACTTTTTGCTCTCTTTATCGTTGCCTTTCTAATGCGCTCACAATATCCCGATTGGCAACCTTTAGCAGAAACTTCGAACAATCCGCTGTTTAATAAAAGTATTCTATGGTTAAACAGCCTTTATTTGTTGGCGGCGAGTATTTGTTTACAAGTAGCCAAAGCCAATGCTCGACGACAAAATAGGCTGTTCTTGCGCTTCGGTCTTATTTTGGCAGGGTTATTTTCAGCTGCCTTTGTGACTGGCCAATTAATGTTTTGGCAGCAATTATACCAGCAAGGGTTTGTGGTAAACGCGAACCCAGCTCTAAGCTTCTTTTACATCTTCACTGGTTTGCATGCTGTACACGTCGGTATTGGTTTGCTGGCATGGCTGGGGGCATTGGCTGCCATGCTGCGTAATAGTCCAAAACTCAGTCAATATGTTGATTTATGTGCGACTTATTGGCATTTCTTATTTGGTTTGTGGTTGGTTTTATTTGCTTTATTAGTCAGTAAACCAGAAACATATAATGCAATCGTTGAGTTTTGCGGGCTGGGAGCATGACCATGCAATCTAATGATCTCATTCAAAACAAAAAAACATTAGAACCCCCTCAGGGTATTAGTGGATTTGTGGCAGATTGGTCAGGGGATAAAGAAGCATTTCACGTTCCCTGGGGCAAAGCCATGATGTGGATCTTTCTGCTAAGCGATACCTTTGTGTTTAGCTGTTTTTTGATTGGCTACATGGTGGTGCGAATGTCGGCGGTCGAGCCTTGGCCCAATACCAGTGAAGTGTTTGCGCTGGAAATAGGCGGACAACACATTCCCATGGTGTTAATTGCTATTATGACCTTCATTTTGATTACGAGCAGCGGCACCATGGCAATGGCAGTTAATTATGGCTATCGCAAGGACAAAATAAAAGCAGCTATCCTGATGTTAATAACAGCATTACTAGGTCTATCATTTGTGGGTATGCAAGCATTCGAGTGGAGTAAATTAATTTCTGAAGGGGTGCGTCCCTGGGAGAATCCATTTGGTGCGGTGCAATTTGGTTCGGTATTTTTCATGGTGACAGGTTTTCATGGTTTGCATGTATCCATAGGTGTTATCTATTTATTTACGGTAGCGATCAAGATCTTAAAGGGACATTACGAGAAAAGTGGTAACTACGAAATAGTCGAAATTACTGGTTTGTATTGGCATTTTGTTGATTTGGTATGGGTGTTTATTTTTGCTCTTTTTTATCTTTGGTAATTCAACAGTTATCTATTAAATCAGAAAATATAATAGTTAGTTTAGGAGGCGGTATGGTTGAGAACACTCAAGTTCAGGTCGGTGAACATGGCCATCAAGAACATCCTGTAAGTCTATATTTAAAGATTTGGGTTCTGCTGTTTATCCTCAGTGGGTTTTCTTACATGGTCGACTTTATGCACCTAGAAGGCTGGTTACGTTGGTCACTTATTTTACTATTCATGTCTTTAAAAGCTGGCCTAATCATTAGTGTTTTTATGCATATGATGTGGGAGAGAATGGCATTAATTTGTGCAATATTGATCCCACCTTTGGCGCTAACGCTGTTCATCGGCATCATGGCAATTGAATCAAATTATACGTTTTTTAGTCGATTGATGTTTTTTACTGGCAGTTGATTTATTGATAACAATAAACGTGTATTCAAATCATGTTCAAACAACTTAAAGCCGACCCTTCAATAAATGAAAGTTCGGCTTTAATTCGGGTAGTTAAATTTCAAGGTAATGTTTTCATCACTTTATTAAATTTCTCTTGCCCATGCACTACCCAACTAGGTGTGGCACTACCGGTGCCTGCTAATTTGAGTTTTGGGTGCTTTTCAACAATATCAGAAAGGATCGCTTCCTGTTCAGGCTCTACGTCAACAAAAATTATATGTTTTCCTTGTTGGAGAAATTTCTGAAAACGCTTAAATTGGTGGTTAGGAATTTGAATACCAATCAAGCCGCCTTCCCAAGTACAAAACCCGAGTATCACAACAGCTAAAAAACCAAAAGGGATCCAGCCAGCGGCAGACATATGCCACTCCATCATATAGACAACGCCTAATACTAAGGCAGCACTAATGACCCCCACTACTGCACCAATTTCTGTTGAATGCACGACATCCTGTTTGAGTACTGCTTCAATAGCATGTAAATGGTGTTTTTCTACCTCCGCATCATTTTCACTTAACACATGTATTTGTGGGGTGCTTACACCTTTTCCTTCAAGTTCCTGTTCAACGGCTTCCAAGTCGTCTAGGTCATCACTTATGTAATAATGTCTTAACATAATCTTTTTCTCCTAGGACACAGATAATCAACAAAAAAATCTTTACTTTAGTAATAATGATTGAATTGTAGCAGTGTTTGATATTTATACATTATTTTGATGTTTTATGTCTATTTTTAGGGTTGCAATTATACATTATTTTAGAATGACCAATAATGAGTCACCAATCTTTCATTAAAAAGTAGTAATGCCATTAGTGCAGGCAAATACATAATGCTAACCAGAAACACTTGTCTGGCATTTTGACTGTGTATTGTCGGTAGAGTTAAATCGATAATACAATCAGCCCTAAGCGGAATAAAAATCACCTGAAAAAAGTCTTTTTGACCCAAATCTGCAAATAATATCAGTAGGGTTACGCACAATAATGCCACGCTAAAAATCACTATGATACTGCGGGTAGTTCATTCAATCTCTGGGCTGTTGGTCAGCAAGTGATACCCTTCTTTGGCATAATCCAATCGATAAAATGAAGTAAGTGATATTAAGTGTGTAATTTGACGTATGAGTAATAAGTAGCCTAATACCCATACTTTATCGCCAAAATAATTGGAGGCATTGGTTTAGCACATCATTGGCGGGGTAACGGCTGGGATGGCAGCAGCTAAAATAGCCACAGTGGAGTAAAGCTTTAAAGGGCATGTAAATCAGAACGTAGCTTGCCAAAATAAAATAGCAACATGCCTGTCAAGGACCAAACTTGTGCAACGGTAAGTGCGTTCTACAAGTTTTTCTACTCGACTGTATTAGACGTTGCTGGGCTCAAAACATGAACGTATCCCGTTTGCGATTTCCGGTTGATTCAAACCGTACACCCCCACAGCAGTTAGTAAGTGCCAGATAGTAGACAAAACATTTCAACAACATCAAGTTCTTCCCCCACCCTAAATCGTGACTAATAAGGATAGTAAACAACACCAATAAACATAGCTAAGATTCACCCTGTTGCAAATTAGGATTAGATTTAAGTATCCACAAATTACTAGTCAAAATCACTGTCTAATTGAGCCGACCAAACTTACAACAAGATTAGGTTAAATCTGAATGGTTTTCATAATTTGTGTTTATTCACCCTCTAATTTAATAATAGTTTTTAAATAAAAAGTATAACAAAACGATTTTTACTATCTATCAAATATAGATGTTGTGCAATTATTAAGTTCAGTACTGATTATTAGTTTAAGCATTAGAAAAAGTAGATCAGACAAGTCTTTTTAATAGGACATCAACACATTCCTGATTACCTAGTAGAGATAAATAAAAAGGCTCTAGTCATGATAAATATTCGAGAGTAACGGAAAAATAACCCCCAATAGTATATCAAGTGTATGTCTTTCGAGTACCTCAACATTGAAAGATATGGTATGGGATCCACTCAGAGCTATTTACTTTTTTCTGTTCTCACGAGGTACCTGGCACAAAGCAAAGCATCTTAACTTGAGCTAAAAAAATCGATAAAAAGATTTGGATGTCTTTAAGCGTAACTTGTATTACTTTCAATTCAAAAATGCATAGGTATTTACCTCGCCACTCCTTTATAATCCCCAACAATTCCCAAGCCAACGATAAAACAAGGCTTAAACATATATGTTTGATCAATTAGAACTAGACGATGACCTGATCCACGCTGTGACTGACTTAGGTTATAAAGAACCCACCAGTATCCAGTCGCTGGTCATCCCACAAGCCATGAATGGCAAAGATATATTGGCTTCTGCCCCAACAGGCACAGGTAAAACGGCTGCATTTTTATTGCCTGTTTGTCAGTTTCTATTAGATTATCCGAGACGCCAACCGGGTTCGACACGAATTTTGATCCTCACCCCTACCCGCGAACTGGCGTTACAGATTTTTGAGCAAGCTAAAGCGATTAGTAAATATGTGCCACATATTGCATGTGGAGTCATAACTGGCGGCATCAACTACGGCACTGACCGTGATTTATTAGAAAAGAACCTCGACATTTTAGTCGCCACACCTGGTCGCTTATTCGAACATATCGAAAAAGAAAGTTTTGATTGTCGTGATATAGAATGCCTTATTTTAGATGAAGCTGACCGTATGTTGGATATGGGCTTTTCTCCCATTGTAAACCAAATTGCCGCAGAAGCGCGCTGGCGTAAACAAACTATGTTGTTTTCAGCCACACTAGAAGGTAGCGGTATCGCCCGTTTTTCGGATGAATTATTAAATGATCCTGTGGAATTAGAAGCAGATTCGAGCCGTAAAGAAAAAGGTATTATCCACCAATGGATACACTTGGCAGATGACGCTAATCATAAACTAAACTTGTTGACTCACATTCTTAGTACACAGGTAGAAACAGCCATTGTCTTCGTTAAAACTCGTGAACGATTAGCCACGTTAGTCGGCCAACTCCAATCTGTCGATATTGACTGCGTCTGGTTACAAGGTGAAATGCCGCAGGATAAACGTAATACCGCTATGGAGCGTTTTCGTACAGGCGAAGTAAAGATATTAATCGCCACTGACGTGGCCGCCCGTGGTATTGATGTAGATAACATTAGCCACGTTATTAACTACGATATGCCACGCACCGCTGATATTTACGTCCATCGTATTGGACGTACAGGTCGCGCTGGGAATAAAGGAACAGCTATTTCTATAGTCGAAGCACACGATATTGGCATAGTGCCCAAAATTGAACGTTACACAGAACAAGCACTAAAAAGAAGAGTGATTGCCGTATTGCGCCCTGCCAATAAAGAAGCTAAACCGCCAACTAAGAAAAAAGTCAGCAATAAAACGAAAAAGGCAGTCATTAAAGCTAAACGTACCGCCAAAATCAAAAAGCGCAAAAACAAAGGACGAGGGAAAAAAACACCTTAAACTCATAGTATCAAAAACTTATCGTCACGCGTCTTGGCGAATTTCAACTAAGTTGAAGTTTGCTTGGATGTCTCCTACCACCATTATCTTGCAACGTCCCCAACGTTTAGGTATTTTCCATTCTGTATCTTGTGCAACGGTGTACTTTTCTCTTTTGTTATCACAACGCACTTCTACCGTATCGAGAGTACCTGCGATACCGCTAAACATAAAACGGTTACGACTAAGAGAATGCCACCAATCACCATTGCTACCTATTTCTCCCTGCACGACAATAAAGTCTCGATTTTTTAAAACCTGCCGAGCTCGGGTGGCATACTTTTCTAGGACACTGACAGTTTTTTCATTATCAGGTCGCTGCTCAATTTGTGCAAATGTCTCTAAAGCATCTGAAAATAATGAAGCTTTTATTTCTAAGGTAAATTTTTGATGTAAAAGATAAAGGTAATACTGATCACCGACATATGTGCTGCTTTTATTAGAGGAAATGACTCTCTTGAGACTTCTTAATTGAGAACTTTCTTGGCCTTGTGCTTTTGCAATCTCAGACTTCAACATCCAAAACCATGCGTCTTCGTAACTATTCCAGATTTTACCTTCACCCATTTGGGTAATAAGTTGTTCCGCTAAAACGAGATTATCTACTCTTAATGCCTCATCTGCATTTTTATATTCCCTGACAAATCGTTTTCTTCCACCCTTTGTTCCTTTATCTAATTTAAAATCCATTTGCACACTATTACGACATTGTTCGATTTTTTCTCCGTTACGGATAGCAGGTGAATATTGCCATTGTTTAATCGCTCTCAAACTCGCCTTCTCGAAGCCACGAATGCCAGATGAGTCCTCAATAACAGGATCGACCACTGCACCATTTGCATCCACAACAAAACTTAGCTTGACCCAACCTTCATTTCCATTTCGAGCAGCCTTGGTTGGGAATCTAGGTGAAACACGTTCGATAGGTTCGGCAGGAATAATACTCTCTATCCACTCAACGTTGGATGATAGCTTAGATTCAGCGATTAGAACTGTCGAAAAGAAAGATAAAGCAATTATGTAGAATTTCATTTTACGTCCTTGAAAAGTGATATTATATTATAAATTTTTATGGGCTGAAAATAGATATCTATCTATGTAATTACAAGTAAAGCAAACCGAACATATTTGCTGAATCACGTAACATTATCATTATTTTAAAGGGTGACCTGTGAGTAAAAAAATAGTCCTTGCTACAGGCAACAAAGGTAAAGTAAAAGAACTTACTCGTATGTTGTCAGGTTTAGGTATTGAAGTATTATCACAAAGCGAATTTGATGTAACAGAAGTAGCTGAAACAGGGTCCACGTTTGTTGAGAATGCAATAATCAAAGCTCGCCACGCTGCAAAGCAAACAGGTTTGCCTGCTATCGCTGACGACTCGGGTTTGGCAGTGAATATATTAGGTGGCGAACCCGGCGTTTATTCTGCGCGGTATTCAGGAGACCAAGCGACAGATAAAAGCAATATAGCTAAGTTACTGAGTGTCATGGCTGATGTTCCAAAAGCTAAACGCCAAGGCAAATTTTTATGTGTATTGGTGTATATGCGACACGCCGACGATCCCACGCCTATTATTTGCCAAGGTGAATGGTGTGGTGAGATCACGACCGAACAACAAGGTGAAAATGGCTTTGGATACGATCCTGTCTTTTGGGTCAAAGAACAAAATTGTAGTTCTGCTCAGTTATCACCCGAACAAAAAAATGCATTAAGTCACCGCGGTAAAGCCTTAAAAATGCTGTTAGTCCAACTACAAAATCAAATAGGTTAAAGACTTGTCACAACCAATTACGCTTAAATTACCGCCTCTTTCATTGTATATCCATATTCCTTGGTGTGTACAAAAATGTCCTTACTGTGATTTTAATTCTCACGGGCAAAAAGAACAGGTGTTGCCTGAAACTGAATATGTCAGCCACTTGTTAGATGACTTAACTGAAGATGTTAAATTGGTTGGTAACAGAGCAATTCATAGTATTTTTATTGGCGGTGGCACACCAAGTTTATTTTCTCCACAAGCTATCCACACTCTTTTAGAGGGAGTGAAAAAACGCGTGAACTTGTTAGCTGATGCTGAAATCACTATGGAAGCGAATCCCGGCACAGTTGAAAGCCAACGTTTTGCTGATTATGTCAAAGCAGGTATTACACGTATCTCCATAGGTGTTCAAAGTTTTCAACCAGATAAACTAACTGCGCTAGGCAGGATCCATGATGAAAATCAAGCGCTTAAAGCTACGGAACTGGCCAAGAGCATAGGACTCAATAGCTTTAACCTAGACCTAATGCATGGCTTACCTAAACAATCTTTAGAAGATGCTATGTTTGATTTAAACACCGCAATAACGCAGCAACCACCGCACTTATCTTGGTACCAATTAACCATTGAACCGAATACTCAGTTTCATTCTAAACCGCCTAAGTTACCAGAGGATGAGCTGTTATGGGATATTCAAGAACAAGGTGATGAATTACTCAGGCGAGCAGGATTCGAGCAATACGAGATCTCTGCATACAGTCAAACAGGTCAGCAATGTCAGCATAATTTGAATTATTGGCGTTTTGGTGACTATTTAGGGGTTGGTTGTGGCGCACATGGTAAAATCACACTTGCCAATGAAAATAAGATAATTCGCACGGTTAAGGTTAAGCATCCTAAAGGTTATATGGATTTAACTCGCAGTTATACTAGTGACAAAAAGGTCGTACCAAAAGAAGATTTGCCCTTTGAGTTTTTTATGAATCGCTTTCGATTGCTTGAACCATGCCCTAAATCGGATTATTCAGATTTTACTGGTGTGCCCTTAGATAAAACCACCAGACACAATCTAGATACTGCACTAAATCGTGGGTTGTTAGTTGAGTCAATCAACGAGTGGCAAGTCACACCATTAGGCAGACGTTATTTAAATACGTTATTGGAGATGATGGTATGACTCAAGAGCATAATATTTTAGAGTGGTACGCTGCCACATTAGAATGCGCTATTTATCAAGATATGCGTTGGTGCCAGTTATCAAAACATTGAAGGGATTTAGCTCTTTAACAGAAGCTCTTAGCTTATCTTCAGCTTTATCTAACTCTTTGAATCTATTACAAAACCATTGAGCCTTAAGTTTTAAAGTTTCAGCTTTTGGACCAACATTGTGGCCGATTTCTTTACCTAATATTTCTAACTGGTTAGCGATAGTGGCAACTTTCTCTTTACTAACCTCACCATTAGCAACCAGTCCGCCGATGACTGATAATATGCCACCTACGGAAGTGCTTATCGCTTCTTCAAACTGCTCTTCCAGTTCATGGTCGACCAAATCGTTTACTTGCTCTAGGCTACCAGGGCCCATGTAAAAATTATTATTTGCTCGAATAAACTTTTCTTTGACGCTTATTTGCACACGTTTGAGAGATTTATGTAGCTTTTTTTGACTTTTATCGTCTTTTACTAAGCCGCTATATACCTGTTCAATAGTCTCTACCGCAAGTTCTACACCTTCATTTGCTAATAATATCATTTTAGGCACCACTTGGTGGATGCCAGTGGAAAACTCAGTAAGTTCACGCTCTTGTTGCTCATCAAGGTCGATCCATTCACCTTGAATAATAAGCTGTGATGGATGGTTAATCTGGTAGGCAGCCCGACCACCGTTCCCAATGATTCGGATTTGTTGTTCGCTCACTACTACACCATAATTTAGAGAAACCTCACAATTTGTGCTCGCATTAACAGGGGAAGTTATTAGCAGTAAAATAAAAACTAAAAAACGCATGAAATCCTAATTATTGTAAATACTAGTGGTTGTGATGGGCACCGCCTAGTGTGCCCTTAAACAAAAAAAACACAATATCGGATAAGATAGGATAGACAAAACTTAGGTTAATCTACAGTTAACTCCAAAAGGATAAAAACAAATAATTTTTATCCTTAAAAAAATTATCACTATTAAAAAACCACCCATGTCAAAATAGAACTTATGGGCTTTCAATAAGCATCAGTAAAGTGTCTAGAAAAAAATTTGTTGTAGGGTATGCCACGCAGCTACGTTCAGTTAAATTCGCAAATAGTTCCATATTTGGTACACACCTCTAGACAAATTAGCGCGATAAATAGTAACTATAGACCGATTAAAGCAGCGGCAGCTAAAAAATGACTTAATGAATACCCCAACAGCTAATATAGAATAAGGATGATAAAAGCCAATATTAAACTAATAATATGATTACTTAACATTTTAAAATCACTCTCTAGATGTAATATTGCTAACTGCCAATTTTCACATCTTTTAAATGATATTTTTCAATCAAAGCATACAAAGTAGGTCGAGTAACGCCTAAAATTTCAGCAGTTTTAGACATATTATGCTCTGCTATCAAAAACGCGTTACGTATTGCTCGGCTTTCAGCATGTTCTCTGACTTCTCGTAAATTAAGAGTCCCAGTATCAGGCTCTTCATCACGCAATAACAAGCTCAAATCTTCTGCCTGAATATGAGCACCCTCCGCCATGATCACTGCAGATTTTAGTTTATTTTGAAGTTCACGAATATTACCCGGCCATTCATGTTGATTCATGGCTTTGATGGCTGAATCACTAAAACCTTTTATGTTGGTTTGAAACTCCTTATTATATTGTGCTAAAAAAGTCTTAGCCAGTAATACCACGTCATTATCACGCTCTCTAAGTGGTGGGATTATGATGCTAATTTCACTTACTCGGTAAAATAAGTCTTCACGAAATGTTTGATTTTTTACCATAGTTGGGATATCTCGGTGAGTGGCGCAAATCAACCGAATATTCACAGGTATTTCGGATCGCCCTCCCACCCGTTCAATCACACGTTCTTGTAAAAAGCGTAGCATCTTGGCTTGCAAGCCAATAGGCATATCGCCAATTTCATCTAAAAATAGGGTACCGTCTTGGGCTGTTTCTATTTTGCCTGGTGTAGTTTTATTAGCACCAGTAAATGCGCCTTTTTCGTAGCCAAACAATTCACTTTCTAATAAGTTTTCTGGAATTGAAGCGCAGTTAATCGCAACAAAAGCTTTATTTTTACGTAGGCTGTGTTCATGAATACTTCGGGCAAACACCTCTTTTCCTGTGCCACTTTCACCGAGTAATAATGTACTGATATCAGTCTGCGCAATACGCTCCGCTTTTCTACTAGCCGCTAGGAGCATTTCGCTTTGACCAATTATCCTGTCCATTGAAGGTGCGACTTCCGCCAAATGACGATTTTCCATTTCTAAATTAAACAAGTTAGCGGCCCGGCTTACTAAAATTCGAATGGTGTCTGAGTCGATTGGTTTTTGATAAAAATCATATGCACCTAAATTTATTGCTTTCAGTGCATTTTTTTTATCATTATCGCCAGTTATCACTATAACCTTTGTTTGTGGTGCTAAGGCTAAAATTTTTTCTAGTGTAGCCAAGCCTTCTGTGGCATTACTCGAGTCTGGCGGCAAACCCAAATCTAGCGTGACGACTTTTGGCTCAAAACGCCTCAATTGTGCAATAGCCGAAACCCTATCTTCGGCAAAGATAACGTCATAACCTGAAAAGCTCCATTTTAATTGTTTTTGGATCCCCAAATCGTCATCAACGACCAAAATTTTCTCCATATGTAAAAATCCTTTATATTTTCCTAGGGGGTGTGGATTGACCTTTATACATAAATAGCATATTCCTCGAAGGTTAAAGGTTATCAATCAATGCAAGATAAGTGAAGTTTGACTATCCAAGTTAATTGACTTAACACCAAATTAAGGCATTTTAAGAAAGACCTTAAGTCTAAGCTATTTTAGTATTCTTTCGTTTAAATTAACTAAAAAATAAAGCCTTGGTATCAAAATAAATTATTTAATTATTATCTATATATGTAAATCTAACTCGCTCTAACCTGTCGGAATTCGTAGTATAAAAGTAGTACCTTGCTGCTGTTTACTTTGCACCAGTATCTGACCACCAATACGTTCTAAATAAGTTTTAGCATCAAACGCTCCAATGCCCATTCCTGCATTACCTTTAGTTGTATCAAAAGGTTTGAACAAACGTGTGCGAATAAAATTTTCGCTCATACCGCTGCCCGTATCCGTAATATCGATCAACATATATTTATCATCAGCAGATAACTCTATTTCAATATCTACTTTGCCATCATCACTGGTGGCTTGTTGTGCGTTGCTTACAAGATGGTAAATAACGTTGCTAAGTTTATCTTTATCTAAAACCACAGGAGTCTCACTAATAACTACCACACAAGGTTTAGGTAAATAAGATGCACATCTTTGTTCAACCACATTGTTAACACACTCGGATATGGTCACTAAGCTATCAAACCCATCTTGTGATGTGTTTTTTTGTGTCAAGTGATCAAGCATTTTATCCATTCTAACCTTGGTATGATGCAAGGTCTCAAAAGTATCATCAATAAATTCAGGGTTATCTTTATGTTGTTCCGCATTAGACAAAATCAGAGCAATCTGCGCTGCTACGTTTTTTAAGTCGTGCACAATAAAAGCGGACATACGAGTGAACGCCGCAAACTGCGCATTTTCAGCCAATTCTTGCGCAGCTTGATGATGAAATAAAAAATTAGAAATTTGTGCGTTCACAGCTGTCAGATAATCCCTTAACTCCCAATTGAGTTTTTTACGGGTACTATCTGAGCCTTGCATCACAGCCATACCCCAGAATTTTTCTTCCTTAAATATGGGGCTTACCAACTGGAAAGAAACACTATTCAGCAGACCGTGGTTAACCTTTAGCCCTTTATACATATAAGGTTGTGTTCTAAGCTCTTCAATATCGATTATCCAATTTTTAGAATTGAAAAATGCTGAGAACTGTAATAAGACTGTTTGTTCATCATCGTTCAAAGTGGGTTTGTCGATATTTGCTAATACCCTGAGTTCACCATTTTGACTTTGAATCAAACACCCCGTTTGATAATCAATTGCCTGAATTACTCCTCGTAAAGCTGTCGCGTATGCATCACCGTCGGATTCGTTAGTATTAAGACAATCTGTTAACTTCAGCCATTCATGCCTGTAATCAAATTGATTAGCAAAAAAATGTTTGGTAATAAAAACTTTTATTCTAGTTCGAAAATTCAAAGAAAGAAATAAACTCATCAAAAGAGAAAAAGATAAGACGATAAGTACCACTTGAATGGCAAAGCCCCATTGGCCACCAAAATATTTAACTGCATAGCCCAACATAGCCATCACAAATAGATAAATTCCGGCTACCATCAAAAGAGTGCTGTGCATGACTATATCTCGCGAGATATAGATTTCAAGTCCCCAATTTTTAACTCGCCTAATAGCCAGAACTAACAATGGGATAAGAGCAGAATAAACATATCCTCTAGCAGTAATGTAATTAACATTAATTTGATCCACCATCAAAGCATTAGCAAAAGTAACAAACTCGAATACGTTGATAACTGCTAAATATATTATTAAGGGTTTTAACGCCCAACGACTATCACCAGCCTGGCGATATATTACTTCAAGAAGTACAAGCACTTGCAAGGCAATTACAGTCTGAAGAATGAATCTCCACGATTCTTTTTCAATCCCAAGATAAGGCAGTAAAATAGCAGAAATTGGCAAAGTCAAAATCAACCAAGTCTGTTTTCGATTTAATACTTCAATGATATTAGTAAAATTATCTTTTAAGCATGAAGCTAAAAAAAGTAGCCAAAAGAAACTTTTAATATTGTCGAAAAGTATTAGTTTATCAACAGCTAATGGAGCAAAAAGAAACGGTGTGGTAGACCATAAACACGTCGCGCCCGTGGCAAGAATTAACAGATATTTTGCCACCCCTGATTTGCGAACTGTTAATAAAAGTAGTAAAAGGAAAGTATAGCCAATTGCACTGATTACATAACCAACTGTTGCGATCATGATGGACTAGTCCTTTATAGTTTTTTTAATATTAAACTACCAATCGAATATCCTGCCCCAAAAGAGCAAAGTAAACCAATGTCACCTGATCGTAGGTCTTTGTGATACTGATGAAATGCAATAATGGAGCCAGCAGAAGCTGTATTAGCGAATATATCGAGTACTATTGGCGCTTCTTCAAAGGTTGGCTGTTTGCCGAGCAACTTTCGGCTTATCAAAGTATTCATATTGATGTTGGCTTGATGTAACCACCACCTTGAAACATTTTCAGAACTAAGCTCATGACGGGCTAGGTGCTCAGATATATGCTCCACTGCCATTGGGCAAACTTCTTTAAATACTTTACGTCCCTCTTGATGAAAGAGTTTATCTTCAGCAAAGGGATCAGTATCATTAGCACGGCTAACATAACCAAAATTAGAGCGAATATTATTTGAATATTGAGTAACAGCTTTAGTACCCATGATTTCAAAAATATGCTCTGAATTTGCAGTGTCAGCACTTTCAACTATCATAGCCGTGGCTACATCTCCAAAAATAAAATGACTATCACGATCACAATAATTCACTTGTGGCGAGGTTAATTCAGGATTAATAACTAACACAGCCTTGGCAGTGCCTGCAGCAATCATTTCATAAGCACGATGCAGGGCAAAAGTAGCTGCAGAACAAGCCACCAGCATATCAAAAGCAAAACCTTTAATACCCAATGCATCTTGTACTTCAATCGCCAAGGCTGGATAAGACCGCTGTGTATAGGCACAAGATACAATCACAACATCGATATCTGTAGGGGTTTTATTTGCCGCTTTTAACGCATCTTTGGCAGCAAAGATTGCCATTTCGGCTTGATCAGATAATTCATCTTCTGAGCGCTCAGGGATATTTGGGCGCATTCTATCGATGTCTAAAATACCATCTTTCACATAGACGTAGCGACTCTTAATACCCGAGGCCTTTTCAATAAATTCTGCACTTGAAAGTGGTTTAGGCTTAAGTTCACTTTCCTCAATTTCTTTTAGATGCTGTTGATTGAATTGTTCGGCATAAGCATTGTATGCCTCGACCAGTTCTTCATTACTGATACTATAAGCAGGTTTCCATAAACCAGAACCGCTAATCACTACAGAAGGAATCATGAAAAGTCCTAACTAAAACAGATTAGGCTACACATACTTAAAATGTGTAGCTGAGATACATTTAGTTTATCGGTTTGCAATTAAAAAGTCAGCTTCAAGCTAACTTTTTAATTTAATAAATTTAGGGTGATTAAAAATAAATAGGTTTTAGTAACTGTTAAAATTTCAAATCTATTGGTATTTTATGTGACACAAGTTTGTATATCTTTGTGATTGAATACGTAAACTTTGTCGTAATAGCCGATCGCACTATCATTATCTGCGTCAACAACGTTGGATAATAAGAAAGCCACATATTCTTTGTCCGAAAAAACTAGCGGGGCAGTTCCATAAAGACATGGTGTATCACCTACAGTATCTTCAGATAACCACAATGAATATTTATATAACGTCTATCTGACACATCACGTCTTGCAACGTTCTGTTCACGTTGTACCTCTAAATAATTGCGAAAGTTTTGGTTTATTGATTTTAATTTCGAGTTGAACAACATCTTTGTTAAGTTCATTTAAATGTTTTTAATCTCTTTACGGCGAACTGGAGCAGCATGGTACTTTTCAAACTTTAAGTCTCTGCGAGTACAGACAAATTCTCCTCCCCCACCTCAAATATAGTTTCCCTTGCTTAGCTCATTCATTTCATCATTTTCTACTTATGGTGCATCGTCTAAAGCTTACAACTTTTTTACACCTATAAAACTCTATGTAACAAAACTGCCCTCACGAAAGCTTCCCTCCTTAGACTCTTCCTCGTTAAGGTAAGTTGATAAGTTACAAAAAACCAGTATAAACACCTCTTACCTAACATCCAGCGCATCTTTGTTTATCCTTAATAAGCGTTACGTAGTGATAAATTCGTTTCTTATAACACTTAATAAAATTCATCTAGGCTTGTCGATTATTTTTTAACACGTTTAAAAAAATTATTAATCGGTTTTCTCAAACACTTTTTTAATTATCTTCAGTTAGGCTGTGCCCCCCATTTTCTAATAAAGATCGAAGAACAAAGTAAAATATTTTAGATAATTTTTTGAGATTAACGAGTTAGAGTAGGAATGGGAGCTAAAGGAGCAATTAATTCAGCCAAATAACGAAACAACCTGACTCGAGTTGTACCACTTCGCCACACCATACCGATTTCACGATAAGCCATATCTTCAGCAGGCATCGAGACGAGACGAGTGGTACTTAATATATGGTTTTTAATAGCTAATTCTGGCATAAAAGTAAAGCCCAGTTTGCTATTGGCTAACTGGACTAATGTATACAAACTACTCGCTGCTAACGAGCTTACTTGTTCTCTATGCTGCAAACCACAAGCACTAACAGCATGCCCAGTCATGCAATGTTCTTGTTGTAATAAGAAAATACTCTCTTTGGGTAAAGCCGACATTTCAAGTGGCACAGGTAAAGATTCAACCAAGTCACTGTGAGCGATCAAATGAAAGGGATCATGACCTAAAACCAATTGTTTACAACCAGGTGTATCTATCGGTAAAGCTAAAATAAGTAAATCTAAGCCACCTTCATTTAACTGCGTCAACAAGTTAGCCGTCGTGTCTTCTTGAAGTTGCAACGTGATGTCGGGAAGATGTTGCTTAACTGTTCTAATCAACCCCTCAAAAATAAACGGCGCAATGGTAGGAATAACGCCTATTTTAAGTTTACCTGCTTGCCAATTCCCCGCACTTTGGGCGAAATCCACCAGTTCATGGGCATCGGTTAATAAGGCTTTGCTGCGCTCAACTAACTCTAAGCCAAAAGGTGTAAACACAAAAGTTTTATGATCTCGCTCTAACAGCTGAGAGCCAAACTGCTCCTCAAGATTCTGAATGGCAGTGCTGAGCGTAGATTGACTGACATGGCAGTGCTGTGCAGCTCTGTGGAAGTGTTGCTCTTGATGTAATACCACCAAATAATGAAGGTGCTTAAGGTTGGGCCATTTCATGAATATTCATCTATAAAAGCGATTGTTACTGCCATATTAGATTATATTTACTGATAAAAAAAGCGCCATCTAGACGCTACAATAAAAAGTGGTGACTATTAATTAACTGCCCACAGAAGCATAAGTAGCAATCTGTTTTCTTTCGCCTTCAACAAATTTTGACCACTGTTGCGCCATACCACGGCTACTATCGTATTCTTGTGCTTTTGCAAGTTGGTTTAAAGCTTCGTTATATTCGCCAACATTAAATTGTGCCAGACCAATCACCAGATGCGACATGCCTTCATTACGTAAACCGCCTTTTTCAATAGCTTGTTGTGATGTAGTAATCGCTTGTGTCCACTGGTCCATGTTTAGGTACATTTGACCAAGTTGTGCATATAACTCTCCGGTTTCAGATAACTTGGCCGCCGCTAACATCACGGGGATAGCTTTTTCAGTTTCTTTAGCAAGATTCCAAGACTGAGCTAAAAACGTTAAGTTACGCTCATCTTTAAGTAATTTCCCCGCATCCATCGCTTTTTGCATAATAGCAGCCGCTTTGTAGGGCATTTGGTGATAGTAGTAAAGTTGTGCCAAATTAAACATATCTGAGCCTGTAGCGATAAAACTTTTCTGCTCAGCAATTTCCATCACAGCCAGTTGCTTTTCTTCTTGCTCAAGCTCGCCATACATACCAGCAAGTTGGATCCAATATTTAGGCGCTTCAAACTTTTTAACTAACTTAAGCAAAACATTCTTAACATCTTCAGGCTGTTTTAGTTCAAAGTAAATAGCTCTTTGTAACACATACCATTGCTCATCCACCTGGAAACCTAAATCGTTGGTTTCAATTTGTATTACCGCCGCGTTGATATACTTAGATGCTGCGGTATAATCTTGCTTTTGATACATAGCTTGGGCTTTTAATACCAAATTTTTAGCGGGCATATCTTTAGATGGATAAAGATTCTTTTGGATAACTTCCCATTGCTCGATTTTTGCAATCGTTTTGTCGAAGTTGCCACGCATCATGTGTAATTGGGCTAGGCTAAACAACGTTGCCTGTTCGAAGGTTTCTGGAATGGGTTGTTGTTGTACTACATTTTCAAACGCTGCAATCGCTTGGTCGTAGTTTTCAGCTTCGTAATGAATAAAAGCATAAAAATTATACATCATGGCAAGTTCATAACTGTTCATTGAACTGGCTTTAGACTTAACATTATCTAAAACATCAAAAGCTTCTGCTTGATTACCCGCGTCAGCTAAACTTTGCGCACGAGATAATTGGTCGTACACTTTAGAACGCAAAGTAGGCACGCGTTTGGTTTTACGCTCAACTTCTACTTCTTGTGCGTTAACAACACTCACTTGCAAACCAGATACCAATACACCTGTCATCAAGACCGGTGCAACTAATTTAAATATTAATTTATTCATCGACATTTTAGCCCCCAAGTTCAAATTTAACCCGCACTTCCACCCCAGATACTGCCATGGGTTCGCCATTGACGACGCGGGGTTTGTATTTATATTTTAAAGTGGCGTCTAATGCCGCTTGCTCAAAAATGCCCTCAGGCGATGCTTGTATCACCTGAGGATTGGTTACCGAACCTAACTTGGACACGGTAAATTCAATATCCACATAGCCTTCAATACCTCGCTGCAAAGCCCTTCTTGGATAAACAGCAGCAACACGCACTATGGGTAAAAACTCACCATCACCCGACGCCAAAGCTAATCCACCTTCAAGGGACAGTTCAGCGCCTACATCGGCACCGAAGTCCATTCCGCTTGTGGTACTTTCTGGACTGGGCGCATCCATTTGTGGTGGCGCCATATCCGGTGGCGGTTGCTCTGGCTTAGGTGGTTTCTTTGGTTTTCTGTCTTTCTTTTGTACCGATTCTTCTTTCTTCACACGGACGAAATCCAGTACGCTACCTTTAGGCGCATCAGTCAATGCGCTGCCACCGCTTTGAATTAAAGACTGCATCAAAAAAAACAAACCTAAGGTAATCACTGCCGCAAATAACGTAGCTAAAACTAGTCTTGATATTGTCTGTGGCATAGTCTTAGTTTGTGACATAACGATTTAAGGCTCCTGTGCGGCGATAGACACATCTTCTATGCCTGCTGCCCGTGCAGCATCCATTACTTTAATCAACACATCAGTCGTTGATTTTCTGTCCGCCTGAATAACCACGGTACCTTGTGGATTTTCAGCATATAAACGTTCGATATTGGCTTGTACTGCGCGCACATCAACCTTGCGTTTGTTGATCCAGATTTCACCTTTGTCGCTGATAGCTACCAAAATATTGGCTCGGTCTTTCTTAACAGCAGTGGCGGCTTCGGGACGGTTGACATCAATACCCGCTTCTTTGACAAAAGAGGCCGTCACAATAAAGAAAATTAACATAATAAATACGACGTCGAGCATAGGGGTCATATCGATTGTGGCTTCTTCTTCGTCCATCAAATTTTGGAAATGCTGTTTCATATCAATCTCTATTTACTTATCAATTTAATACCACATGGAACGCTCAAACAGTCTGAACACGTCAAAAGGCGGGTTAAGCTTTGCGTTCCATACGAAGCGTATCTTCTAGACTCGCTCTTTCTTTTTTTGCTGTTCTTGCCAACCATGTTGAGGCAAAAACACCTGACAAAGCACCAACCATTCCAGCCATAGTAGGAATAGTCGCCTTAGACACGCCCGACGCCATAGAGCGTGCATTACCTGAGCCCGAAATCGCCATCACATCAAATACTTCAATCATACCGGTAACCGTTCCCATCAAGCCCAACAATGGACATAAAGCCACCAGTGATTGAATAATAGGAACACCTGTGCCTAATTTTAACGACACACGGGAAATCATTGCTTGGCGAATTTGCTCAGCGTTCCAAGATGAACGCTCTTGTCTTGCTTTCCACTTAGCAATCACCGCATTTTTGTATTGCTTGTGCGTAATAAATACATACATGGCACGCTCTAAAATCATTAACCACATAACAAAAATTAATCCACCGATAATCAGCAGGACTTGCCCACCGCTTTCGGTAAAATCGCGAATGGTTTCGAGAGCAGCTGAGAGAATTTCTATCATGATGAATTAAACTTTTTCGTTTTTGTTGGCCGCAGCGCTATGTGCTTCAGCACGTTCGGCAATCACACCTGCAGCTTGCTCTTGTAATATATAAACGATGCTTTTACTGCGAGTATTTAATATGGCGTACAGTAGCGTCATAGGAATAGCCACGACCAAACCTAATACTGTTGTCACCAATGCGGTTGAGATCCCGCCAGCCATTAATTTAGGGTCACCTGTACCAAACAGAGTGATTGCTTGAAAAGTGTTGATCATGCCCGAAACGGTACCAAGTAGCCCCATCAAAGGTGCAACAACTGATATCACTTTAATAATGCTCAAAGACCTACCTAACTTAGGCACTTCACCTAAAATCGCTTCTGTAAGATGCAGCTCTAATGCTTCAATATCCGCTTCTGGGTAATCGTCTTTGGCTTTCATTACACGGCCAAGAGAGTTGTTGTCTTTGAACGTTGCAGACTTAAGCTGTCGATTGACTTTAGCGCCTTCAATAAATAAGGCTATAAAACGCCAGACTGCAATCAACAAGCCAACCAAACCCACTGCTAGGATAATGTAACCTACTGTCCCACCTTGCTCTACACGCTCTTTGAGGCTTGGGGCTTGTACTAATAATTTAAGAATTGAACCACCCGTTGGGTCTAAGCCAAACTCAATCAAATCACCTGATGACTGTTGCAACTTCGCAGCGCTGTCACCATAACGACCCGCTGGCTGACGTACTAGCTCAGCAATCGAACCGGTAGTACCGTTGTAATCCAAGTATTTACCATCTGCAGCTAAAGCAAAGGGCCCAACACGTAACACTTCTTTGCTGACTTTGTTACCGCCAGCTTCGATAACATCTGTGGTAAATGTGGTTACTTTGCCTGACTCTGTCATTTCACGTTGCATTTCAAACCAAACACGTTCAATTTCTTCGATCGAAGCTAGTTTTGAAGACGCTCCCATTGATTGGGCTAAGTTATCTAAGAACTCAGCACGGCCTGGGATCTGTGCAGAAATAATCGAGTTTTGAAATTTACTTTTGGTATCACCTGACACTTGCTGCAATACCCCAAACAATTCTTTTAGTGAGCCTAAACGTTTGTTCATGGCTTCATTTAAGTCAGCTAATTTAAACTCGTTTTCTTCAAACTGGGTTTCCATTCTTTCAGAAGTGGCTAAGGTTGCATCACGAGTTTGTTTGGCTTGACCTAACATTTGGTCTTGCTCTGAACGTCTAGCTACAAACTCTTTTTCACGTTGTACATTTTGTTTATTTTGCTCGAACTGTCCTTGCTCAAGTTGTTTCAACAAAGCGTCTAAATTTAGTGCTTTATCTTCTTGAGCCATCACTAAACTTGATGCAAAGCAAAGATTGGTTATTAATAATAGTTTTCTGAGGATGTTGTTCATATCTATCATGCCCTTAATCTGTCATCGCGATGGGTAACATTAGAAGATCTGGTGCGAGTTGTTTCTTCGCCATTCGTAAACCTTTAGTGACTTGAGTTCGATAGCTTGAAGATAAGGCTTCCCACTGACGGGTTTGTTTGTTCCATGTACCTTGTAAACTGGCATCACGAGTTTGATAGATAAGTGCGGTACGTCCCACACGTAGAAAATCCACATCACGTTCTTGGCCATCAATAGTGTGCAAACCACTGTAAGCTTCGAGTGTGCGGCCATAATCCATTTCAACTTGGTAAGCTTCCATTACGCGGCGAAACTTTTCTGATGGCGCAATATCGGCTCTATTCATCATGGCTTGTAATTCAATCACACGATTATTTCTTTCCTGGGCAAGAAAAGGCACGTCCAACGCAACAAACTGCGCAAGTCCAGTGATCATTCGCAACATTAGTGGGGTAATTTGACGTTCAATAATACTGACACCATCGATAGATGCATTTAAGTCAGCCATTTCCTGCATTTGGTTATTAATTTGTTTTTGTAACTGACCGTTATATACATTCAAACCAGTCGTTTCTTTATTGATAGCTTTAAATTGCTGTAATTTATTATCAATTTGATCTGTGATGCTGTTGATTTTTTGTTGAGATTTCGCTGCCGATTCATTAATCTCAGTTGCTTTTTGAACCGCAGGCTCAAGCGCTTTTTCCTCTTGAGCAACGCTACTTCCAGCCGTTATGAATATGGCTAAAAATGCTGCAGATAACTTGGTCAGTCGTGTCATACCTCAAACCCTAAATATTGGATAACAGAAAATTACTGTTACTTAAGAACTGCGCAGAGGATAAGGTGTGTATGTGACAGAAATATTACAGATAAATGACGCTAAAATGACAGCGACAATAGTGACAAAATGAGTCTTTTGTTTAGTCTTTTATAAAGAGCAGTGAATGCCGCATTTTAGTTGGGCTGAGGATGTATTTAGAAAAAAGTGTCTTACCTAATACCGATAGGATTTATCTACAATTTTTACACATTAATAATATAGTATGGTCATTAAATATAAATAATAGGGCCACATGGAGTGACCCCATAATATAAAAATGAATAACCTAAAAGTCGTATTTCAAAGATAAACTCACTTTTGTTCCTTTCGTTTGTGAACGCAACAGTACCTCTTCAAATTCTAACTTTTTGTTTTCGCCTAAAAGGTTTTGCACCTTAAAGGTCACAGTCGTATTAAAATTTGGATAATATTTATAAACCGTGTCCAAAGAGTGGAAAGGTTGTTCATAACTATCATCAAATCCATCTATACCAGGAATGAGAATTCGCTCACCAAATACGTTGTAGACAACAGATAAGGAGTGCTCACCGTTGTCTGAATCATACCCCCCTTGCAGATTAGCCACATATTGAGAATGACCAGTTAAGCGACGAGTGAGGTTAGTAACAGCAGCAGACAGCCCAGTTTGATCCACAATATTTTGACGATCTAAAGTTATTTCTGAATCACTGATAGTCAAGTTACCCGATAAAAATATATTCTCCCAAAGGCCATCACCAAAGGATTCTAGGCCTTGCAGAAATTCAAATTCTATACCGTATAACTCACCCGTTTCTGCATTCGCAATTTTGATGAGGGGTGGACCGTCTTGTGCGGGTGATTGCACCGATTCGATCGGCGCATCCATGTCTTTATAAAACAAACCTATAGAAATATTATTACCCGCTTCGCGGTACCATTCCCATCTTAAATCGTAATTTAATATGGATGTAGTATCGATGCCTGGTGTACCAGAAGTAGGAAAACCGGTAAGAGGGTCAATAAAGGTTGATGACGACACTTCACGCAAATCAGGTCGAACAACGGTTTGGCCGACACTGGCTCTAAACTGCATTGAGTCATCTTTAATGTAGGTAAAAGCGAGCGCGGGATAAAAGTCATCTTCCTGAAAGGCTAGTTGGCTTCGATCAGCATCATCTGGTAAATCGATTTGATTGGTTCTTGGATCAAAGGGTGCCACTACTTGTCGAAAGTCTTCAAATCTAGCACCGCCGCTAACACGCCATTTTCCTTTGTAAAATAAATCTGCTTCCAGATAATAGGCATCGACCTTTTGTGCTGCGACATAGTCATCACCGGCAATAGTGGTATCACGAAGAATAGCGGTGGTATTAAAACGACTTGGGTCTGCCAATGCCTCATCACTCAATATAGAAAAGAATGAACTACCCACTAAATCCGTACTATCTGAAAATGCTCGGGTATTAATATCAAATGTACGGCTTTGTGATGAACGTGTTTTAGTGAGAAAGTCACCGCCCACTTTAATTTCTATTTCCCAGTCTTTAACAGAAATAGGATAGGTAACGTTATATCCATAGTTTTCTAAGCGGTCATGTAGATTTTGGAACGTATAGCGAGCAGCAGTAGTCGAGTTATTCAATGAACTTTCATTGAGGGTATCGAAAAAACCATCTTCATTAGCATCCGCTAACACAAAACGTGCTTCCACATTTCCAGGGGCGTCCCGAAGAGAGCGGCCTAATGAATACTTCCAATCCAGTCCTGCAAAGTTAAGTGACGGGAAAGTATGCATACCGCGTATTTGGTTGGTATACATTTTACGCTCTTCATATTCCACATCAATGTCGCGGATACGCAAGCCTTCTGCAAGGTTCAAGTTTTCTGTATTACCAAAACGTTCACTGATCTCGTCGCTAGTATCGCTGAGTAAAATCAAACTATAATCGATACGATGATTTCGATTAAAATCAACACCTAAATTAAGCATATTTGACCATTTAACAGTCGTTTCAGTGACGGATATATCATCAAAGAAACGCACAATGTTTATCGAATCTCCAACACGGTCTGCCTGCTCTAACTCATATTCTTCAGACACAGTGGTTTGATTGTCGTAGCTGGTTGTCCATAAAAAACCGATACGCCAGTTTTCGTTTAGATCGACGCTATTACCCAGAGAAAAACCAAAACCAGCATCTGGGCCAACACTTTTCAAGAAGGGGTCATAGTCTCGATTCACATCCTTTAATAAAGATAAGGCCACGTCTTGGTCTAAATTATCTAAAAATTGTTTATTATCCCAAC
>Ga0209712_10000893_pt1 | contig 25694 bp, 23 predicted proteins | sample ArcOceMetagenome_FD_187443 | JGI IMG/M metagenome (GOLD analysis project Ga0209712, IMG submission 187443) | Marine eukaryotic phytoplankton communities from Arctic Ocean - Arctic Ocean - Greenland ARC118M Metagenome (SPAdes) (version 2) | ecosystem: Environmental > Aquatic > Marine > Oceanic...
GATATGGGCGCTTTATTGGCAGGCACCAAATATCGTGGTGATTTCGAAAAACGCCTTAAAGGTATATTGAAAGAGTTAGCAGCCTGCCCAGACGCTATTTTATTTATTGATGAAATACATACCATTATTGGTGCAGGTGCCGCCTCGGGGGGCGTTATGGATGCATCCAATTTGCTAAAACCAAAACTAAGTAGTGGCGAATTACGCTGTATGGGTTCAACTACTTATCAAGAGTATCAAGGTATTTTCGAAAAGGATCGCGCTTTAGCCCGTCGTTTCCAAAAAGTGGATGTGATAGAGCCGACAGTTAACGATACCACCAAAATTCTGATGGGTTTGAAATCTCGTTACGAAGCGCACCATAGTGTGCGTTTTACGCATAAAGCTATTCGCGCTGCAGCTGAGTTATCAGCTAAGTACATTAATGAACGTCATTTACCTGATAAAGCCATTGATGTCATCGATGAAGCGGGTGCAAGTCAACGTTTGCTGCCTGCCTCTAAGCGCAAAAAAACTATTGGTGTGAGCGATATTGAGTTAATTATTTCTAAGATTGCACGTATTCCTGAAAAGTCAGTGTCGGCTTCAGACAAACAAGTACTGAAACATTTAGACCGTGACTTGAAGTTGGTAGTATTCGGCCAAGATAAAGCTATAGATACATTAACGGATGCTATCCGTCTGTCTCGCTCTGGTTTGGGTAATGAAACTAAACCTATTGGTAACTTCTTATTTGCAGGGCCTACTGGTGTAGGTAAAACTGAAGTCACCGCTCAATTAGCGAAAGTCATGGGCGTAGAATTATTACGATTTGATATGTCTGAATATATGGAACGTCATGCAGTGAGTCGTTTGATTGGTGCTCCTCCAGGTTATGTTGGCTTCGATCAGGGAGGACTATTAACAGATGCTGTTATTAAAAATCCTTATTCAGTGATCTTGTTAGATGAAGTAGAAAAAGCTCACAGCGATATCTACAACATATTATTGCAAGTTATGGATCATGGTACCTTAACGGATAATAACGGCCGTAAAGTAGACTTTAGGAACGTGGTGTTAGTCATGACAACTAACGCTGGTGTGCAGGAAACCATTCGTACCTCTATTGGCTTTAAACAGCAGGATCATAGTCATGATGCGATGTCTGAAATAAAGAAAATTTTCACACCTGAATTTAGAAATAGACTAGATGCAACCGTTTGGTTTAACCATCTCGATAGAGACGTCATTTTGCAAGTGGTGGACAAATTTCTGGTTGAACTACAAGTGCAGCTTGATAACAAAGGTGTGTCATTAGAAGTCACTAATCAAGCCCGTGATTGGCTAGGTGATAAGGGTTATGATAAAAACATGGGAGCCCGCCCGATGGCTCGTGTTATCCAACAGCACGTTAAGAAAGAGTTAGCTCACGAGTTGTTATTTGGACGTTTGGTTCAGGGTGGCAGTGTTAAAATTTCTCTGAAAAATGACGCGTTAAGCTTTGATATTTTCTCTGATAGCAAAGAAAAGCCAGCGGCGCTTAACTCTTAATTATTTAAGGGGGAAGTAGCCAAGACATAAAAAAACCGATATTTTCCAATATCGGTTTTTTTGTATCTTTAAAATCTAAATTTGAATTAAGTGATTTACTCCATTAATCCAAGAAGAAGATGATAATTTATTATCTTGCGCGGTAGATGATACGACCTTTGGATAGGTCATAGGGCGTAAGTTCTACTGTGACCTTGTCGCCAGTTAAAATACGAATATAGTTTTTACGCATCTTGCCTGAAATATGGGCAGTAACTACATGACCATTTTCCAATTCAACACGAAACATAGTATTTGGAAGGGTATCCAACACAGTGCCTTCCATTTCAATACAATCTTCTTTCGCCATCTAACTCTGTTACCTCTAATAAATAAAATAAGTGTCTAAAAATGCCGCGCAGATTTTGCCCAATAAGGGAGCGAGTGTAAAGCTTTACCCTGCTTTTTTTGTAATTAGTTGCCATTTATCGTCAAAAAAGCGCTCATGGGGTAAAAAATTCTGTTTGTAGCTCATTTTTTGACAGGTATCTATTTGATATCCCAAATATAAGAATGGTTTATTAAGCGACTTAGCAAGTTCGATTTGTTGCAAAATAGCGAAGGTCCCTAACGACCGTTGTTGTTCTCCGGGCTTAAAAAAAGTGTATAAAGCCGATAGAGAAGACGCGAGGTTGTCGGTTACTGCTACACCAATAAGTTCGTCATTTGCGTAAATTTCAATAAATAAAGCGTTGTTCCAAGGACTTAATACAAAACCTTGATATTGTTCTAAGGTTGCAGGGTACATGCTGCCGTCAGCATGGCGCTGATTGATGTACGACTCATACAGTGGATAATATTCGGGCTGGTCACTATGACTAATACGTATTTTAAGGTCTTGGTTGCGCTTCATAATGCGCTTTTGACTCTTTGATGCTGTAAATGTATTAACGGGTAGTCGAATTGACTCACAGGCATTACAAGAGCTACAGTGAGGTCTGTAAACTTGTGTTCCGCTGCGCCTGAAGCCAGCACCTATTAAAAAATCGTATTCACCGATAGTGGGTTGAGTATCGCTCATAAAAACCAATAGCCGCTCCTCTTGCTCTGGCAGATAACTGCAAGTAAAAGGTGTGGTAATGCCGAATTTCATGTCCATAACCTTATAGCCATTTTGATAGGTTCAGTGTTTGTGGCCGCCAAACATCATACTCAAATGATTGTTGGCTTTGTTCAGCTAACATATTTAAAAACCTAGTCCTGGGCACTTCAATACAACCTAATGTGGCTAGATGGGGATTTTGCATTTGGCAGTCAATAAACTCTGCGGCTTGGGATTTTAGTAATTCAACTAAAGACAACATAGCTAATTTAGATGCATTAGTGGCTTTGTGGAACATAGATTCGCCGCAAAACACCTTACCTACTATTATTCCGTACAACCCACCCACTAAGACATCCTCGCTCCATACTTCGACCGAGTGGGCATGACCAAGCTTGTGTAGGTTTTTGTAAGCATTAATCATGTCATTAGTTATCCATGTACCAGAATCGTCTCTAGGGATGATTGCACAAATATCAATGACTTGGTCAAACGCTTTATTAATGGTGATTGTATAGTCGCAGTTACGAGCGAACTTTTTGAGACTTTTGCTGCACTTAAAATTATCTAAGGGCAATATGCCTCTTGGGTCTGGCGACCACCACATAATAGGTTCATCTTGACTAAACCAAGGAAAAATTCCTGACGAATAGGCTAAAAGTAGACGCTGGGCAGTTAAATCCCCACCAAATGCTAGTAAACCGTTGGGCTCAATTAGCGCCGTGTTTACTGGTGGAAATTTAAGTTGTTTATCGAGCTTAGTCAGCGTCAGCATAGTCGTTTCGTTATTTATCTACTTTTGTTAGAGTGAATAAAAAAAGGCCTCAAGTCGAGGCCTTTTTTACTCAATGAACTGAACTACTACTCTTGAGCGTCTAAGAATTTCTCCGCATCCAAAGCGGCCATACAGCCTGTGCCAGCTGAGGTAATGGCTTGGCGGTAGATATGATCGCTAACATCACCTGCAGCAAATACACCTTCAACACTTGTCTGAGTAGCATTACCTTGGGTGCCGCTTTGAACAGTGATATAGCCGTCTTTCATATCTAATTCACCTTCAAAGATACCGGTATTTGGTTGGTGGCCAATTGCAATAAATACCCCCATCAAATCAAGGTTTTGGGTCACATCTGAGGCGGTTTCTTTGATACGAATACCGGTCACGCCCATTTCATCACCCAAGACTTCATCTAATTGACGGTCTAGGTGCAATGTAACATTACCATTCTTGGCTTTTTCCATTAAACGGTCAGCCAGGATTTTTTCACTCCGGAACGAATCACGTCTATGAATAACGTGCACTTCAGAGGCAATGTTCGATAAGTATAGAGCTTCTTCTACTGCTGTATTACCGCCGCCCACAACTGCTACTTTTTGGTTGCGGTAGAAGAATCCATCACAGGTTGCACAGGCTGATACCCCTTTACCCATAAAGGCTGTTTCTGACTCCATGCCAAGATATTTAGCAGAGGCACCAGTACAGATAATCAATGCATCACAGGTGTAAGTACCTTGATCACCAGTTAAGGTAAAAGGTCGCTTAGATAAATCGGTTTTGTTGATATGATCAAAAATAATTTCAGTATCAAACTTCTCAGCATGCTTTTGCATACGATCCATTAAATCAGGACCGGTTAAACCTTCAGGATCGCCTGGCCAGTTTTCTACTTCAGTGGTGGTGGTTAATTGTCCACCTTGTTGAATGCCAGTTAATAATACAGGATTGAGATTAGCCCGCGCAGCATATACAGCAGCGGAGTAACCAGCAGGGCCAGAGCCCAAAATCAGTAGTTTCACGTGTCTCGCTTCAGACATTTAACTCTCCAAATATTCTTTTTTAAGCGCCATCTAAGATGACCCATATTTCATTAATCTTATGCTGGCTAGAGATGTGGGCATGTCTAGCACTTTCAATATCTAAAGCGTAACTAAATTTTAGTAAACGGATTCAGTTAGCACCGAGTCGCCTGAATCGCCGTCAGCGCTATAGTAAAAACAATATCATCCACCAGTGCGCCGCGGCTTAAATCATTGACGGGTTTGCCCATGCCTTGCAACATTGGCCCAATACTGACTAAGTTCGCACTTCGTTGCACAGCCTTATAGGTTGTATTGCCGGTATTCAAATCTGGAAAAATGAATACTGTGGCATGACCCGCTACTTTACTATTGGGTGCTTTGCTCTTGGCAACACTTTCCATCACCGCCGCATCATATTGCAAAGGGCCATCTATTAAAATGTCAGGACGTTTTTGTTGCGCTATTTTTGTGGCTAATTTGACTTTGTCAACGTCTGTGCCTGTCCCAGAATCACCGGTACTGTAGCTGATCATGGCTACTTTAGGTTCGATACCAAAGGCCGCTGCTGAATCGGCTGATTGAATCGCAATATCGGCTAGTTGTTCAGCATTAGGGTCGGGGTTGATAGCACAATCGCCATATACCAATACTTGCTCTGGTAATAACATAAAGAAAATTGAAGACACCAAAGATGCACCCGGCGCAGTTTTGATTAATTGCAGCGCAGGGCGAATAGTATTAGCGGTAGTATTCACTGCACCTGAAACCAATCCATGTACATGATTTTGTTGCAACATCATGGTGCCTAACACCACGTTATCGAGTAACAGTTCTTTGGCTACTACAGCCGTTAATCCTTTATGTTTGCGCAACTCAACCAACGGTTGAACATACTGTTCACGGATGTCTTCTGGTTGTTTGATTTCTACTGAATCAGGTAACTCAACCCCCTGTTGTTGGGCGACTCTTAATATTTCAGTTTTATCTCCAAGCAAAATACACTTTGCGATATTTCTTTGTGCACAAATAGCTGCAGCTTTGATTGTTCTTGGCTCATCACCTTCAGGCAACACCACTGTTTTTTGTGCTTGTTGAGCCAGTTGGGTTAATTTGTAACGAAATGCAGGAGGGGATAGTCTCAATGCTCTATTTGAGCCTTTAGAGACAGAGGTTACCCAATCAGAATCAATACATGCGGCAGTATGGTCCATCACCCGGTTAATACGTTGTTCGTCGTCTGCGGGCACCTCTTGATTGAACATATGTAAATTGAGCGATGTTTGCCAAGTGTTGTCTTTAGTCAATAAAACGGGTAAACCAGTTTCCAATGCTTGGGAGCAAAGTTGCCAAATCCGTGGGTCGGGTTGATAACCACCTGTCAACAGTAAGGCTCCTATTTTGGTACCATTTTGCGCAGCCAAGCATGATGACACCAATACGTCACTTCTATCACCCGACATCACCAACAGTGCACCTGGTTTAAGTACTGATACCATATTATGGATTTCGCGGGCACAGAAATGCACACTACGTAATCGTCTGTGCTGGTAATCCCCTTGGTTTAATAGTTTTGCATTGAGGTGTTTACATATATCCACAACCCGTGGGGCGATAAGTTCAAAACTCCAAGGGACACAACCAAATAAAGCAAAAGATTTTGAGAAGATAGGCAAGGTGGATAATTTATTGATGACATCAGCCGTTTGACTATCATCATAGTTTTCCATTAGTTCACTACTTAGTCGGCCCTTGTCATCAACAGGCGCATTAACCTTATTAAAAATACATCCGATAACTTTTTTACCTTTGTGACCACCATAACTGTCGGACACAATTTCTAGTTTGTCGTTAAGTTGATTCAACATCAAACTTCCAGGGGCACTGACTAATACAATTTGTGCATCTAAAGCGTTACAAATCTCTCTGTTCAAACGTACTGCATAAGGATGGTTTTGAGTGGACACTAGACCTTCGATAATGGAGACATCTTCTTGATCAGCGTGTTGCTCATAAAGAGCAATGATTTCTTCCAACAAAATATCTATTTTGTCTTGGCTGATCATCTCTTCTACATAGGACGTCGACAAAGGTTCCGCTGGTTTTAATAATCCAACTTTAGTTGCAATGGTGGTTGATTTTTCTGCCTCACTGTCGCCGTGTCTGGGCTGGCCAACGGGTTTGAAAAAATTAACCTTTAAGCCTTGCTGCTGCATCACTCTAACCAACCCAAGACTTACGCTGGTTAAACCAACATTTGTCCCTACAGGTATCAACATTATTCGACGTGGCATAGTGAATCCTTAATCTTTAATTAGCATGTTGCATGGCATCTTTGGCAATCACCCATTCTTCATTGGTGGCAATGGCAAAAACAGGTTTTGAATCGGTATGGCTAATAAGACCAGACTGGCCAAAACGCATTTGTAGATTTTTATCTGCATCCAGCTGTAACCCCATATGCTGTATCTGGTTAATGGTGTTTTCTCTTATATAAGCAGAGTTCTCACCAATGCCGCCGGTAAAAACCAAAGCATCTAATGGCCCCACTACAGCCAAATAAGCACCAATATATTTGACTAAACGATAAATAAACATATCCAGTGCCAGTTGAGCTTGGTGGTTACCTTCTTTGGCTTGTTGTTCAAGTGTTCTGCAGTCATTGCTTAGTTTTGAAATACCCAATAATCCAGACTCTTTATTCAACAATTCGCTTACCTGGGCTACCGAATAGCCAAGTTGTTCAACCATATAGGTAGGTAAACTAGGGTCTATATCACCGCAACGAGTACCCATCACTAGACCTTCCAAAGGTGTAAAGCCTAAACTAGTGTCAATGGCCATTCCTTGCCTGATAGCGGCTATGCTGCATCCGTTACCAAGGTGTGCCGTAATTAAGTTGCAATCTGACAACTCTTTTTTAAGGGCATTTGCCGCCTCTTGTGCCACAAAATAATGACTTGTACCATGAAAGCCATAGCGCCTAATATTATGCTGTTGATATAGATCGTAGGGCAGGGCATACAGATAAGCGTGTTTAGGCATAGTCTGAAAAAAGGCAGTATCAAATACCGCAACATGGGGTAAATGAGGATACGTTTCTTGAGCACTTATGATACCGGCCAAGTTTGCTGGATTATGTAACGGTGCCATTAACGACGTTTTCTCAATCGCTTGTTTAACCTGTTTATTTATTAAGGTTGAGTGAGTAAAATATTCACCGCCGTGCACTACTCTATGTCCTACTGCAACAATCTGTTGGTTTAACTGCTCAAACTGTTTGAGTGTGCCAGCAATGACTGCTAATGCTTGTTGATGGTTGGCATCGGTGGGTAATTCTCCATTATGCTGTTTGTCTTGGTAACTAAAACCAAGCCTGCTAGAAGCAGTGCCAAGGTTTTCTGCTAATCCATGTAGGGGAGCGATCCCTGTTTTGGCTTCGATAATGGCAAATTTGATAGAAGAGCTACCGCAATTTAGAACGAGAACATATTGATCCATAAGTTAAAATTTTTGCTATCCAAGGTAACCGAAGACTTATAGTAGCGTTATGATAAATCTTTGGGTATCGATAGTTGATTTTATATAACTTTAGGATGTTAGCTTATGTATGACTTAGCCGTTAGAATACCCATAAGCTTTATTATGGAGTAACCAAGTTGACACAAACTATTACAGCAATGGTAAAAGACGGTCAGCAATATATGCAGACTTGGCCTATGCAACATCAGTTGTATGGCATGTTTCCTGAGTGCCGGGTTATTTCAGCTACCAAATTTTCGATAAAAGTGATGCCTGCTCTGGCAGTTCTAACCGTTGCGGCATTAATTAATTTGCAAGGCATTGAACGATTACCTCAAGCACTGGCTATAGGCGCGTTATTTTTGTCGCTGCCTATGCAAGGGTTGATGTGGTTAGGGCATCGTTCAAATCAAAATCTGCCTCCTGCATTAAAAAGTTGGTATTTAGATATTCATCACAAAATGCAAATGCAAGGCTGTGCATTACAAAATCCAAAGGCCAAACCAGAATATAAAGAGCTGGCCAGACTATTAAAAACAGCATTTGATGAACTAGATAAAGCGTTTACTAAACGTTGGTTCTAACGGTTTTTGGAAAATTACAATGGACTGAGATGTATGCAAAAACTTTTTATCGGGATACAAGGAAAAGTGCTTTGTTTAGATAAAGCCACTGGCAACATTATTTAGACTACCAAGTTAAAATCATCCAGCTCTGTTACTAATGTTTATTATGAAGACAAGCAGGTTTTTGCCTATTCTGGTGGACACTTATTTTGCGTAGAGCCTGAAACAGGTGAAATTATTTGGGAAAACGGTTTAAGTGGATACGGTTTTGGTGCTTGTATCATAGCGAGTGAGAATCAAAGTTCGGCAGCTGCTATATCTAGCCAAGTCGCCTCTCAGCAAGCAGCATCGTCAAGCAATATAGTGGCGACATCAGGTTCAAGTTCTGCTGGCAGTAGCAATTAGACCATTAGATCAGACGGATGCCTCGGCTGTTAAAGGGGTTCTACACTTTCTGCAAATATAGGTCTGTTGACCCTTTACCACTTTATTATGTCTTCTAATACTTAATTCTATTGGCCCACATTCACATTGATAATTGAAGCTTTTACCTTTTACTTTGGTGACATCCATCTGATGATAGGTTTGCCCTTTTAAGTCAAAAAGTTCAAACATTAAGCTTTGCCATTCTTTACCATGAGGGCGAACTTTTCCAAAAAGCTTATATGCTAATAAATGGCAAACTTCATGAGGAACCACCTCCTCCAAAAACGCATCTAAATTATCAGAAAGCAAAACGGGATTAAAACGTAGCTCATTTAAATGCAGTCGAGCACAACCTGCAATTTTACCTCTTTGGTTAAAACTTATATGAGGCAACCTGAAGTTCTGATCAAAGTGATAGGAAGCATGACTAATACATTGTTCTACTTTTTGAATAACTAATTGTTGTGTAGAGGAAGTCAAAGGGCCGGAAGCTTTCAATATGATTTACTGAGAATAAGTTAATGATATACCAATTATGCTAAATATTTAATGTTTTGAAAGCAGGCAGATATTTTCAGTGGAGAACGAGTTGAGTTTTAGTTGTGCAACAATCTTAATGCATGCAACTAAAGTCAATAGTGAGATATGCTGGCACACTCCTTTAGAGCTCGCTGAGTCTATAGATATCTAGTAGAGTTGTTATTAACAATAATCGGATAAAGCCAATCCTTTTGAGTATATCAATGCAAGATCAACAACAACGCCGTTCCTTAGACTTTCGTTTTTTAGCCGAGCCAACAGATGTCAATTTTGGTGGCAAAGTACACGGCGGCATTGTAATGAAATGGATGGATCAAGCGGGTTATGCCTGCGCTGCCCAGTGGAGTGCACATTATTGTGTAACCGTGTCAATTGGAGGAATTCGATTTATTCGGCCGATTTTGGTGGGACAGATGGTTACCCTTACTGCTCAAATAGTGCATACCGGTAAAACCAGCATGCATATCTATATTCGGATTGTGGCTGGGGATCCTAAACAAAGTAAAATGGTAGAAACCGGTCATTGTATTATGGCATTTGTGGCCAGCGACGAAGCAGGGTACCCAGTAGAAGTGCCCAGCTGGCAGCCACAAACAAAACAGGATTTCGCCCTAGAAAAATATGCTATTCAGGCAAAAGAGTCGGCAAAAAGCTTAGATAAGGAATTGTTATCTGCTTTGAGTGATGAGTGAGCGATTGAGAGTGGAGAATTTTCTGACTATATAGAGCCAGCAAAATATTCCATTATCTCAGTTCTTGTCATTTCTTTTGTTTCATTTGAGAAACAATAATAATCAGGGCGTTGGTCGCTAAAATATTGCATATCCATTTCAAACCCTTTTAAAGACTGGAACATACCTAGCGGCACATTATATTCACCCGTTTTCTTAAGCTTATAGAAAAGATGAGTCCCGCAGTCGCAGCAAAAACCACGTGAAGCCCATGACGATGACTCATAAACTCTTATCTTATCGTTGCCCTCAATTATTACTTCAACTCCACAGTGCACTGCAAAAAAAGGTGCTCCACTCCAAGTTCTACATGTTTCACAATGGCATACTGTAAATTTATGCTTGATGTCCTTGGCAGTAAGCTTTACGGCACCACAAAGACAGATCGCTATGGCATTTAGCAATTTTAGATTTCCATTAGGTAGGATTGTATAATAGCTGGTTAAGTCTCAACCATGTTAAACATGGTTGAGACTTTCTATTTTACTGTGAAGTTGATACTTCAGAGATAATTAGACGTCTATAACTCACAAGCTAAGCAATAAGCGTAAACACCCTTGGGGTCGTTCAATTTTGCTACTGCTTCTATATCTGCGGTTAACTCTTTAACAAGACTCAAAATAGTACTGGATTTTTCCACCTTAAAAGCACCTTCAAACGAAACGCTGGCGTTTTGAAATAACTCTTTCCAGAATAATTCGCTTTTAGACATGCTTTTTTTAATATATCGAGTGTCGTAAGTTTCCAAATTGGCTAATTCAGCGGCAGCTTTCACTCCGTCTTCTAAGTAACCTAATTCATCCACTAAACCTAGTTCTAGGGCCGTTTTTCCAATCCAAACTCGGCCTTGGGCTATTTGATCAACTTGGTCTTTGCTCATCTCGCGCTTATCAGCAACCAATGAGATAAATTGATCGTAGCCATGTTCGATGCCTCTTTGCATGATGGCAGCGACTTTAGGGCTAAGTGTTTTAGTGATGCCCATGCCAGCAAATTCGGTGGTGCCTACACCGTCGGTATGTACACCTAAATAGTCTAGTGTGTTTTCAAAGGTTAAAAACATCCCGAATATACCTATCGAACCGGTGATTGTGCTTGGAGCGGCAATTATTCTGTCGGCACCAGCAGAAATCCAATACCCACCAGAAGCTGCATAGGTACTCATCACTGCAACTACCGGTTTGCCTACAGCCTGTAAGTTTTCAACTTCTTGACGAATAATCTCTGAAGCAAATGCACTGCCACCAGGTGAGTCAACATATAACACTACGGATTTTACACTGTCGTCATATCTTGCCTTGCGTAATAGTTCAGCGGTACTGTCACCACCTATCTGACCGGGTTTTTTTGTGCCGTTCAATATTGTGCCTTTAGCTACAACAACAGCAACCTTATCGATGTTATTAGCCATGTTCGGTAGTGTAGGTTTAATAATTTTCAGATAATTTCTGTAGCTGATGGAGTTAAATTGCATACCACTTTCATCTTCGCCCACTATGGCAACAATTTCTTGTAGAGCTTGTTCGCGAGTTTTAAGTGCATCAACCCAACCAAAATCTAATGCGTATTTTGCAAAGTCACCACCTACTTGTTCAAATTTCTGTAAGAAAACATCTAGTTCCTCATCAAAATTTGCGACATCCAAGCCACGCGCTTCAGCAACACTGGCTTTATATTGTGTCCACATTGCCGTTAGCCAGGCTTTGTTTGCTTCCTTCGCTGCATCTGACATGTCGTCACGAATGTAGGGTTCAACTGCTGATTTATAAGTGCCCACTTTAAATACGTGTGTTTCTGCTTTAAGTTTTTCGATAGCGGACTTGAAATACATACCGAAACGTCCGTAACCTTCAAACATCATAAAACCCATAGGGTTTAGGTATATGTGATCAGCATGACTGGCAAGGTAATATTGGTTTTGGCTATAGGAGTCGCCAATAGCATAGATCGGCTTTTCACTTTCTTTAAAGCCCTCTAATGCCACAGCAATTTGTTCTAACTTGTCTAAACCGGCTCGACCTAAGCCATGTAAGTCTAGAACTAAGGCTTTGATTCGACGATCTTGTTTAGCGTTTTCGATAGTTAGTAATAAATCTTGAAGTAATATTTCTGGATTATCGTTCTCTTGCTCAAAGGCTTCCACCATAAATTCGGTGAAGGGGTCAACAGCTTCTTTCTCAATAACCACGTTACCGACTAACTTCAGTACTAACGCTGAATTGGCAGGTACTGTGATTTTATTATCATCTTTTATAAAAACCGAAATAACGGCTAAAAAGATAACAATAAAGATAATATTGAAGAATAATTTTCGACTGAAATTAAGCGCGGTCCATAAACCAACAAACAACGACTTCGTCCAACTTTTTCCTGAAGACATAATAGGTATACACACTAGTTAAAAAATAATAATGCATCCTATCTAAAAACGGCCGTTGTGAACATTTTCAAATGTAATTTTTTGTAACTTTCTCATTTATGAGTAAAATTTTTACGATAGACTTGTTAGCAGATATAAAAAATATAGACCACTTTAGATATGAAACCACACCTTCATTATCCTCATTTGTTTGAAAGTCTTGATCTTGGTTTTACCCAGTTGCCTAATCGCGTACTGATGGGGTCAATGCACCTTGGCTTAGAAGAAGAAAAAAATGGCCTTGAGAAGTTGGCAGCGTTTTATGCAGAACGTGCCGCTGGTGGCGTTGGACTAATTGTCACTGGTGGTGTGAGTCCTAATCGACAAGGATGGTTATTGCCTTTTGCCGCACGTATGAGCAATAAAAAACACGCCAAAGAACATCAAGTCATTACCGAAGCTGTACACCAACAACAAGGTAAAATTTGCCTACAAATCTTACACGCTGGGCGTTATGGCTATCATCCTTTTGTCGTTGCGCCGTCAGCCATTAAATCGCCGATTAATCCTTTTAAGCCTAAAGCCATCTCAAAAAGAGGCATTGTCAGCACCATTAACGACTACGCCAATTGTGCCGCTATGGCTAAAAAGGCGGGATACGATGGTGTCGAAATTATGGGTTCTGAAGGTTATTTTATTAATCAATTTTTATGCCCTCGTACCAATCAACGGGATGATGAGTGGGGTGGCAGTTTTGAAAATCGCTCGCGGATTGCAGTTGAAATAGTCAATGCAGTCAGGCAAAAAGTTGGTACCGATTTTATTATTATCTTTCGTCTATCGATGCTGGATTTAGTTGAAGGGGGGAGTAATTGGGACGAAGTGGTTGCTTTAGGGAAACTGATTGAGGAGTGTGGTGCCACGCTTATCAATACTGGTATTGGTTGGCATGAGGCGAGGGTGCCTACTATAGGCACCATGGTACCAAGAGGTGCATTTAGCTGGATAACCGAACGTATGAAAGGCGAGTTGTCAGTGCCGTTGATTGCGACTAATAGGATCAATACACCAGAAATTGCTGAAAAAATACTGGCCAGTGGTCAGGCGGACATGGTCTCTATGGCAAGACCTTTTCTAGCTGATGAAAATTTTGTGCGTAAGGCCCAGCAAGGTAGAAGCGACGAAATCAATACCTGCATTGCTTGCAACCAAGCATGTTTGGATCATGGTTTTGAACGCAAGCGTGCCAGTTGTTTGGTGAATCCGCGAGCGGCTTACGAAACAGAGCTAAATTTTCCCTTAACCACTCACAAGAAAAAATTAGCGGTAGTGGGTGCAGGGCCAGCTGGCCTAGCTTTTAGTTGTTATGCTGCTGAACGTGGTCATGAGGTGCATTTATTCGAAAAAAGCTCCGAGGTTGGAGGGCAATTTAATTATGCCAAACGTATTCCCGGTAAAGAAGAGTTTTACGAAACCATACGTTATTTCAAAAAAAGATTAGATGTCACAGGTGTTCATCTGCACTTAGATAGCGAACAAAGTTCCGAGTCATTGTCTGACGCTAATTTTGAACAAGTGGTGTTGGCCACAGGTATCAAACCAAGAAACGTTAATATTGAAGGTATACAACATCCTAAAGTCATGAATTATCTTGATGTGCTTAGAGATAATAAAACAGTTGGTAAAAAGGTAGCGATAATAGGGGCTGGGGGCATTGGTTTTGATGTGGCTGAGTTTTTGACTGAAGAACATTCTTTAACCACTCAGCCTGAGCAATGGCTTAAAAGCTGGGGAATTGATAAAGAGTATAATCAAGCTGGCGCATTGACCGAGGCCATTATTGGAGAGCCTGCAAGAGATATTTTTTTACTGCAACGCAAAACAACTAAAGTGGGTAAAAGTTTAGGTAAAACCACAGGTTGGATCCATAGGTCGGCTCTACAAAGGAAACAGGTGCAAATGATTGCAGGCGTTGATTACGTTAAAATTGACGATCGAGGCTTACATATTGAAGTGAACGACAAACCACAAATATTAGACGTGGACAATGTGATTTTATGTGCTGGTCAAGAGCCCCTTCGAGAGTTACAAAAAGGTTTAGAAGATAGAAACATCACAACCCATCTCATAGGCGGTGCTGATGTTGCATCAGAGCTCGACGCAAAAAGAGCTATCAGACAAGGAGCTGAATTGGCTGCAATAATATAATTAGAGTGTTGTTTAGGGGAGTTTGTTGAAAGGCTCCCCTCTGTTACTTCGTTTTTATAGCGTTTATTAAAATTAGCCAAACAACCATTGTAAAAATTCCGAACGAACTTTAATCTTGGTTTATAAGCCACTTATGAACCCCCCAGTTATGAAAAAAAGTTTGTTAGTCAGTACATTTATTATTTTCAGTTTTAGCCAAGTATGTTTTGCTAATCCGTCGGTTGAGCAAAAGATCGTAGAACAAATTGATAAAGAGCTAAGTCAGTCAGTTGAAACTCTGAAAAAGGTTGTCAATATTAATAGTGGTACCTTGAATTTTGATGGGGTACGTGAAGTGGGCGATATTTTTAGCGCTCAATTTGATGAACTTGGTTTTAAAACCAAATGGGTGAATGGCAGTCCGTTTAATCGAGCGGGGCACTTAGTCGCAAGTTATGGTTCAAGCGGCCCTAAAATATTAATAATTGGGCATTTAGATACAGTGTTTGCGAAATCAGATCCCTTTCAGTCGTATGTGCCCTTAGATAATAATCAGGTTGCAGGTCCAGGGATCACCGACATGAAAGGCGGAGACGTTATCATCGTGTCTGTTTTAAGAGCTCTTAAAAAACTAAAATTACTCGATAACGTTAACATTAGAGTGGTGATGACAGGGGATGAGGAAAGCAGTGGAAAACCACTTTCAGCATCAAAACAAGCCATTGTTGAGGGGGCAAAGTGGGCAGATATTGCATTAGGTTTTGAAGATGGTGATAGCAATATAAAAACGGCAGTTATTGCTCGCAGAGGGTCGATTAATTGGCAATTAAGTGTGGTAGGAAAACCGGCACATTCGTCGCAAATATTCAGTCAGGAAGTGGGCTATGGTGCAATATTTGAGGCGGCCAGAATCCTCAATGCTTTTCGTGAGAAGTTAGCCGGGATAGGGGATCTTACATTTAATCCTGGCATTATTGCTGGTGGAACAAGAGTTGATGTTCAAGCACAAAATTCCTCTGTGCAAGTTTTTGGTAAAACCAATGTAGTCGCCAAGGAGCTCAACGTGAGAGGAGGGATCCGCGCATTAACCCAAGCCGAATTACAAAATGCTAAAAGTGTTATGCAAGACATAGTGTCTAAAAACTTGCCCCACACTTCGGCCACACTTGAATTTGCAGAAGGGTATCCACCAATGGCCCCCACTGAAAATAATTATAAACTGTTAAGTCTATATAGTGAGGTGAGTGAATCACTTGGATATGGTTCTGTGGTGGCCGTTAACCCAAGAAATGCTGGCGCTGCTGATATTTCCTTTGCCGCAGACCACGTCGATATGGCAATGGATGGTCTAGGTTTGATGGGATCAGGAGGGCACACCAAAGATGAAGTGGCCGATATGACAAGTTTTAGCAAAAACATGCACAAAGCCGCAATTTTAATTTATCGCCTAGGTCAAAAACAAAGTGACTAAGGCACCAGCCAAACATAGAGGTGCTATGGTGTATGCTTTAAAACGGCATCGCGATCTTACATTTGCCATTATCCTCGCAGCCCATGCACAAAGCTACAGCCTCCAAAAATGACATAATTACTCAGCGGTATTAATTCGGAAATGTGAATATCACCAATTTGATCGGTTTCGATATATTGTTTAAGTTCAAAGAACAGTGCCCAATGTGGATCATCTGAACGCAGTTTGAGATAAGGGAAATTGGGTATTTCCCAGTTTCCTTTTGCATCTTCATGTTGCAGTAATTTATTTTCGGCGCTTAATATCTGATATTGCCCGTTTTTATTCAGCTTAATCGTTAATGTTATTTTACAATTTTGACTAGTATATTCATTTGCCCAGTCTTGCTGGTGAGTTTGGGTATGTGGATCCACCTCAGGTGGAAGTAACATCAAGGCAATCGAGTTTTCTTTATACCAGTGATTGTCAGTAAATAGCATACTGGTGTGGTGTATTTCCCATCCGAGTTTACTCAAATCATTAGTGACGTTGTCTACTGCATTATGATCCTGAATAACTGGCGAATAGATCAATGACGATTGAGTTATCGATTGGGGGAATGCTAATTGATTAGGTTTAACGATAAAATCAGCCTTAACTAATACTTTATTGATCTCCTCTATTTGTGCATCGGATAAATAGCGGGAATAAAGATGGACTGTGGTTTGGCTGCAGCTACAAAAAAGTAAGACCACAAATATCAGATATTTCAAAATAAGAGTGGCCTTGATTTGGTCTAATGTTGGACTTTGATTTTTTCAATACTGGAATTCATAGCGGATTGTCTTTCATAAGGTGTATCCAATCTATAATCGAGTTGCACAGTCAAACCCGTTTGTCTTTGTGCTTGGCCTCCTTGAATTCTAGGTTTGTAGGTCCATTGTTCGAGGGCGGTAACTGATACCTTATCGAAGACTTGTTGTGGGAATGATTCAATTACCTGAATATTGTCAGTTGAGCCATCTTTAGCAATATCAAACTGCAGTATGACCGATCCCTCTTGATTATCTCGTGCTGCTTCAACTGGATATTTTGGTTCGGCTCTTATCACGGGCGAAGCCATGGAAGGTTTGTCAACTGAGTGTGCAATTTCAGCTAAATTAGCAAACGCGACACCGGCAAGCAAAGTACTGCCTAATGCGATAGATAGGCCTATCAAGGCTGGTTTGATTTTTGTTGGATTTTTTATACTGGCGATACGTTTAAACATGGTGTGTTTTTCTCCATAGGGTGAGTAAATCGAAAAATTGTGTAGTGAACGTTCAGCGCATTGCACTAAAGCTTTGCTGTAGCATATTTGATCGTCGATAGTAGATTGCTTAAGCACGGCTGCGTCGCATGCTAATTCTTGGCTGCGCCTAAAGGCACGGTACGCCAGCCAAGTGAGGGGGTTAAACCAAAATACCGCCACAAACAGTAATGCAAACAAGTTATAAAGGTTATCGCCACGACGAAAGTGTACTAATTCATGGTTTATCATTAATTGCTGCTGGCGCAGACTGAATTGGCTATGGAAGCCCTCAGGAATAATCAAGGTGGGTTTAAATATACCGCTCAATACTGGGCCTGATAATTGATTGTTGCTGACCACGCTCAAAGTCTTAGGTAGAGGTAAACCCAGTTCAACTTTGTGAGATTTGAGGTGTGTTAAACGATAAATTTTCCATTGTGCAAATGCACCAAGAGATAAAATCCCAAGACATCCAGCTAACCACAACAAGGCCCAGTTAAGGTTAATACTTACTGTGTCTGTTTCTGCACCTATTTCAACGATATAACGGTAGATAGATTTATCATCTACTGAAATAACATCTTGCGGTAAATTGTTAGCAATTAATAATAAAGGCACTAATAACCAGAGTGCATATATCAGGTCGGCTCCTAAATTTTTGAGCGCTTTCGCTTCTAAACTTATTAGCGTTAACAGCAATAAGCTGATGCCAATCTGTTGTTCAATTAGCCAATTAATCATTGTCTTGCTCCCATTTTTTGATCAGGGTCTTAAGCTCATCTACATCTTCTTTGGATAAGGAGTCTGAGTTAGCGAAGGCCGCAACCAATGGCGCTACTTTTCCGCCAAACAATCGGCTAACTAAACCCTTACTTTCATTTTCGGTATAAGTGTTACGCTCAACTAATGGGAAATATAAATAACTGCGTTGTTGTTTATCAAAATCGACTACTTGTTTTTTAACTAATCTGCTGAGCAGGGTTTTAACTGTTTTTTCATGCCACGGTTTGTTTTGGTTTAAGCGCTGAATAATTTCGTTTGCTGAGGCAGGATATTGTTCCCATAATGCATTGAGGACTTCAAATTCTGTTTTACTGATATCTGTTTTGTTTATGTCTGTTGTCATTGTTTGTGTCTTCGAATTAAATGTTAAGTTGATTACACTTGTAATCGATGAATTAAGATTACACGTGTAATCTTAATTGGCAAGCATTCATTCTTAGTTTTATGGCGTTTATAAACCGCTAAATGTCTCGTTATGCGCTGTGATTATCACTAAATCAAATATTTAATCGATAAAGTTCAAATTATTCCGACATTTTATAATTAAGCTGTTAAGCTACGCCTCGAATTAAATATCTGCTTGCGTGATTGTGATAGCGCAAGCAGAATTAAACTATTTCACTACAAGAAGAGAGTTCAAAATGAGTAAAGGTACAGTAAAGTGGTTCAATGCAGATAAAGGTTTCGGTTTTATAGCTCCAGAAGACGGAAGCAAAGACTTATTTGTTCACCATTCAGAAATTCAAGCTGGTGGCGGTTACGCTACTTTGACTGACGGCCAAGCTGTTGAGTTTGAAGTTGGCGAAGGTCAAAAAGGCCCATGCGCAAATAAAGTAGTTCCTTTATAAGAACCACTTATAAACTAGCGATTTAGGCTCGTAGTTTGAGCCGGGTCTTAACAAACAACTTGTTAAGATCCTCGCTATTTAATTTAGATTTACCTCCTCCTACAAAATCAATTCTTTATCTAAACACTTCAAACTTTATTTTCTTTTTTAAAATCCAATAAATTTTACTCCATTTAATAGATCCTAAAACCGCATTGACGTTAAATCGATTTTATCCTTCGATACTTTGAGTACGCTGCCTTGTTCATACCAATCTCCAAGCACAATGCGTTGGGCTGATTGACTATTTATAACTAGTTCATGAATAGCTGGCCTATGGGTGTGTCCGTGGACAAGCCTTTTTACCGCGAATTTTTGCATGTAGCTTGTCACTTCATCGGATGTGACGTCCATAATCTCAGAACTCAACTTAGATTGTTTTTGTTTGCTGGTTGCACGGCCCTTGCTGGCAATCTTTCGGCGGGTTGATAAAGGTAGACTCAAGACGATCCTTGGCCACCACCAGCTTCGTGCCTTTTTGCGAAAAGCTTGGTATTCAATGTCTTTGGTGCAAAGCTCATCACCATGCATTATTAGAGTTGGCTCGCCGTATAGATCTATTGCCACTTGCTCTGGCAATATTTCAAAACCAGCTTGTTTAGCAAAGCGCTCACGAATTAAAAAATCTCGATTGCCATGAATAAAATATATAGGCACGCCAGATTGTCTTAAGTCATTAAAAGCTTTGGCAATGCTTAAAGTAAAACTGTTTTGATCGTCGTCGCCAATCCATACCTCAAATAAATCACCTAATACATATAAAGCATCGGCTTGAGGTGCTTGTTCAAGTAAGAACTCAAACAGACATTGATTAATGTCGTCTCGGTCAGCAGATAAATGAAGATCGGAAATGAAGTAAGTAAAAGGAGTCATAGGATCAGTGGGGTCAGAGTCATTGATTTATCAGATATATAAAGAAAGAGGCAACAGTGGGGTAAAATCAATGACTCTGACCCCACTGATCCTAGTTATTCGACTATTTGAGCCTTTTGAATAACAACATCTTCTTCAGGCACATCTTGATGATAGCCAGAATTACCTGTTGCTACAGCTCTAATTTTTTCAACTACGTCCATACCTTCAGAGACTTCAGCAAATACGCAATAGCCCCAACCATCAGTACTTTCACTTTTGAAGTTTAAGAAACTGTTGTCACCCACATTAATAAAAAACTGTGCAGTAGCAGAATGAGGTTCGTTAGTGCGAGCCATAGCTACTGTGCCAAGGTCATTAACTAAACCATTATTGGCTTCGTTTTGGATAGTTGCTTTGCTTTCTTTTTGACCCATACCCGGCTCAAATCCGCCGCCTTGGATCATAAACCCATCAATCACTCGGTGAAAAATAGTGTTGTCGTAAAAACCTTCTTTCACATAATCCAAAAAGTTGGCAACTGTAATAGGGGCTTTGTCGGCAAACAAAGTCAGGGTGATAACGCCATAATTTGTATGGATTTTAACCATGAAATAGATCCTTAATTTAGCAAAATTGAAATAATCAAATCATTCTATCGTAAAACTAAAGGTTTTTTAAGGCCTTAACAGTGATTGGCTGATGCAGCACAGGTTTCTCGGTGATAGAATCCCGTTTTTAGTTACACTCCCTAGTATTCACACATCAGAGGATTTTGATTCAATGTTACATATATACAACACTCTAACCCGTCAGAAAGAGCAATTTAAACCATTGCAAGCAGGAAAGGTGGGTTTGTATGTATGCGGTATTACAGTGTATGACGTATGTCATGTTGGTCACGCCCGTACCTATTTGAGTTTTGATTTGATGGTGCGTTATATGCGCTCTCGTGGACTTGAAGTGAACTATGTTCGTAACATCACAGACGTAGACGATAAAATTATCTCAAGAGCGAACGAACAAGGTTTAAGTACAGAGCAATTTACTGAAAAAACGATAGCCCGTATGCATCAAGATTTTGCAGCTATCGGTTTGCTTGAACCTGATATTGAACCACGAGTCACCACCCACATCCCTGAAATCATCGACGTTATCCAGCGGCTTATTAATAAAGGTTATGCCTATCAGGCGCCAAGTGGTGATGTGCTGTTTGAAGTCAGCACCTATGCCGACTATGGAAAATTAGGTCGACAAGACTTAGATCAGCTTAATTCTGGCGCACGTGTTGAAGTGGCAGCTGAAAAACGTGACCCATTAGATTTTGTATTGTGGAAATCAGTTAAGCCAGGTGAGCCTTTTTGGGAGTCACCCTGGGGCAACGGTCGTCCTGGTTGGCATATCGAATGTTCTGCTATGAATCATAAACATTTAGGTGAACACTTTGATATACATGGTGGCGGATCAGATTTGATCTTTCCGCACCATGAAAATGAAGTGGCCCAATCCTGCTGCGCGTTTGATACACCTTATGTGAATTACTGGATGCACACAGGAATGGTGCAGGTAAACCAAGAAAAAATGTCTAAATCCTTAGGCAACTTTTTTACTTTGCGCGATGTGTTGGGTGTTTACGATGCCGAGACCGTACGATATTTCTTAATGTCCGCACAATATCGAAGCCAGTTAAGTTATTCAGATAGTTTTATTCAGCAAGCTCGCGCTTCGTTAGAACGTTTATATACTGCCTTACGTGATGTTACGCCGAATATGGAGGTGGATATTGCTATGGGTGATTATCAAACGCGTTTTAACCAAGCTATGGATGATGACTTTAATACTCCAGAAGCTTTTGCGGTGTTATTCGATTTAGCCAAAGAGTTAAATAAATCTGAAGGTCAACAGGCTGCTAATTTAGCAGGGGTAATGATAAAACTGGCAGACATCTTGGGGATATTGCAACAATCACCTAATGATTTTTTGCAAGGCTCTGCAGGTGGCGAGCAAGATGATGTGGCCGAAATTGAAGCCTTGATCAAAGCTCGTAAGGATGCGCGCGCCAGCAAAGATTGGGCTGCAGCTGATGCCGCCCGTGATGCGCTAAACGCGTTAAATGTAGTGCTTGAAGATGGAGCGAATGGCACAACTTGGAGACGTGGTTAAATTATTCTAAATAAGCCTCGATTTTATCGAGGCTTATTTAATATTATTCAATCAGAAAGCTGCATGATGTCGCAACTCTATAATCCTTTAAACTCATCCTCTGGTTATATGCTTATTAGGTCAGTCATAAAGATATAATGTATATTGTTGAACGTTTATTTATGCAAACAAGTGTTTAAGTTATAACCAGCGTCTAACCTTCTTTTTGTAATTCACATATTCTTCGCCAAAAACACCTTCGATAATGCGTTCTTCAGGTTTGATTTGAAACTGTGTGATGTAAAGAATAAAAAAGGGTAGCGCGATAAAGCCGAAGTAGTTACCAAATTTAAAAACCACAGCAATAATAATGAGCTGCATACCTAAATACATTGGATTTCTAGTGACGCGATATATTCCACCTGAGACTAGATAACTAGCCTTTTCAGGTTTAGTTGGGTCAATCGTGGTTTTGGCCTTTCGAAACTCCCAGAGCCCTGCTAAAGCTATCAATACTCCGATGCAACCTACATACCAATACAGGCTTGAGAATATCAATGGCAAAGCTAGTAAAGGCAAGGTGTGGCTCAACCCATAAACTAAAATAAGGCTGAGCAACAATATTATGGGAGGGTGGATCTTCAGCTCAAGTGTTTTCATTTGCTGGTGTATCCTGTTTGGCATCTTTACCATCAAAAGAATCTTTCCATCGCTGCTGCGACACATGATGTTTAACTAACTCTAAACACTCATTAACAATCAACAGCACTTCTTGATCAAGCATATGGTCTTCGCTGGAAAAGCGGCCTAAACCATGTTCAACAAAGTCATCTATTTTATCTGGAGTGATGTCTTTTAATAGGTTAATAATCGATTGTGTGACTATATCGGTTACCGACTGCTCAAGGGTTTTTTCAATTGTGCGGCCCAACACCGGTACTAATTTCAAGGTTGAAACTTGTGAGTTACCACGTACCGCTTTACCGACACTTTTTTGTACATGATTACGCACCGATTCACCATGGTCGTTATGCTCAATCGATTCGCCAATATGCACCATAACTGATGACAACCATTGGGTTAAAATTGGCAACCGGCTGGCTATGACTTGTTGGCTTATATCTTCTATTAATGGGGAACCTGCAGCGATGTCTTTTTGTGCATCAGACAAAACTTTAACCACAATTCGGTCACTGAGTTCTTCAACAAACACATCGTAGTAAAAGATTATAAATCGATACACCACAGTGTTACGTAAATCGATAATTTGATATTTTTGTAAACGATACAAAATTGAAAATACTCGTAAAAAACGGAATATTTTCGCTCCACCAAGTGGAATGCACCCAACTAAATCATACCAATGAATAAAGGGAAAGAAGTACCATCGCATGTAGGTCTTACGAACCACTGCGGCAACCCATCGCACACAAAACTCGCTCAGAAAAATGCCAACAAAGGCTAAATCATAAAGGGTAAAGTTTTCATGAACAGGAGCATAACCTTCGACTATTTTAGGACTTAGGCTCGATAACATTGTTTTAAAAGCTTGGGTGGCATACAAGCTATCAAATAACAGCCAGACTAAATTGATAAACAGCAAACCAAGCATCAACAGGTCGACCATTATCCATGGCCCTTCATGGCTAGATTTAAGTTTGGAGTAACTGAAATTAAGCATTAATAAAACAGCCGTTTTTCATATTATGTACGTGTTACATCAACAAAAATTTTCAATTTTTGTCCGGGCTGTAAGTATTTTTTAAGCTTAGTTTGATTCCATTTTTGTATATCACTCACTTTGACATTAAATTTTCCAGCGATACGGGCGAGGGAATCACCATTTCGTACAGTATAAGTGAGTGTACGCATAACAGCATCTTTACGTTGTCCCTTACTAACGTTATTGACCCAAACGACTAATTTTTTACCCGGACGAAGCGTATCTGTTGGTGCCATGCCATTCCACTTTGCCAGTTGACGCAGGTTCACTTTGTATTCGCGGCTGAGATCCCAAAATGTATCGCCACTTTTCACCATATGATTAAGTTTATATGCACCACTTTTTTTCGATTGGGTTTTAACTAGGCGTTGATCTTGAGATAAAGAATAGGAATCCAAGGATTTGAGCGCTACAGGAATAATAAGATGATCTCCTGTAATAATGACATTACTTTTTAGCTCATTTACTTTGCTAATGATATCGGTAGTGGTGTGATATTTTTTTGCGAGTCTTAATAGACTGTCCCCACTTCTGACTTTATGTCGGACCCAATTTAGTCGCTGAGAACTATCTGTTTTGGCCAGTTCAATAGAGAATTTTTCGACCTTATCTATCGGTAACAATAAATTATACGGACCATTAGGATCGGTAGCCCAGCGATTGTAACCAGGGTTAAGCGCATGCAACTCTTTTACTGTGAGACCTGCCATTTCTGCCGCTAAGGCTAAATCAATTTGTGAGCCTACCGATACTTCTTGAGTTAATGGGATATTATCAATTTTAGGCCAATCAAAATTATACTGATCACTGTTCGCTAAAATGTCGGCAAGAGCGAGTAGCTTAGGTACGTATGCACGTGTTTCTTTGGGTAAATCCAGGTTCCAAAAATCTGTCGCCTTACCTACTTTTTTGTTTTTTCTTATAGACCTTTGTACTCGACCTTCACCACTGTTATAAGCGGCTAATGCATGTAACCAATTTCCGTCAAACATTTTAACTAAGTAGTTTAGATAATCGATGGCGCCCTGGGTCGATGCCATTACGTCACGGCGACCGTCGTACCACCATGTTTGTTTCATACCAAAACGTTTGCCTGTTGATGGGATAAACTGCCACATACCAGCTGCACGGCCATGAGAATAGGCGAATGGGTCAAAAGCACTCTCTACTATGGGCAACAACACCAGCTCTAAAGGCATATTTTGTTGTTCAATCTTTTCGACGATTAAATGTAAAAAAGGTTTAGCTCGTTTAGCCACTCGTTTCATATAATTGGGGTGTTTAAGATACCAGTTGCGCTGAGCTGCAATACGATTGTTATCTTCAAATTCAAAATTAAGCTGGTCACGCACTCTCTGCCATACATCTTTAATTTCTATTTCGGCGGCGGCCTCAGCTATTTCTTCTGGTACTTCAACGAATACCTCGACTGTCTCAACTGGGTGAGTAATCGGTATAGTGCCAGATTCGGCAGACTCACAATCAAAATGGTTCTGTGCGTGCTCTTGATATTGTTCACATGAGACCAAAATTTGCTCAGCAATTTGGTGTTCTTGTTCAAGTTGACTAGCTTGACCACTTTGTGTGGTTGTATTACAACCACACAAAGTGCCAATAAAGGCTAGTGATAGGAGAGTATGTAAACGCAATCTTTTTCCCTTTTTTATTATCTGTGGTGATTTGCTTTTATCTTAGGAGCCGTTGTAATGTGTAAACGTTACTTTAACGGCAAATTATTAGGCTTATTCTACCCATTAAAAATTATCTTTCCAGCTTCTTAATGAAGCAAAAGTGGCCTGTTCAGAGGTTAAAGTTGCTCCGATATTC
>Ga0209712_10000894_pt1 | contig 25676 bp, 17 predicted proteins | sample ArcOceMetagenome_FD_187443 | JGI IMG/M metagenome (GOLD analysis project Ga0209712, IMG submission 187443) | Marine eukaryotic phytoplankton communities from Arctic Ocean - Arctic Ocean - Greenland ARC118M Metagenome (SPAdes) (version 2) | ecosystem: Environmental > Aquatic > Marine > Oceanic...
TTCCTTCGGGATAATGGATTACATTTAAACCATCACACTTATCCATATACATTTCTGGCAACCAAAAGTTTGCTAGTGATGCACTGTTTGTGGCCTCATAATTTGTTTCTAGCACAATATCGACATTTGAATTAAGCGACCATGCACTCACCTTTTTTACAGCTCGGTGCGGTTGACCTAACTTTTCGGTCAGCATTTTATCTATTTGTCGATTTAACATAAAAATTTCCTTTCTAATTAATGATTAATTTAGTGCGGTCTTTCCCGCCGTCAACCATTCACCTCGCGACTCCACTACCAACCTAAGCCCCAATTCACATAAATCAGTCGTTTCAATCACACTTGTACAACCCAATATAATCGGGAAAGACCCAAGTTAGGCATGGCTGCGGGTGTTATTTACCCCACCGCCCGCTGGGGTTTCAATAAATTAATTTTTAGGGCGTAATTTGTAATGCCCTTTCTTCGATGTACTCAACACAAGAAAATCACCTTCAACAACATCAAAGTTTTCGAAAAAGGCTTTAAGTGCCTCACGGGATCGAAATATTTTCTTATCCCCTGCGATGTCTGTATCAAAAGTTTTTTCCTGCCCCACATCTAACCGAAGTAGTGATGGGGCGCATTCTGATTTCTTTGAGCCACCTACATATTCATTAGGGAACATATCCATTACCCTTGTTAAATAGATGTGGTTGTTGCGGATATTTCCACCAGTTAACTTAATTTCAACACTCATATCATTTACATTTCGTTCAATCGTTCTAGTCTTGTTATAGTTATTCACATACTCAACAAACACATCTTTACTAATAAAGGTTCTATTACCGCCAGATTTGAAAACAGTAATTCTTTTACCTTCTGGGGTCGATTCAAGGGCTAAGCCTCTGGCAGTACGTTCAGTCTCAAAACCAAGCATAATGGTCAACTGTTTAAAGCTAAAACCTTCGTATGAAATGCCTAAATTTTCATTTAAACCAAAATCAAAACAAGGAAATTCTTCATAAACCATGTTGTAACGCGTCAAAAATTTGAATATTAGCAACCTCAAAACTTCACTGGAGTCGCCGTAATCTGTCATGTACTCATTCATTTGCATTGCTTCTTTTGCATATATATAAACTGCAAGTGGATACAAAGCCTCAACCAAGAAATCTCCTGTTTCACCAATAAAATTGTATCCTTTATTGAGAAATTCGTTTTGCTGTGCATCGAGAGATAAGTCTTCTGCAAATAGATGTAACACCTCAATACAACGTCGCGTCGATGAGCTGTTAACAAGCTCCACATGCTCGACATTGTTTGGATCATATTCAATCGCCATATAAGGGTCATAATCTACTTGTCCAAACTCAATTTCCGAAGCTACATAGCCTACTTCGGCCACAAAATAAGGGCGTTTTAATCCCATAATGACGTTGAATGAGATCTTATCTTTATCAAAACCACTTAATGGTTTGTATTTTAAGTTTGTAATTTCTTTCATTTTTATTTTGAATCATGCTTTCAATATGTTCACTTTCGCACATTGATGAGGGTGTGTAAAGAAATTAACTGTCATATTCTTACTATGATGTATATCGCAAATTATACAAACAGCTCAAGGTATTGATTAAATACATTTTACTTTATCATTTTTGATTGTATTTTTTCAAAAAATACAATAGGTTACACTGTTTTATGGATTGCTTTTTAACACACCAATTTGAGCGGTTAAGCTCTTCTATTTTGCTTATATTCGCATGCTAGGGTAGGTTCTAATTGTAAATGATTCAAAATGTTAAATTGAACCGTGAACCTTTTAATTTGTGGCTAAGTGAAGGTTTATCACAACCGCTAAATAGTATGGGTTAACAACAAAAACTGCCTAATAGCTGACATAAGCAACATTTATTTTTTAACATTTCAAAACTCGCAGATTAGCCAGCAAACGATGATTTAAATTGACTACGAACCTTTTTATTTTTTGTAGCAAATATAACAGCTGACTATTTAACCTAATAAATTGTTCTTCTTATGCGAATCTAAGCCTGCAAAGATCGTAATTATATTAGATAATGTTATTAACATATTAAGGTAGTCTGAACTATCAAGTTTTAAACCTATAATTTATGGCGGACTCATATTTGATTTACTTTGATTCAGCAGCTTCTTACCCGATTTTAACAGAGGTTACTGAGGCACTAACAGACTCATTCAATCAGCTCTACGGTAACTCTACAGCAATACATATGGCGGGCGTTGAAGCTAGCGAAGCAGTTAACAAAGTAAGGGGTCAATTTGCGGATTTAATAGGTGCTTTAAGCAGTGAAGTGATTTTCACTAGTGGTGCTACGGAGTCAAATAACATTGCATTTAAGAGTATCTTACTGGGTAATCCTGAATTCACTGAAAAACGACATATTATCACCAGTACAATAGAGCATAAGTGCATATTGGTTATTTGTTCCTATCTTGAGACTATTGGCTTTGAAATTACCTACGTGAAGCCTAATACCGATGGTCTTATTACCAAAAATGACGTAGAACAATTCATAAGACCAGACACAGCCTTAGTTTCAATAATGCATGTCAATAATGAATTGGGAACTATAAACCCAATTGGTGAAATTGGTGCATTATGTTTTGCAAAAGGGATATTGTTTCACGTTGATGCCGCGCAAAGTTTCTTGAAATTAGCCATTGATGTTGATGAAATGAATATTGATCTACTATCAGTTTCAGCTCACAAAGTCGGCGGTCCGAAAGGTATTGGCGCTGTTTACATAAGAGACTTGCGGAAAAGAACACTCTTACCCGTTATTCACGGCGCTGGTCAAGAAGAAGGTTTAAGGGGAGGCACCGTCGCAGCACCTTTAGTCAAAGCATTCGGTGTCGCAATTCAAACGTTTCCCGAATATTACGAGATAGTAAAAACAACTAATCTAAAACAATATTTGAGCATTGAATTAAACTCCGCAAACGTTAATTTTTTTATCAATGGCGACCCTCAATCAACATTGCTCAGTATTTGCTCTGTTACCCTGCCCCATTCAGACGTTGGTTTGCTGATACGAGCAAATGAATCGCAATTTTGCTTAGCCCAAGGTTCGGCTTGTTCATCTCAAGAAATAGAGCCATCTCATGTATTAACGTCATTAGGTTTAAAAAATGATTTGGCAGAAAAAACACTTAGACTAAGCTTCAGTCATTTTAATTCGACTGGTGAAGTTGACCTGTTAGTTAAACGTTTAACTACCTTGTAGAAGTATTTTTAAAAACTAATTAAATCCAAACCGGTCTCTATGAAACGATAAATAATCTTGGGATCCTGAGGCGAGCATTTTGAGACTGCAAGTTGAAAGCCCCCATAACTCATCTAGTTTTCTGTCTATTTGGGGACCTAACAGAACTTCACCTTTTTGATCGAATGATATATGTCCCTTATCAAATAACTTGTCCAAATTTGGCATTAATAACAATCCATTAAATTTATCAACTTTTTCATGTTCATTTGAATCAGCCCAAGGCTTTATGTGGCTAGCAATAAGAATTTTAGGGGATAAGTCGCTGGTGCCGGTTACTGCGCAATTATTGTCAAATCGGCGCCTTACTTGTTCACTAAAAAACTCGTGCCCAACTCTGTAAGTTGAGTATGTTGGTCTATTTTCACCGATGACTTTTTTACTAATATAATCAGGTACGATGATTTGTTCATTTTCAACTAGGATTGCAGAAACAATGTAGGATTCACTCTTGTCCGGATTTTTATCGAAAAACAGCAAGTCTCCTTCAGTTAAATTATAACTAACCAATCGATGCTTTAATTCTTTAAAAAATAAACGATGCCGGTTATTTCGACGACTAATTAAACAATTAGCACTTTGACCTAAAACGAAGAACTCAAGCTGCCTATCTTCACCTTCCTCGAGCTGTGAGTTAAAAAAGAAAGGGGCAATGTCCTGTGGAATACCCGTTGTCCCCTCTTTCAACAAACTAAAGTCCACTGTCTTCACAGCGCAGGTTTGTGAGCGAACTTCCCAAGAAAACGATTTCAATTCCATTAAGCATGCATCCTATTTACTTATAACAAGTTACACAGGCGCCACCGCCCTCTACGTCGTCATAAATCTCATCTAAATCAGTCATTTCACAAACACCACCAATGTCACCAAGTAGTGCATTTCTTCGCCGTTTCTTCTTAAAGCGTTCCACTTTTTTCTCATGGTTGGCAATAATCGAGGCTTTCTTTTCAGGGTCTTCCAATGTTTCTAAGGGCTCGCCTTTACCCATCCAGTAAAAACTCTCACCAGTTACGGTATTGCCTTCACCTTTCTCAAATGCCTTTGCCTGCTCAAACAAATCGGGGTGATTCTCTTTAAGCCTTACCCATTCAATTTTCTTTTGGAAGAAACAAAAGGAACAACCTGAACGAGAACGCCAGGAATAATATGCAGGAAGTTCCAACCCATTTCTCTGTAATATATTCTCTATGTCAACCTTAACTATTCCATCTTCACGAAACGGCATAATCGACTCTATTGGCTTATCGATTGTCATAAAACCAACACGTTCGGGCTCATCCGCTCTTATACCGACATAGTTTTTAACTGAATATCCATCAGCTATGAAACCATCAACCCACTGTTCAAATGGCTTCAATTTCATCTGAACGGTACACCAGCGATCTCTCTGTGAAGGCAGATAGTTTTGATGCTTCTTTAACAAGCTTTTGAACTCAACCTCACCACGGCCTTCTATATTATTTAACGAACGATCGTTTAGTCGATGTATATAACCAAGTTTCTCTTCAAGCTGATCAATAAAGTCATTAGTTTCTGGAAGTTCATAACCTGTGTCCGTAAAAAAATACTCAATGTCTAACTCAGGACGAGTTTCTTTTACATACAACGCTAAAGCACTGCTGTCTTTTCCTCCTGATAATCCCAGAACATGTTTGACCTTAACCTGTGGCATTTTCACTATCCTCTACTTTTTCCATATTACTGATGAGTAACTGGCTCAATGCTGCACGTTTCTTTTCTATGGTCATATGGCTCAATATTGCTTCTAACTGAGTGATTGCACTTTTCACTTCACCATCTTGATTCAAATCTCTAGATAGATGAATTTCGTACTCTTCGTGAGCACCCGCTTCATTTTTAGTCACAAGCGCCACGGGTTTAGAAGCTGAAGAATCAGAGAATCGACTAAATGATTCTATTCTTCTAAATTGTACACAGAGGTTTTGAATTTCATCTAACGCGTTACGAATATGGCGATCTGTCCAGTTACGTTCAGGTGCACCAGCAGCCGTAGCTATGACCATCTCAAAACTTAATTTATTGTCGATATACTTAGCTAACCGTGTCGCAAACTCTTTAACTGAGGGCCGTTGTGAAGCTTTTACAACATTTTCGCACCGCTTCTTCAAACCACGATCAAACTCATTACCTAATTGTTCAATAACAATCTGCTTAAAGCCGCTAGTTAGCATTTCGTGTTGCGAAGACAAGTCTTCTATCGCATTTTTGAGCTTCTTAGCTAAAACATCTTTACTATCGCCTTTCGCGTCATCTAAAGAAAAAATAGAAGGTAAACTTTCTAAGATGAGTTTATACGGGTCATTTGCTCTTAACACTTCGTTGCGAAACGCTCTAGCTTCGCTAGTCAGCCCGAGTTTTGAACCATCAATAAAACTGTCACCAGAAGTCTTTTTAACCCAAGCAGGTAGTTTATGAACAAGTTGAACAATATGTTTAGCTATTTCAAGAATTGTCGCATCATTACCGGTTTTAGAATGAGTCGCCTCTGCAACTTTCTTTATTAAGTCAGTCTGAATACCTGTTATTTCAAAATAGCGCACCCCAGCTTCATGAGGGTGTTTGTGAAGTTTATTGACAAAGACTTCATCCAGCTCTGGTATAAAAATCAGATTGTTAGTTGAATCTTTATCGTAAAAGGCTACTTGTCCTTCTAACGATTTTAAAAGAGCTAAGCCGTAAAGACGACAAAGGCCTGATGTCAAACCAAACGGAGGTGACATCCAATGCTTATACAATTCATCAATAGTAATCAACGAATCGCTATTTTTTATTAACGCGACACCGCTTTGCCAAAGCTTGAACATTTTAGGGTGTGCCAACCTTGCCTTATTATCCCATTCATATGGAAAAGTGTAGCCCTCAGCTGTTTTTAAATGCCAGCCCTTACTTTTCAGACAAGATAAATAAATACCTTTTTCAGGTGGGAAAACATCAGCTTCAAAACCTAGGTCTTCTTTACTCGCATTTCCCAACATAAGTAACATTAACTTATTTATCGCTGCGTTGGCGCTACCAGAAGGCTTAGATCTATTAACCAGTTCGTTCAACACAATTGGAGTTTCACAAAATATTTCATCTGCAATCTGGGAAGCTATCGCACTTAACGGTTTTGGTTTTAATGCGTTTCCAGAATAATGCCACAACGTATCGTCTAGTAATTCATGAAAATAATCGCTGACATTACGCTTAGAATCATCGATTCGAGTTTCCAATTCATTTTTTGCAATCAAATCATGATTTATCTGACGTTCATGTTTCTTGATGTGTTCTAAAGCAAGAAGCTCTATAGCAGCAACTTTAAGCTGTTCAACATTGGCAGGCATGCCGACAATAAGTGAACTATCTGAATTTGAGAACCTTTTTAAGTCTTTATCCTCAATTTTTTTAGCTAGGATAACAAAGGTAGCAAATGCACTTCCACTCAATTGAGACGCATTTAAGACATCACCACTAATGCTTGAATTTTTTTCAGTAATTAAGGTGTTTGCCCAGCGCATGGTGCCTGTTTGATGATAGTGCGAGGTCGCTAAAACAGGTGTGTTAGTATTACAAACAGTCGTCCAATCTACCCCATCACTTATTGACTCAATTGTTGCTAACAACAAAGAGTTAATGTCAATATCACTACCTTGAAATACAAATAAAGCATCATGATTCGACCGATAAATGACGACTGTCCATGTCTCCAGATCGATAATAGCTTTCTCTATTTCAGCACTGTCTAAATCACGTAATTGCAAATATTCAACAATAAATTTCCGGGACGCATGTAAGTGATGTTGAAAGCCAAAGATAGTCAGCAAAGCTACAATTTTAGTGATCACAACGTGTAACTCATTGCCTTTTTGAGAAGCTCGTTGTATTGCATCACAGGCTTCGAGCCATGCTTTTCCATCTGTGGAAGTGACGATAACGTGGTGTAGGTTATGCTCTAAATAGTCCCAAAGATTTTCAGGGGTATAAATAGCTAGTTCAGTCGATTCAACTTCATAGTGATTAACTAAGAACTCGCGAAAACCATATTTCTCATTTGAAGCAAGAAACCCAAATAAACTGCGTTCGTTTTGTGAAAAGCGGCGCCTTGATATTGGCCCAAGTAACAAACTAACTAAAGGTGATAAAGGAAGTGTTTTAAACAAAATATCTTTGTTAGTAGCCTGACCCTTGAACGCACTAGCAGTAAGCGTGGCTAACGCTTCATGATTTTCTTCAAGCAACAAAGCAAAAGATTCACTCTTTTGAATAGAATCACCAACCAGTATCAACGACTCATCAATACTAGGGTTGAAACCAAAGTCGATATAACGGCCTTGTACTTTCGCCCACTCCTTTTGAGTTAAAGCGTCTTTGTTCTTTGCGTATTCGACAAACGCCTGATGTAAAAACCCAATTACAATGACATTGTTTTTAGATTGCTGTGCGATATCAGCAAGCTCTTGAAAAAAGTAAAGGTCAGCACCTGCTCTTGACTGAAAATCAAGAGCTTTACCAAGCTCATCGAGTAACAATATAAAGCCGTCATTCTTTGTTGTTTTGCGGTTGAATATCTCTTTAATTTGATTTAAGCATTGAGCGTCGTTCAACTCGGTAATTGAAGTAGTATCTAATTTTTGCCGTGTTTGCTCGCATATACTTTTCAAAATTGATTGTGCAGGAGAGGTTAAACCACACACATGCTTAATTACTTTCCACCCTTGTTTAACCTCAAAAGAATTTTGAACTAGCTGAGAAACGCCAGCGCTACTTTCAAGCTTTTTATGGGCCAATTCCCTTTCAGTATTATCTTGTGAAAGCAAAGAAGATAAAAAGAGTGCAAGTGTGGATTTCCCTGAACCATAGGGGCCTGTCAGCGTGTATGTTCGTTGAGCACTTTGAGCATAACTACGACTAAGAGTTTCTAGTGTATTAATTGCAGTCCCATGCAAAATAAAATCATTAATGAAGGTTACGAAATCATCCGCACCATCAATCCTAGTTGATGTCTTATATCTTGGATTTACATAAATCGGGGAATTAGTAATCACGGCTGACTCCGTAATAGGCATAAACGAAAGACTCTGGTTTCACTAAAACATCCCTGTGTATACGTACCTGCCTTAAACCAAGCGAATCCACCCACTTCACATTACCTTTTGTAAACTCTTGCGCCCTATCGAGTTTATGACCTAATGCGGCTTCTGACAGCCTGAATATTCGACCGGGAGAATACGGTTTCGATAACAAAGAATCAAAATCAATAGAGTCAATACCAGACTCTCTATTTTCAACTGCAACAAATTTAATTAACGCAAAAACAAATACCTCAATAGGTAAGCTAGTACGCTCTCCAAGTTCACTCATATAGAATGAATTGCCACTCTCACTTAAAAGGTTCAACTCACTAAGGGGCGAACTAAAATGGTCTTCATCTACAACAAACGGTTTTTTCCCAGAATTTCCTTTACGCTTTTTGCTGTAGGTATTTAAAAAGCAATCGAGATCTTTCTTCAAGGTTGAAATATTCGCCTCTTCGGTGTTTGTTAAATTTAGAGCGTCTTCCGCAAAATCATCTAACAATTTTTTCTTGTCGAAGTTCTGTGTATTTGAGTAATTAAAAAAGTAGCGGTAAGCAGTTAAAGTTTCGTAATTAAAGTTGAGCAAAAAATGTACTAACCAAACTGATCCAATTCGCTCTAGGTAGGGGTCAACTCCGGTTCCAGTAGCTCCTTCACCGAACAAAAATTCGCCCAATCGAGAGGCCTTATATTCGTACCGGTTGTTTTCATAATGAGGAGTCGCAAAAGTACAAGCCTCAGCCCAATATTTGATTGCGTTGACCATATTTTTACCGACACCGAGGTCTACTATCGCATTACGCGCATGTTCTTCGCTTGAAGTTTGTAGTTTTCCACCATTTTTCAAATAGTTAACTGATTTATATAACCAACCATATCTGAGTGGAAAGGTATCGTGTCCCGAAAATTTTGCTTTCATACTTTATCCATTAGCTTTTGGAGAAGCTCTCCAGAACATAATGGTATATGGATACGATGAAATAATAAAGTGATGGCAACACTTTTTAACTGTATTTATTCACAGTAAGAATAAGCGATAAAATATATTGAGTTATTCCCATTACTCGTTAGATTTGATAATGTCATAATTCAAAATCTAGTTGATTTTGTATTTATTGGTTTTCGTACCACATATTTGTTTAGCATTATAAAAGGAGTAACGATGCTTGAGAAAATATTAGGGAGCTTCAATATAAATGCCCTAAAAAAATTAATAGGTAGAGATTCCCTAACTTTTTTTGAAGAAACTCTCGGCATTAGTCCTCAATTTTATGAATCAACTAGCCAACATCATTTACTGATTCAGGCAATACTAAATTCAAATCCTTTGGCTTTATTTAACAGTAAAGAAACAAGAGATTATTTTATTGACAGAATAAATACAGAATTTCTCACTCAAATTTTCGAGAAAATTAACGATCTAACAATAACTGAAATTCTACCGCAACATTATGAAGCAGTGAAAACTTTTTGTAATGTATCCAAAAACCTTCGTTTATTCTTGAAAGTACTGGGTTTTGAAGAAGATAACTTAAGCACAAAAAATACAACTGGTGATTATTCCGCATTTAAATCAATCAAACCTCAGTATGGGCTTTACCCTTATCAAGTTGAGATATCAGATAAAGTATTTCATTCAATTGAAGCAGGGAATAATAATCGAGCAGTAATTCATCTACCCACAGGTGCTGGAAAAACACGCACAGCCATGCATATTATTTGTAGGCACCTAATGATAAAGAAAAATGCTTTGGTTCTATGGTTAGCGAATTCAGACATTTTATGTGAACAAGCAGCAGAAGAGTTTGAGAGTGCATGGTCATTTTTAGGGAATCGAGAAATACTTCAAGGTCGTTTTTATAAAAATAATGACTTTTCAATAGAGAGTATTAACAGTGGATTTGTAGTGGGTGGACTACAAAAGCTTCATTCATACTATAATGCTGTTAATTCAGGTACCAAACTCTCTTTTGATAAAAAGGTTACATTAGTTGTCTTTGATGAAGCCCATCGGGCCTTAGCGAGTACATATAAAGAACTTGTTGATCGCTTTTTAGAATTGTCCCCTCAAGCTAAGCTTGTTGGGTTAACTGCTACCCCCGGAAGAGTCTATAAAGACGACAAGCCGCATTTAGACCCGACGAATAAAGCTCTCGCGAATATGTTTGGCAATAATAAAATAACAATGGATGTAAGCCCTTTGCAGCCGATGGATTATCTAATCGATAATCATTATCTCGCAAACCCAAATTTTATTGAGTTGAAATATGATGATATAGATCTTTATACAAATCTTTCAGCAAATGACGTATCTGAAAGTGAATTAATGTCTCGCTTAGGATCATCAAGAAATCGAAATTCAATTATTATTCAAACCGTGGTTAATGAAGTTGAAAAAAATAAGGCTAGAGTAATTCTATTTGCCTGCGATATTGAACATGCAAGAAATATAGCATTTACGCTTTGCTGTCTCGGTATTAAAGCAGCATCTGTAGATAGTAAATATACATCTCAGCAAGAAAAAGAAAACATTATTCATCGATATAAAACCGGTGGCTTAGATGTTTTGGTCAATTGCGAAATGTTAACAACCGGCTTCGATGCTCCAGAAACTAATGTCGCGATTATAGCTAGACCAACAGAATCTTTAGTTTTATATCTCCAAATGATTGGTAGAGCGCTGCGAGGTAAGCCTGACCAATCACCAAAAACCGCAAAAATTTATACTGTTTTGGACGAAATATCAGATTTCAATAACGTTAATCTAGCATTTAAACATTGGAATGAAATGTGGACCGAACTAGAACCATCTACTAAATAAAGGATTAATTCATGTCACTGGTGAACCCTAAACAATACATAATATCAGCACGTTCCAATGGTTATAAAGATACAGCCTATGCTCTCGCTGAGTTAGCTGATAACTCAATACAAGCAGGTGCTGACAAAGTTGAAATTTTAATATTTGAGAACATAAATCGTAGTATTGATGAAATTGCGTTAGCTGATAATGGCTATGGAATGAGCAGGGAACTGTTAGCTTCAGCCTTAGGTTTTGGAGAATCAGGAAGACAAAAAGACAAAGAAGGTAAATTATTGAATGATGATACAAAGGGAATGGGCAAATTTGGAATGGGCTTGCCGAATGCTTCTGTATCACAATGCAAAAAAGTGGAGGTATGGAGCTGGCAATCAAAAGAAACAATTAACTATAGTTACCTAGATGTCCAAGAAATAATTGATGGTATATACATTGATTTACCAGAACCGCTAATTAAAAATATTCCTGCAAAGTATCTATATTCTATATTTAACGGGGTTTTACCAAATTCCGGTACATTAGTTGTATGGTCTGTTCTAGATAAATTAAAGTGGAAAAGAGCTAAAACGCTTTTTGAAAAATCAGAATTTGAAATTGGACGTATGTATAGACGTTTCATATCGCAAAATAAATGTAGCGTGCAATTTAAAGTTTGTAATACAAATGGTGATATCAAAGAAAATGCACTTGAGCCGTTAACAACATCAGGTTTTATAAAAGCAAATGACCCTCTTTATTTAACAGCACTTTCATCACTTCCTGATCTTCCTGGGTTGCATTGTGATGAAGTCCAAACTTTTTTTCAAGAGAAAGAATCCTATTCCTGGGAGGTTGAGTATTTAGGCGAAAAACACTCTATTACAATAAGAAGCTCTGTTGCAAGAAATGAAATCATTCAAAGAATGTTAATGTCAGCAAATGTTAATAAAGCTGGTGATACTGCTTGGGGGAAGCATTGTGCAAAAAATATAGGTTTATCTGTTTTAAGAGCAAAGAGAGAAATTGAAGTTATAACTAATGAGTTTTTCTCAAAAGGTGATGTATATCAAGTTCGATTTATGGGAGTAGAAATAGAGATCCCTCCTTCACTTGATGAAGTATTTGGTGTAACCAACAATAAACAGCATGCTCATAATTTAAAAGACATCTCCCAGAATGAGTTTTTTGATGGAGAAAGGGAATTAAAGACCAAAGACGCAATTGTTACATATTTAAAGTCCATTGGTGAGGAAGATACGGCAATTTTGTTTGATGTATCAGTCAGATTAAATCAAGTAATTAGTAATGGTAAGAAAGCGGTCGATAAGTTAGTTTTGAGAAAAACAGAGAAAATTGACACAGAGATTAATGCAGATGACAAAGTTGGTATTGTCATTAATGCGGGGTTTAAAAAAAGAGACGAAATTAATACAGGTACCACTTTATCCGAAGAGCCTAATTATGAAAAATTTGAAGAAAAATTAATTGATGAGTTTGGTTACAATAAAGAATCGGCATCTAAGACAGCTAAGAAGATGGAAGATTTAAAATCGCGTATTAGTATTCAGTATAGAAAAACCTCTAACCAATCATTTTTTGAAGTTGATAATTTGCAAGGTATAACTGTACTTATTATTAATCCTGAGCATGAGGTATATAAACATTTCCTCGCTCCCATGGAGGACAAGGACAAGTTGCTTTTTAAAGTCATTTTAGGTGCATGGGCTAGATTAGAGGATGAAGCGACTGTCAGAAATAAGAAACTTCAGTTAGAAAGAGCACGAAATGATTGGGGAGAAATTATTGAAGATATGTTTGAAGAGTTAGATTTGAGCTCAAAAGAAGAGCATTAGATGTTTTCTTTAGAAGATACAATAGATAGTCTCAACAGTGCTGGTGTAAACATTAGCACTTACCTCTTATTTGGAAACAATAGATTTTCTGAAAAAATTTATCTATTCGATAATTCAGACCTGATAAATCAGCCAATATTTAATAAAGTTTATAATACATTACTTAAAAAAACTTCAGAAAGAGATGAAAACCGAGACAAGGGGCTTTTAGTATCGTCCATAAACGTATGGTGCAAGGGTGGTATTAACTTATTAGTTCACATGAACAACCTAAATTGTTCGACGGAGTTGCAAGAAGTTCCCCAGCCTTTATTTGATATTTTCTCAACACTTCCGAATAGGTATTTTGACTCAAAAAAAAATAAGGCTATTATTGAAATAACTTGTGAAGAGGATCCCAATGTCCAGTTAATCGATAGGTGTTGCAATGATGGGCATCTTCAGTGTTTTGGTTTTCAAGTTATTTATCATACTGATGATTACTACAACGTAATTAAAATTGACGATACAAAAATAGAGTTAGAAGCAATTAGAAATAATAAGATTCTCGCAGAGAATTTAATAAGTAAAAAACTTACTGAACTCAATGGCCAGTTATTAGGAATTCGTCAGGATTATATTACGCATAACATCAATACAACGTATTTGACTCTCTTTTACGAACTGAAAAATATAGAGGAGCTTGAAAAAAAACTTCAATTAGACTTTTTAAATAAAAAGAATATAAAAAAATCAAATGAACCAATCTTACCAAACAGTAACAATATTACTGAAACGTCTAGGGACAGCATAACCCTCTTTACATTAATTGATGATATTGTTGTTCCTGATGACTGTTCATACATTATTAAAAGAATAAAAAAGTTTTCACCTTCGCCTTTAACTGTAGAGAAAACTATAGACGTAGAACGAGATAAACTAGCATGGTTATATGGGATAACTCCAGATATGATCCGTAGCTTTAAAATATTCAAAGCTACGTTAATAGATGCTACTTCAGGGTTTCATCCTAATACATCAGTACTTAAACCTATTGAAAAAACACAGGCCCTTCAGGAGTTGAACAGTGACTGTCATGTTACAGAAAGTGAGGGTAATCAAAACCTAAAAATATCCATGAGTACCAAACTTATAGAAGTAGAGTTGCCTTTACCTCTCAATAGAGTAGTAATTAGAGTCAACCTAGCTAGACGAAAGTCTCTGACAGTTGATGATTTCCTAAATATTGATAACTCATGGTTTTTAAATTTAAGCGGTGTGAAATCAAAACAATATGTGGCATTTTTAAGTTTAAAACAATATTTTCAGAATGCTCTAACTAAAAGCGACATTCACACAAATTCACAGACGATTGATTTAACTGATTTAACTGATTTAACTAATTTAACTAATTTAACTAATTTAACTAAGAGTATAGGACAGAACGCTTCAGATAATGATGAAGTTATAGACATCAATTTAAATAGTCTAAAACCGTTCGATATCTGTATCGGGGATTGGGAAGATATAGTTGAAATTGCACAAAAAAAACACCCCAATGCGGAACAAAAACAATTCAATGAAATAGAATTACAAATCTTGAAGTTTTATGAATTTCAAGATATTCACACTGAAGATTTTGTCCGTGAAGTTGTAAAAATAAAAGAAACTGCTGACTGGTTATATCCAGGTGATTATCAAAAACAACTTTCATATTTAAAATCAGAGATCGGAAAAATAGGCGCAACATACTGTTCCGATAATAACATTCGGAAAATCAATGAAATAACAAACACTAATAATCAACAAAGCGAACAAGAAAAGACTCCCCAAATTATAGTGCCTATTGTTCAAAATGAGAAAAAGAAATCATTAGATTTTAAACCTAACGATATCTGCATCGGGGATTGGGAAGATATAGTTAACGTTGCACGAAAAAAACACCCGGAACAAAAAATAGAACAATCTAAGGAATTAAAGCTTCAAATTTCAAAATTTTATGAATTACATAATATTGAGACTGAAGATTTCGCTCCTGAACTTAAAAAACTCAAAGAAACGGCAGACTGGTTATTTCCCGGTGATTATGAAAGGCAACTGTCATATTTAAATGAAGACATCAGAGTTCTTCATGTGACATCTCGTAAAGTGGATAAACAGAAGGAATTAAGCAAGGAAGTCAAATTCGAAAGTGAGCCAGTTATAGACGAACAAAAAACAATAAACCGAAAAGCAATTATTCAATATGAAAACAAAAAATCCTTAAACTTTAAGCCTAACGATATATCTTTAGATGATTGGGGAGATATAGTAACCGTTGCACAAAAAGAACACCCATATATGGGAAAAGAGCTTGATCAAGAAATAGAATTACAAATTGATCATTTTTATATGTTCCATAATTTTCTCTCCAAAAACCAATTTCATGACACTGATAAAATAAAAGATGACGCTGAATTTCTTTATACTGGTAACTACCGTAAAAAGTTTTTATATTTAGAACAGGCTGTAAAGAAGCTAGAAATGAAGTCTTCTTTAACAAAAGCAGAGTCAAAAACATTATTTAAGCCCATAACACCAAACCAAATTAACTCATCTAAATACACTTTAAACAAAATAATATGTCCAGCAATTGACAGTGTTAGTAGTAATGAACAAAAGGCAGCACCAGAACAACAGGCTAAAACTTATTCTGCCCCCTTGGAAAGAATTGCTGTTCAATCAACTGATATAATAAAAGACAAACTTCATCCTAATTTTGACGATGGTAAGCAAATTAACTTTGTAATATTTAACGAACAAAATAAGATTAATATTGAAATTAAAAGCTTAAGAAATACTGAAGCATTTAATTTCGAATCGATAAACAATGAGTTAAATGTAATTATAAATATTGATCATCCTTTTTATAGCAAACTTTACTGTAACTCTAGCTCAGAAACTAAGCGCGCTATCAATTTGATGATATCTTCGTTTTGTCACTTATCATTTCTAAATATTTCTGAGAAAGTTAAGCAGCAAGATCGAAAGTTTTTTTCAAGATGGAGTGAGTATTTAGAAGAATATTTACTAGAGGAATAATATGAATTTTCTGATGACTAGTAATCAATTAACTAGCAATTTAGAAACAGTGATACCTAACTGTAAAAAGTTGAATATTATTTCTGCTTTCGTATCAAAACCAGCAATTGAATGGTTGGAAGAGCAAATAGATAATTCGTCAGTATGTATTGTAGGTCGCTTCTCCCCAAAAGACTTTATAGATGGAGCCAGCAATATTGATGCTGTCAAACGGTGTATTCTGTCAGGCTATACAGTTAAGTGTTTACCTAATTTGCATGCGAAAATCTATCAAATTGATGAGAATTTAATCTTTACCGGCTCTGCAAATATGACAGGCAGAGGACTTGCTTTAGTTGATAATGGTAATTTAGAAGCCTGCACTCAAGTCTCTCCGTCAAAAGAATCTAAAGCTTTTATTCAAATGATTATTAATGGTTCGATTAATTTAACCTTAGAGATGATTGATAAAATGCAGTTGTTTATTGATGCTATAGATTCTAGTTCATCAAATGATGTTACAAATATTTGGCCAGATAACATTATGCCTAAAATCACAGATATATTTGTTTCTGACTTTCCTATTGTAGGTCCAGGTGAGCACCATGAATTATATGAGATAAATTCATCTTTGGAGTTTGCAATCATTTCGTCTGAATACTCGAACTTCGAAATAGCGCAACAGTATTTTAAAAACTCTAAAGCATATCGATGGCTTAAAGAAGTATTAGTTGCTAACAAAGGGAAGCGAGACTTAGGTTTCGGGCAAATATCTAGCTTACTACATGATATTTTGAGTGATGTTCCCACTCCCTACCGAAGGGGAATAAAAGATATTCAAGCTCACTTATATTCATACATATCACTATACGCTTCAGAAGAAATTGAAATTTATGTACCGGGAAGGCGAAGTCAAGTATTAAGGTTAATTGACACTAGGAAGCGACTGCAATGACATTCATCTATATTAGATCTGCGCCTTCAAATAACAGTAGTTCTAAAATAGAAACATAGAATGCAAAATTCATATTGAACCAAACACTATATGTGTAGTACTTTCGATAAGCGTAATAAAACAGTGTGTCAAATTAGAAAATAAATAAGATGGTTTTATGTCAACGGATAGCTAGGAGCTAAATGGCATCTCTTAAAGAACTCAATCTGAAGTCAGTTTATCGAACAGGCAGAGACGATTTATATAATGATTTTTATAAAAAGTCACTTTCTGTATCTGTAACTTACGACAGAGCAGTAGGTTTTTTTTCTTCAGAAATATTATCTATGAGCTTGAAAGGGTTAAGCAAGCTTATTCTTTCAAATGGACGTATGAGGTTGATAATTGGTCATCCTCTATCAAATGAAGAGTTTGAAGCCGTTAAGCATGGCTTAATTCTAAAAGAAATCACAACCGAACTATCGACTAAGCTCGAAGATATTCTCATTAGCGCCGATAACAAATACCCTAGATTAGAATTGCTATCTTGGTTGGTCGCATGTGGAAAACTAGAAATAAAATTTGCTTTACGTAGAGCAGGAATGTATCACGAAAAAATAGGGATTTTTAGAGACAGTCAAAAAAACATAGTTGTATTTCAAGGTTCTGCAAATGAAACTCCTCACGGTATGGTCGCATCGTTCAATGCTGAATCTATTAGTGTTTATAAAAGTTGGGAAGAACAAGTTTTTTCTTCTTATGGCCAAGAGTTTGTGGATGGTTTTAACAGGCTCTGGCTAAATGAAGAAGCTGAAACTGTAACACTAGACGTACCATCAGCAACATATGAAGTGATAGCTAACATCGCAAAAGAAAGTACCATAAATTTTAGTCTTATAAATGAATATGAAGAAGAAATTGAGGCTCGTGAAAATGGATTGAATAAATCGATTCCTTTTATTCCAACTAAAATTGGAAATAACACTTTCAATATTTATGACCATCAACGCGAAGCTCTCGCGTCATGGAAAAGTAATAGTTTCAAAGGCATCTTAAAGCTGGCAACAGGATCAGGGAAAACAATTACTTCCATTTATAGTGCGGTTAAAATTTATGAAGCTAAAAAGAAAAAAAACCAACAACTATTTTTGATTATAGCAGTCCCCTATGTTGAACTTGCGATTCAATGGATTGAAAATTTACGGATTTTTGGCATTAATTCCCATGAATGTTTTGACTCCAAAAATTCGTGGGCAGAATCATTTGAGAACCAAGTAAATTATTTTAAAGCTGGAGTTAGTGTCTTTTGTGCTGCCGTTGTAGTTAATAGAACTTTAACATCACCATTTTTCCAATCACTGATAAACTCAATAGAAAGTACCTCTTTAATGATTATTGGCGATGAGTGCCATAATCACGGTTCAAAGAATGTAAATGCCGCCTTGCCAGATGCTTATTACCGAATGGGATTATCTGCAACACCTTTTCGAAGTGATGATGATGAAATAGACTCCCCCTTTCCAAATGATGCTAAGGAGCGATTGCTGTCCTATTATGGTGATATAGTTGCTACTTACGGCTTAGATGATGCCATACACGACGGCGTTTTAACTCCCTATAAATACCACATAATACCTGTATATCTTTCTGCTGAAGAGCAGGAAGGTTACGAGGACCTATCCAGTAAAATCACCAAAATAATGCTTAAACAGCAGAGTTCAGGTTTGAATCAACAAGATAGAGAGAACCTTACTCGGTATTGTGGTCAAAGAAGTCGGTTATTAGGGTCCGCTCAAAATAAATTAGAAAAACTATCTGAACTTACAGCCCACATTAGTGATGAAGAAAAAAGTCATACGCTCTTTTATGCAGGGGAAGGAAAACCATATACAGTGGCTGTAGAAGAAGATATCAAAGTCATTGATCAGGTTTCTACCGTTCTAAATAAAAACGGTTGGAAGACATCTCAATTTACTGGGGATGTTTCGAGAAATGAAAGAAAATTCTTAATGTCAGCTTTTAAAGATAAAACAATAGATGCCTTAGTTGCTATGAAAGTTCTAGATGAAGGTATAGACGTTCCTGCATGTAAAACAGCCTACATTTTAGCAAGTACTAAAAATCCTCGGCAATATGTTCAACGTAGAGGCCGAATTTTAAGAAAATCTAAAAACAAACACCTTTCAACAATTTTTGATTTTGTAGTTTTACCCACTAATGAAAGTCCAGCATCTAAGAAACTCAAACTCTCAGAAGCTGAACGTATAAATGATTTCGTACTATTAGCAGTTAATAAATTAGAAATAGAACAACTAATTGAGGAGCACGGATTAAGTTATGACTTCACTTGATGAATTTAAACAGCTACTTTTAGAAGCTGAAAAAGCGGCAAGTATTCCCCAAGATAAATACCATGAAATGGCCAGAAAATTGGTAAATATAGAACGGCAGTCTTTTTATGGGGATGAAAGCACAGTCAGAAGGCTAAGTAGAATAAGAGAAGAGATAAATTCCGCCGTTAAAAAAGGTGACGTTAATGAAGTTTAGAAAAATTGAATTAAAGAATTTTCGTCAGTTTTATGGTGATCAAAGCATAACTTTTTCAACCAACAAAACAAAAAACATAACCCTTATACATGCTGAGAATGGGACGGGTAAAACAGCCTTTCTAAATGCTATCTTGTGGTGTTTCTATGAAATGAGTACAAGTAATTTCAAAGATCCAAAAATACTTTTGAATAAAATTGCTAAGAGCGAAAATGCTAAAAGTTATAGCGTTTCAATTGAATTTGAAAATGATAAAGGAGACGTATATCTTGCTCAAAGAGGTTTTAGTCAAAACAATCAAGTATTCCGAGTTTTTGAAGTTATAAATGATTCTTACAAGGAAGTTGATAAACCTAATTCATTTATTAATTCTGTAATACCTAAAGATATGGCGAAATATTTTTTCTTCCAAGGAGAAGGAATAGGAAAAATGTCAGGTTCTAAAGGTGACTCTGTCGTTAAAATAGCCGTTAGAGAAATATTAGGCTTTACTATTGCTGAATTGGCTCTAAAAGATATCCAATCAGTAAAAAGGGAATATCAAAAATCATTTTCAAATTCGGATAAGTCTGGCCAACTATCCAAGTTACAAAATGAAATCATGTCACTAGAAGAAATTATAGAAAGAAGTAAAGAACAGTTAGACGACTACTCTAAAACCATCGCGATGTATAATGAAAAGTTAGAAGTAATAGAATACAAATTATCTAATTCTGACAGTGCCGTTATCAAGCAAATACATAATCAACGTAAATCAACCGAATCTCAATTAACTAGAGAACAACACTTATTAACAAATGCTCGGAAAGAGAAAAGAACACTCATATCTGAATTTGCTACTACCGTTTTTGGATTTGAATTATCTGGTCTAGCCCTAGATTTTATTGATGAAGCAGAATATAAGGGGACGCTGCCCGCTCCTTATAATGAACAATTAGTAACAGATATTCTTAAAGCAAACTTATGTATATGTGGAAGTGATATAAAGCCAGGCTCTGAGGCATTTAGTCGTATTCAAGATATGCTGAAACAAGCAGCAGATCCTATGTTAGAAAATAGAATTCGTAAGGCAAGATCACAATTAACATCTATCAAGAATGATTCTGCTAAAGCAAAAAGTCGATTTTCTAATAATATAAAAATGTTAGCTGATTCTGAAATCTCAATTAGTAAACTAAAACTCGATTTGGATGAGCTTAACATTAAAATCAAAGGTGCTGAGAGTCTTGAAGATATTCAAGGGTTAGAAAACGAGAGGAATAGAGCTAAAAACAACTTAATTCAAGACGAAAGAGCTTCAGAAAGAGCCACGATCCAAATTGAAGTTAATCAAAAAACACTCGCATTAAGAAAAGGTGAGTTAAATAGGCTTGATACCTTTTCTCTTGAAATGCAGAAATATAAGAAGCTGGTTAATTACTGTGAAAAAGTTGAGAACGTATTGAAGTCGACTTTGTCTGCCTCAGAAAAAGATGTTGAATTAAGAATAATTGAAAAAGTTAATAAATATCTTGAACAGTTTGTCAGACAAGATTACAAAGCAAAATTGAATCCAGCTACTTTTGATATTCGTTTAGTGGATAAAAATAACCACATAGTTCCGGAGAGTGATGGTCAAGCACTTTTATTAAACTTAACCTTTATTGCTTCATTAATTGAACTATCGAGAGAGAGAAAGAACGCTCAAGGACAAATATTAACACCAGGCGCAATTGCACCGTTTGTAGTCGATGCCCCATTTGGTGATTTAGATAACAAATATAAGGGACATGTGGCGAAAGCGATACCTGATTCTGTAGAGCAGGTCATTTTATTATTATCTTCAAGTCACTGGGAAGGTACTGTTGAGCAGAACATTAGAGAAAAAGTGGGTGTTGAATACAATATGGTACTTGAAGAAACCTCTGAATCTAAATCCAAAGATAGTGATTCAATTACTATTTTGAATAAAGACTATGAAACTGTACGTTATGGAAAAAGTGTAGATCGTACTGTATTAGAAAAGGTAGGTTCTTATGTTTAGTGGCAGTATAGACAAGCAAAATTGGAAAAAACTATCAGTAAAACGGGATAGAGCTAATGAGCCTTTAGTTGAAAAATTATGCACGGATAAAGATGGAAACAAACCAGTTTTTACCTACATAAAGGATTTAATGATATTTTCCTCAATGGTCGGTTACTCAAAAGGAACAAGAAAGCCTTTCGAAAGTGACGGTATCTCAATTATTTTAGAGACTTACGCGAGTGATCAAAAAGATGCATTCATTTATTTATTGGCGTTAATGACAGAAAAAAACGGCGCATCGTTGAAAGATGAAAACCTACCAGCTTCGATTAAAATATTCGAAGAATATTGCAATTCAGGTATGGAAGAAATTCAATTATGGTTAGATGAAAATCCTGGTGATCATGCAGGAATTGATACATTAGCTAATAAAATATTTGAACAAGTAATTGCAAATGAAAAATCACAAAAAATAATAGATAACCCAGAAGATATTGAAGTCGACTTTTAAGGATAGGATATGAATAGGTTAATAGAATTATTTGAATTTTTTGATAAAAATTCTGACGGTGTAATTTCTCGATCAGAATTAATTGAGTTGGTAGAAGTATTGTTGAGTGAAAAAGGAATAGGTAAAAGCACGAAAATTATGAAAGAGTTTGATATTGATCAGAATGGGGTTATTGATCTCCAAGAATTTGAACTTCTATGCAAAACTCATATTGATGTAATATAGCCAAATCCTCTATTAAGAAGTAAATAACTAAAGTTTATATAAACGATAGCCTTTTAGTACTTTAGATTTTGATTTTAATATTTCGTCAATATTGATTAAGGCCATTTGATAAGAGAACTGTGATTGCTCAAAAGTACTAAAAAAACTTTTTGTAAATGACAGTTGTTTTGAATAATCATCAAAACTTTCATCAATATACTCAATTTTATTTAATAAAACAGGGCGTTGATTTTCTTTAATGTAATTAAAGAAGTCGACTTCTTGCTCTGCCATTTTAATTTTGACTCGCTCTTTTAGTTGGGGAAGTGGAGAGTCATCAAAATTTTGGTAGCCGAGCAAGGTTAGCTTGCCAGAATTAATATGAATTTTTATTAGTTGAATATTATCTAATTCACCATAAAGCTGAAGTGCTGAGCTAACGTAGACCCTTAGCAATGGTGAAAGTAAATCAAGATACTTTTTGTGAAATGTTAAAGCGTGCGGATGACCATTTTCATTATCTAAAACACTTGCGGGTAATAGTTCATTTGCATCAAGACACTCTGCTTCAATTTTCTGTATCTTTGCTATTTGAAAAAGTAAGTCAGTTGCTTCAGTTTGTGCATTGGTATGAGTATCAAAAAACTCTTTAATGTCCCTTTTTGTTTGATCTGATTGATGTTTGTAAGGCTTCCGTTGTCCAAATAGTCCCACAGCAAAATAAACCAATAAATCTTCTCTACGCATCTGCTGAGCTAAAGTAAATCCTTTATCTTCAAAGAAAGTTTTAGACAGTCTAAAAGCTCTTTTTAGCGATCCCAATATCACGACTATTTCGTTTGAGCGGTTAAACTCATCAACTGCTGGGCATCTTCCTAGCAGCAAACAAATATCCCAAAACGCTTCAAACAATTCGTTATGTTTTGTAAAAACAAGTTGGCTTTTAACCGCACTTGTTACTGGAGGTTGTGATTTATGCTCCCACGTATGTTGACGTCTGTGACGATTTTGCAGAAACGCCTGTTCTAATACTTCGTCTTTAAATACAAAGTATATACCAGGAGCTACGGCCACAGCTTGCTGCTCGATACTCAATTCAATAAACAGCTTTAATTCACTTTGGGTATAGTATTTTTGAAATGTATTTCGACTGGTAATAATGCCATCTTTATAAGGTGTAAACTTAGCTAGGTAGCTTTCGTTAGCAAGCATAGCTGATACCACCAATAGTTTACCGGTAAGCTCCCACGCACATTGAAGGGCTTCTATTCGCTCGTTCCTCTCTTCAATAACATTTATAACAAAGCCGATATTAACTAAGTCCGCGTTGACTTTGTCGGCGTCAGGTAAAAAGTTTGGATCCCAACCAAGCGCATCAAGGCCGTGTGCTTCTAACTCTCTTAAATCATCACCTCGTCCACAGCCGTAATCGAAAATATTGTGTTGCCCTTCTAGGAAGCCATTTTTAGCTAACGTCTTCATTGGTGCAGATAATTCATACCGCACAATAGCGGTTTTATCTCGATCAATTTTTTTCTCGTTTAAATCTATTGCGAGTGAAGAATTACGAAAAAGACGACCATCCACCAGCTCATACCCGTGAGAATTAATAACGTTTTCCCAAGATGCTTTGAAGCCTATATGCCGTGAATTTTCATATAAACCAGCTTGCTCGCCTTCTTGTGTAATTAAGCAAAACTCTTCGTAATTAGGATGCCCCTGCATAATCATTGTCTCTTTACGGTGCAATATAGGTGGATTGTCGTAAGTCGAATAATCGGTGATTTTATGCCCCAGTTTTTCTAAATCAACAGTGACACTTTGCTTTAATGGAGGGTATGATTCTTCAAGAAAAGTAGGATAGTCTAATAAACTCATCGAAAACTTCTTGCGAGATAACTTTACAATATTCCAGTCTTCGTTTGGCACTTTGAGCGCTTTACCTACCGCATTTATTATTGTGACAAGTTTTGGCGAAATTTGGTCAAAAGCACTTTCATGAATATAAATGGCATCAGGGAGTTTTTTGCCAATTTTTATTTCACTTACTAGTTGTGAGTAAAGTACAGCATCCATATTTAAAGACTCTCTACTAATAAAATCGCATTATCACCAAAGGCTTTTTTGCCTGGGTATCTTCGCCCTAAACTACTTTCACACATTATTTGTAAATGTTTGACTGGTTCATCACTAATGCTGACATGAATAGGCCGGTTATCGCCGTAATAATAAATACGATCAAAACTTAGATTTTTAACAATAAACCGAGTGATTTCAGCCATTGATTGATTCGGAACAATGAAATCACATGCACTACCCGTTCGTTTAGAGATTTCATTATTTTTACTATTTAATTCACATGCAGCATGTTGATCTAACTGAGGAGACGTTCCTGTCGAAGAATGCTTTGCAATATAAGTAGCTAATTTACTGGAGGTAAAGCCATAAGTAACAGTCAAGGCACCAAACTTTCGTTCAGTGGGTATTAAAATTTCTAAAATGAGCATTTCTAAATAAGATTTCGAATCAGGAGAAGGGATATTGCTTAGTGTTTCTCGATGCTTATTAAGATGCCATTCCAATAATTGTTTACCTAATGGGTGAGACAACAATGACATATCATTTGGCAGTGAATACAAAAAAGCATTACCACTTCGATAGAACTGAAGCTTTCCAGCAGTCCGTAAATGCATAAGTTCACAATCAGTGATCTTAAGTAACGTCTTCATCTCAATTGAAGAAAAATAAAGTGGGTTGTTGACCTTCAAACTATTACCTCTGTCATACACTTCGATTACCCATATAAACTTAGAACTTCATAATCTTTAATGCGACTGTAATTTTATTAGTTATTGCAGTATTAATGTTTAGCTTCAGATTCTCAAGGAATAGCTCCCCAATATAAAACCGTTATTCACCTATGATAGGAAGGTCAAATCTCAATTAAGCAGATTTATTTACTTTTTGCCATTCAAAATTAACTAGTCAGCTAGAATAACTAACTAATATTGATCTACTGTGGTGCCGCCGCTCCGTTCTTACATTTAAAATTCAAGCTAAAAATAGCTTACTATTAGCACAAATGTAGTTAATACGGCAATTAAGTCTGAAATTAATTGTTTCATTGTTTTATCGTTTTTTTATTGACCCCGGTTAATGGCAAAGCTTTAACAACTGCTATGATCAACCCACCACAGTACAAAGGAAATGGACATGCAACGCCAGCAACTTACAGAGTATTTAGAGCAATTGAATCACGCTATTGGTGATTTAGATGCGCCAGATGATGATAAAAGTAGATTAACGGGTTTGATCGCAGAGATAGAGCTACAGCTGAATACGCCCTTGCAGGTGACGGGCGATGCGCAAACCTTGGTTGATCAGGTTGAGAATATGATCACCACCTTTGAGCAAGATCACCCTA
>Ga0209712_10000896_pt1 | contig 25656 bp, 18 predicted proteins | sample ArcOceMetagenome_FD_187443 | JGI IMG/M metagenome (GOLD analysis project Ga0209712, IMG submission 187443) | Marine eukaryotic phytoplankton communities from Arctic Ocean - Arctic Ocean - Greenland ARC118M Metagenome (SPAdes) (version 2) | ecosystem: Environmental > Aquatic > Marine > Oceanic...
CTACGGAGTTTTCACCGCCAAACACACTTTCGTTGGTTCGCTTGCTCAGCACTACTACTTGTTCGCTACTGGTGTCAGAACTGCTATCCCAAGGGTTACCAAAGATAAACGGTACATCAAACATGCCAAAGAAGTCGGTGTAAGCCAGCCTGATAGAAGCTTCAAATGGTTTTGCATCATAACCAGCAGGTTCAATAATGCCACCAGACATGCCCATGGCAGATTGTCTTAGCGCTTTTTTAGCTAGTGTTAAATTGGTGGCATCTGTCCAAGTTAGTTGATTGGGCACGGCATCATCATCGTCATTAAACGCATTATTCGGATCCCAGCTGTCTACTTGTATATGAAATAATTGATGACTCTTGTGCGGAATAGGATCGGCAGACATCAGATAGTTGACTGTGATTGTGGTCATGCTGGCACCAATGCCCAAAGCAATCGCTGTGATCATAAGCAAACTTAGGATGGGATTACGTTTTACACTTTTAAGCGCAAGTTTTATATAATAGCCAAACATCATTGTGTCTCCTAAGCGTTAGACGGCAGTAAGCCGCGGTGGCATAACGATATCAACATCATTAATCTCACTGACTTTGCCATCACGGACATAAATATTTCTCCTAGCTTGCTTAGCTAAGTGCCCGTCATGAGTCACCATAATAATGGTAGTGCCCGCCGCGTTAATACTTTTTAATAAGTCCAAGACACTGTTAGCCATCTCGGTATCTAAGTTCCCAGTTGGCTCATCAGCTAACAAAAAGCGAGGATCACCTGCAAGTGCTCTAGCAATGGCGACACGTTGCTGTTGACCACCCGAAAGTTGTGAGGGCAGATGTTTCATACGCTGTGCGAGGCCGACCATTTCTAAGCTGCTTTCAATACGCTTTTTACGTTCAGCACTGTTAAAGCCGCGATAGCGCAAAGGTACGTCGACGTTATCAAACAAATTTAGGTCAGGGATCAAGTTGAAACTTTGAAAAATAAAGCCAATTTTTTCGTTTCTAAGCTGGCTACGCTTTTTGTCGTTTAAATTACTGACATCTTGGCCGTCTAGCTCATAAGTACCACCATTAAAAGTTTCGAGCAGTCCTGCGATATTCAAGAATGTGGTTTTGCCTGAACCTGATGGGCCCGTCACCGCAACAAAGTCGCCTTCACCCACATGTAGATTAAAATCTCGTAGTGCATGGGTTTCGACTAAATCTGTGCGAAATACCTTTTTTACATCTGTCATTTTTAACATAAGAATTGTTCCCTAACTGTCATTGTGATTATTTGTTTTTAATTAATCGATTTTGGATCAATCGTTTATAAATTATTGCGTAATCAACACACTTTGTGCGCCGTTAAATTGGTCGGTACCTGAAACAATAATGGTATCGCCTACTGTGAGTCCGTTAAGCACCTCCACACTAGATAAACTGCGTGCTCCAGTGGCGATACTCGTGCGCTCAGCCATATCGTTTTTCACTATGTAAGCGACTCGGCCATTACCAGTCTCTAAAAATTGTCCACGTTGCACGATGAGCACATCTTGTTTGTTTTCCATCAAAATGCGAGTAGTCAGACGTTGATTTTGACGTAACCCTTGTGGCTGGCTAACACCACCTTGTAAAAGGGAGGTGAAACGCACTCTGCCCGTAACCTGATTGTTCTCAATTTCAGGTGAGATGGTCACGAGTTTTGCTAAATGCGTTTCACCATTGAGGTTGATTTCAGCGGCCATACCGATGGCTAAGTCATCAGCGTAACTTTCTGGAATATCCACTTCAATTTCGAATTCAGATAAGTCAACCACACTTAAAATTGATTGATTTTTTGCGACTTGATTTTTTTGCTCAACAGATAAGTTACCTACTAAACCGTTGACCGGGGAAAGTAAGGTCAATTCGCCTACTTGTCGGCTGATTTCGGTAACTAAAAGCGTTTGACGCTCTACCAATAGACGTTTAGTTTTAACCTCAAACTCTAAACTTTCTAAATTAAGCTCTGCGTCTTTGACAGAATGTTTAAAAACTAAACGCGCATTTTCTAAATCGTCTTGGGCTTTTTCGTAATCAATCTGACTAATGGATTGGCTTGCATATGCTTTATCTGCACGGCGTTTTTCTCTATCAGCTGCGGTTAGTGCTACTTTAGCCAAATCTACCGCTTTTTGATTAACTAACGCTTGTTTACTGGATTGAATTTTTTGTCTATCTAGTTCTAGTTGTAAACGTTGAAAGGCGGATTGCTCTTGTTTTAGCTGGTTGGTAAGTTCTGGGCTATCAATAGTGGCTAGCACTTGTCCTTTGAGTACCGTGTCCCCAGCATCTACTTTAAATGAAATGGTGCCTTGTGCAGAACTGTATAACTTAGGGCTTATAGCAGCCACAACTCGGCCTTGCACTGATAAGTCGCGAACAAAGTCGCCTTGGGAAACAGTTGCTAAACGTAGTCTCTGTGCTGAAATGCTTACGTCTGAGTTGGACCAGTTGCTGATAGTGGGCGCAAGGGTGGTATATGCCAATACAGCAATCAAAACTATAGCTAAAGCTAGCCATTTTGTTTTATTATTGGTTGTTTTTAAGACAGCGATATCTTGACCACTGGTGTCTGAAATTTTCATCAATATTCCTGAAATTTTTGAACAATCACAAACTAAGTCGTAGTAATAATCAAAAAGGTTTAAAAAAGATAAAAATATTTATTGTTGTTGTGTTCGTAGTTACAGGTTAACTGAATTTATTGGCTTTTCGTGGCTTCAGCAGGAGAAATATTCATGGCTCTTAATGCCGGTTTTAATGTTGCTAATATGCCTAATACATATACACAAAGTACAGCTATTAAAATATAACTGGAAGGAAGTTTAGGTAAGCCATATTGTGCTACCAAAAAAATGTTAAGAGCTACCGCTAGGATGCAGCCAATAAACACACCACAACTGGTTTGTATGATATTTTCTGTAAAAAACTGGCTGAGAATATCCATTTTATTTGCGCCTAATGCGCGCCTTATACCAATTTGTTTGTGGCGCTTGATGACATTAAAACTAGCTATACCTGCTATGCCCATAGCAGCGATGATTGTGAGAGCCGAAACCACTACTAATAAAATTGTAATAGCTGCAATATCTGGCCCATATATTTGTTTTTTAATGGTTTCTATACTTTGAACTTTGCGGATCATGCGTTGTTGATTGCTCATCTCAAGATACTGCTCTACATCAGCAATAGTGCTCTGCAGCATTAATGGTTTGGTGCGTATTAGGTAACGTGATGAGTTACGCGTTACCACTCTGGGGTAGATAATACTGTTTTCAATTTGCCCTACTGGGTCCCAAGGTGCTTGAAGTTGATTCACTATGCCTTTGACTACAGTGCTATGTGCGGCATTGATAAAAATTGTTTTACCAATCACCGATGCCAAGTCTAAAGTGCTAAATAAATTTCTTGCTACATTACTTGTAATTATGACCACATTAGGGAAAGTTTTGTTACTTTCGGTTTGCCATAATACTTCGCTTGGGCTGAAATTTTCTCCTGCTATAAGTGATAGACCTAAGGCTTCTATGCCGTGTTCGTCTAATTTGTAACTTGCAGCAGGCACCGTATTTTGATCGCTACCAGCAACAGTTTGTAAGTCGTCCCAGTCACTGCTGCCACTGTATGGAAAAGAGTAAGTTGCGACTGCGTTTATAATATTTGGCATCTGTCTAAGCTCAGCCAAATCAGTTTGCATGCTGGTTTGAGGGTTAAAATTTTCGGTAAAGCCTGAGCTTGTTAATACAAACGTATGAGGCTCGTCGATACCACTTTCACGTTGTAATATTTCTAGCCTCTGGGAGACAATAAATAGTCCATTGCTGATAACGGCTAGGGTTAGTGCAATCTGTAAAACCAACATGGCCATTGCATATTTTTGTCTGAGTAATGAGCTAATCATTGGCCTGAATGCAATACGGATAAAAGGTAAGCGAGTTTGTTGGGATTGATTAGATGACATAACTTTTAACATTCATTTTAGATAAACCGCTGGTGCCAACATGCAGACTTTAATACTAGGTATTAAGCCTGCAAAAATACTTGATAAAATACTCATTCCAACGGTGATTAACAACAGAGGCATATCCAGAGAAATAAATGTACTGAAATTAGGGTACAGGTATTTAATACCCTCAAGGCCAAGCATACACAGCACTAAACCTATCAGTGCTCCTAAACAACCCAAGATGATGGTTTCTGTTAGGCATTGGCTAAAAATCGCCTGCTGAGTTGCTCCTAAAGCTCTTCTAAGGGCTATTTCATTATTTTTTGCAGCAAACTTGGTGCTCATTAAACTGGCAGCATTGAACAAACATACCAACAAAAATAACAAGGCTAAATAAAAAAACAAGTACATGTCTGAACTGACTACTTCCTTGTGTATTAGCCATTGTTTTATATCCATTAGAATATTATTAGTAACCTTTGGGAATCGGCCAAGAGATTTTTGTTGTTCAACATATGCCTGCAAGAAATTATCAAACTGCTGTTTACTTTGACCACTAGCTAATTCAATCCAAAGATTAAAATTGACACATTCAGAGTTAAGAAAAGCTTGGTATTCGTCACCTATATCCGACTCCCAGCAATTAGTGTGGCCGCCGTGAGGCAATTCAAGCTCTAATTTTATTTGCAAAGGTACATATAGGTCTTCTGGCTGGTAAAATGCTCCAAACGACATATCAAAATATTTTGGGCTAGGGTGCCATTCATCTAATACACCTACAACTGTGAATAATTGACCTAACATGGGTAAGGTTTGACCCACAGAATTAACACCTCCAAAGACTCGTTGATTTGTGGACTTGCTCAAGATGGTCACATATTCGACATGATTAGCAGGGTAATTTTGCCAACCTTGCCCATATAAAAAAGGTACCTCAAACATAGGGAAAAACTCACCTTGAGTCGCACGAATAACCCCCAGGAATGGAGGCACGTTTTTATCTTCTGGGGTAACCATTCCCCACGTTATAGCATGGGCAGCTTGAAACTTAGCTTGTTTTGCGTGCACTATATTCATGGCATCGCGCCAAGTGACTTCTTCGGGGGGTAAGTCAGGTGGAATGGCAGAAAAATTAAGTTTCCAATTATCTAGTTGGACATGATACACCCTCTGACTTTTATTCGGTAAAGGGTCTTTGGACATTAAATGAATCAGTGAATAAGTGATCATACATGCAGCGATACCTAATCCCAAAGTTGTTGCAATCAACAGACTCAAGTTTTTCTGACGGTAAATGTTTTTTAAAGAAAGTTTTAGGTAATAATCAAACATTACTGACTTATTAGCACAGTTTTAGCGCTACTAAACTGGTCTGTGCCTGAGATAATAATTTGTTGCCCCTCGTTTAAACCACTCAAAACTTCAACCACAGATAAACTGCGTGCCCCTGTTTTGATTGGAGTACGATGTGCCAGATGGTCTTGCACCACATATGCAACACTGCCATTAGCGCTTTGCAGAAATTGGCCACGCTCCACTAAAAGTACATCGTGTTTACTTTCCATTAATATGCGAGTTGTTAAACGTTGATTTTGCCGAAGTCCTGTTGGAGCCGATAGCGGTTTGGCATTTGCGTCAGTTTCTGCAAAACGAACTCGGCCTGTTACTTGGTTGTTTTCAATTTCAGGTGAAATAGTAACTAAAATGGCTTGATGAATTTGTCCATTCAAATTGACTTCAGCCAACATGCCTATGGCTAAATCGTCAGCATAACTTTCTGGAATATCAACATCCAATTCAAACTCAGTTAAATCAACTACGCTCATAATAGCTTGATTTTTACTGACCTGGTTTTTTTGCTGCACCGCTAAATTACCCACAATCCCATTCACAGGAGATAGCAGGGTTAGATCAATCTCTTGCCTAGTTAATTCATCTACCTGTAAGGATTGTCTATGCACTTGTAGCTGTTTGGTTTGCACTTCAAACTCGAGACTTTCAATATTAAGTTTGCCGTCATTGACTGAATGCTTATGGACTAACCTAGCATTTTCTAAGTCGTCTTGAGCTTTTTCAAAATCAATCTGACTAATGGAATGGCTTTGATAAGCTTGATCAGCTCGGCGTTTTTCTCTATCTGCTGCGGTTAAGGCTACTTTGGCTAAGTCTGAGGATTTTTGGTTTTCTAGGACTTGCTTTTTACTTTGGATCCTTTGCCTATCTAGCTCAAACTGCAATCTTTGTAGGGTGGATTGTTCTTGTTTGAGTTGATTGGATAACTCTGGGCTATCTATTGTCGCCAGTATTTGGTTCTTTAAAACTGAGTCTCCAGCGTCGACTAAAAAAGTGATAGTGCCTTGTGCTGGGCTATATAACTTCGGGCTAATTGCCGCCACAACTCGCCCTTGAATAGATAAGTCTCGAACAAAATCACCACGCTTGACTGTGCCAATGCGGATTCGATCAGCCGATATTGACATTGAAGAGTCAGTCCAACGAGAAAAGTATGGGTAAAGGATCACTAGGGCAATAATTAATGTCAAACAAAGTAGTCCAACGATCGCATAGTCCTTGGCTGATTTTTTGGGTGTAATAGCAGTGTCTTGAGCACTGGTGTCAGTGATTTTCAACTACGTTCCTTTGAAGTGAGACAACTTGAGTCATAAGCAACAGATTAACTTTTTTCTATAGGGTAAAATAGTTATACGATTGTGTCTAGGGCATAAATATAAGCGCCAGAAAACATAAGTAACAATGATGCTTGTGTATAACAGAGTTAATCGCTAACTTTCAGTTATTAACAATTTCATGACCTTTATTATGCCTACTGAAAAACAAAAACATTATTCAACTTGTACCTTATGTGAAGCCATGTGTGGCATAGAGGTTACCACTCAAGACAGAGAAATATTATCTATTGTAGGTGACAAACTAAACCCATTCAGCGAGGGCCACGTTTGCCCTAAAGCTATGGCTTTAAAGGATTTATATGAAGATCCTGAACGTATCCGCGCGCCCCTTGAAAAAACAGATGACGGCGGTTGGCAGGAAGTATCTTGGGATTATGCCTTAGACAAAGTGGCAAGTAGTTTATTTGATGTACAACAAAAACATGGTGTTGAATCTGTTGCTACCTATCTTGGGAATCCGAATGCCCACAACATGGGCTCTATTTTATATGGCCCTTACTTTTATAGGTCGCTAAAATCACACAATCGATATTCAGCCACGTCAGTCGATCAATTACCCCACCATATTGTTAGTCGTCAACTTTTTGGCCATCAGTCACAAATACCTATTCCGGATATTGATCATACCCAACATTTTATGATTATAGGTGGCAATCCTTTGGCCTCAAATGGCAGCATAATGACGGTGCCACATATAAAACGTAGGTTAAAAGCCATCCAAGCCCGTGGCGGCAAAGTGGTAGTGATTGATCCTAAAAAATCCGAAACAGCGGATATGAGTAGTGAACATCACTTTATAAAACCAGGCACCGACGCACTTCTAATGTTAGCCATGATCCATACTTTGTTTGATAAGCAACTGGTTGCTGCCGATGAACTGTTAGTTTTTGCTCCAAAGTTATTATCGGTTGAAAAATATGTTTTGGATTATCCGGCTAAACGAGTGGCTAAATTAATAGGCATGAGTGAAACCCAAATTATTGGTTTAGTTGAATCATTCTGCGCTGCAGGCCCCGCTGTGTGTTATGGGCGAATGGGCGCAAGTGTGCAAGCCTTTGGAACCCTTACACAATATTTGATCATGTTGTTTAACATGCTCACAGGTAATTTAGACCGACAAGGCGGCATGATGTTTACGCAACCTGCAGCTGACCTTTTACCTCATTCCGGTAGAGGCTCTATTGCCAATTTTCATTCGCGAGTACGTAATTTGCCAGCTTTTGCTGGTGAATTCCCCGTTTCAGCTTTAGCCGAAGAAATGATGACCGAAGGCGAAGGACAAATCAAAGCCATGGTGATAGGTGCGGGTAATCCCATTTTAACTACGCCAAATGGTCCGCAATTAGATAAAGCCTTTGAAAATTTGGATTTTGTTGTGGCAGTAGATTTTTACATCACAGAAACCACCCGTCATGCCAACATCATTTTACCACCTGTTACCGCTTTAGAGCGGGATCACTACGACGTTGTTTTTCATAATTTCGCAGTAAGAAATAGCACAAAATTTTCTCCTGCTATATTCCCTCCTGCAGAATCAAGTAAGACCGATTGGCAAATATACCTTGGCCTAGCGGAGCGTTTAGATAAGTTAAATGGTTTACCCACAGATAGGTATAAAAAACTTTGGGAAAAAGAACCCAAAGGGGTAGTAGATGACTTACTTAGAAATGGTCGTTATCGTCATGAAGACGAAGTATTGAGCATTGATTTATTACTTAAAAAACCACACGGAATTGATCTTGGTCCACTGCAGCGTGATTTACCCGAGGCCATATATCATAACGACAAAAAAATTAACTTAAGCTTTGACTACTTTATGGCTGACTTAACACGTTTAGATAAGCACTTCTTTGCCTCTAATTTTTCTGCATCAGACGGCTTAGGGTTGTCTAATGATGGCAGTTTGCAATTGATAGGCCGTAGGCATCTTAAAACCAATAATTCCTGGTTACACAACAGTAAACGCATGGTTAAAGGCACTAATAACGGTTTATCAAGGTGTACTGCGCAGATTCATCCTGATGATGCAGGTAAACATAATATTCAAGATCAACAGATGATTACCGTTACTTCTAGGGTAGGGCAAGTGTCATTGCCTGCAGAAATAACTGAAAAAATCATGCCCGGTGTTATTTCAATCCCTCATGGCTGGGGACACAATAAAAAAGGGAGTCAGTGGAAAACGGCTGAGCAACATGCGGGGGTGAGTGTGAATGACTTAACCGATGAAATGGTGTTGGATGAGTTGTCTGGCAATGCGGTTTTAAATGGCGTTCCGGTGACGATTGCTAGTATATGACTTTGCTTTAGAATTAAGCAAAGTCATATAAAATAGGTTTAGTCTCTGACGTAAAGAGACTCAATTGTACTTGAGCCTAGGCTATTACTGTTGATCATATAACCCGTCAATGCGCCAGAGGCATTTTCAGGTAGGCTTAAATTTTCTACCGATAGCGCATGTATAGTGAACTGATAACGATGTACACCATGCCCCTCTGGCGGGCAAGCGCCACCATATCCAGTTATGCCGTAGTCATTTTGAATATGTGAACTGCCTAGCGGTGCTAGATTTTCTTCTGTGTTCCCTGCGTTAGTAGGCACCTCTGTAACCGTGATAGGAATATTCACTAGCTGCCAATGCCACCAACCGCTGCCTGTTGGCGCATCGGGATCATATGCAGTAATCGCAAAACTTTTTGTGCCCTTTGGAACATTTGACCATGTGAGCTGCGGCGACATATCTTCACCACTACAACCGAAGCCGTTGAATTCGTGTTTTTTGTTCATCAATTCTCCTTCGGCAATATCCTGGCTTGATAAAGATAAGGTGCCTGCGAGGGCAGGAAATGCAGTGATAAGGGATAACGCACTAAAGAACTTAGTAATGGATTTCATGTTAGATACTCATATTAATTGGAATGGGCTAATTGAGTGTCTATTTTAGATAATATAGGTTTCGCAAGTTAGAACCAAAAACGTCAAATTGTCGCCTTAATCCGTCACTTTTGTTTTTCTTAGTTCTGAAGGTGTGAGACCAAAATGGCTTTTGAACCTATCCGTGAAACGAGATTGCGAGTGATAACCACACTTATCCGCAATGATCCCAATAGGAGAGGTGGTAGTTTGTAATAGATGTAATCCTAAACCCAATTTAGCCCTATCCTTGATTGCCTGAATATTAGTACCCTCTTTTTTGAGCTTCCTGCGCAGGGTTGATTCACTCATAGCTAATTGCTGACAAATGTATTCATTGGTTAATTTATCAAACTCGCTTTCCTGACATAACTCATGTACTTGATGACTTACCTTGGGTTTGCCCATCATCGAAACAAGATTTTGATAACCAAGATGATATAACAACCCCAGAAGTTCTCTTTTTCTTAAAGACCAAAGTGTTTCAGGTGCCCAGCGAGTGCTTTCAACAAATTGCTGTAAACAGTTTTTAATTACAGGTGTGACCTCACCAATAAAATAGTCTGACATTGAGTTGCTGTTAGGGAAGTTTTTGTCATGTGGTATTCCGTTGAAGTCCTCATAATTAAATTCAATCAATAAGGCAAAGTAAGCGTTATCTTGGGGAATATTTCGCATATTAATAGCTGGGCTATCAGATAAAAACACAAAATGTTCAGATGGACAGGTTATTTCGTTATCTTTACCTTTACCTAGCTCTTTACAACCATTCAACACCACAATTAATAAAGGCTTAGCAATTGGCACATTTAAGAGTTTTTGTTCGTGTACAGAGGAATAAACTGAGAATGGCAAGATGTTATCTTGGCTAATTGTATTTTTGATAGTGCTGATTAAGTTTTGCATGTTTTATTTTATTGAACTTATTCGTGAAATAGTTAAGTAAAATTTGTGAAGTGAAAATTACCACTTGTTATTAAATCTATGGCAATTTTTTTAATCTGTTTTAGATGATTTAGGAGATCTGAAAATGTCCTTTATTTGATTTTAGCGATTTATAATTTACCAAGTCCCAGCTCTTGTAAATTAAAAAGCCCAGTAATAACTGGGCTTTTACTCATAAAAAGTTAAATTATCTTATTTTATCTATTTCTACCCATCTGGTCATGACTACTAACCCAATGTCCGGCGATAACTGCACAACCTAATGAAATATCTCCAGCTAATACTGTGGCAGCCACAATTTCAGCGAATTTATTTGCTTTGCCTTTACCCACACAATCCATCATTTGCAGACATTCATTTTGTGTAGGTAATCCGGTACCTCCACCAAAGGTGGCCACAATTAATGATGGCAAGGTAACAGACATATATAAATCACCGTTATCTAACAGCTCATGAGAGAGAATACCTGCATGAGATTCCACAACATTAGCTTCATCCTGGCCAGTTGCAATATACACAGAAGCAATTCCGTTAGCAGAATGTGGACCGTTATAAGCCGCACCCGCCATTGCTGCACCAATATTGGCTAAGGTTGTTGCACCTGCAAGCATCTTGGTGTCAACTTTCATTACTTTTGCCAAGACTTCTTTTTTCAATACTATTTCTGCAATTACGCGCTTACCACGGGAATGTAACATGTTTAAATGTGAGTGTTTTTTGTCAGTATCCATATTGCCTGACAACATGTATCTACATGGTATAGGTGAGTTGGCTTTGATCCATTCACAAGCAACTAAGGTAGCTTTACCAACCATGTTTTGACCGGCTGCATCACCAGTTGTATAGTTAAAACGTAAGTACTTGGTTTTAGACACAGACCATTGCTGAATATGTTCAAGCTTGCCTACACTAGTGGTAGTTTCTGAGACAGCCTTTATTTGTTCAAAATTTTCTTCTATCCACACGCCAAAATCACGTGCTTGTCGAGCATCTTCAAAAATGAAAGCAGGAGCACGTTGCATCCACCCTTCAACAACTGTCGTTTTAACTCCGCCACATTCGTTTATCACCCGCATACCACGGCTATAACTGGCAACTAACGTGCCTTCAGTAGTTGCCATAGGAACGTAAAAATGACCATTGGCATGTTCACCGTTGATATGAACTGGACCTGCAACACCGACTGGCATTTGCACTATGCCTATAAAGTTTTCGACATTACCTGGCAACACCGCGGGGTCGATACTAAATTGACCGGTATGGATCATATCTGCACCGGTTTTTTCTTTTATAAATTGTCTACGGGTTGCGGCCATTTCACTAGTATGGTCATTTTCTGAATTTCGTGGGATGCGGTTATCATCACTCATTAGATATTCCTTTTTTTATAGTGTGACTAAAATAAAATGTGTAAATATTTATATTAATATTCACACGGTTAGCGATAGATGACAAAGGAAATGTTTAGGCGGCAACAAAAAAAGTTAACCTTATTTTAACTTAAGCTATTTTTGTACGATTGTTTGTGTCACGACTATTTTTAATTAAGTGGTCATCACTAGGCATTACTGTCGTTTTTGCCAAGCGGTCATAAAGTAATACATTTACGGTTGCCGCCAAGTTCATACATCCAACAGTTGGAATATAAACCACGTGATCACATTGATCGATAACATCTTGTTCGATTGAGCCGTCTTCTGGGCCAAAAATATATAAGGCTTCTTCTGGATGTTTAAATAGGGGGAGAGGCGTCGCTCCTTCAACAAGTTCTATTGCTACTTTTGTCAAATGTTTGTCAATTATGGGGTCTATAACCTTAGGTACCTGATTGACAGGTATGTTGAGATGAACATTTTTGGTATCAGTACTGAAAGCTTTTGCTCGTGCATAACGTTCACCCGTATAACGAATGCTTTGTGCTTGATAACAGCCAGCGGCACGCAGAATACTGCCCATATTTTGTGGGCTTTTGGGATTGATAATAGCTAAATGAATTGGCAATTTACTGTCCTAAATAATGAGCGGCTGTTGGATTAATAATAGATGAGTGTATTGGCAATTTATGTTCCTAGAATATTGTCGATGCGGATAATTTCTTGTTGAGTGAATTCTAAGTTATCTAAAGCCGCCACACAGTCTTCAATTTGACTTACTTTACTTGCTCCAATAATAGCGCTAGTGACAGCTTGATTGTTAAGTACCCAAGCTACCGCCATTTGTGCAAGGGATTGTCCTCTCTGTATGGCTAGATCATTGAGTTGAAGTACTTTAGCAACTTTTTCTTGGCTGATATTGTCTTCGTTCAAATAAATCTGCTCGCTACGTGATGCTCGAGAACCCTGGGGAACACCTTTAAGATATTTATTCGTCAAAAAACCTTGTGACAACGGAGAAAACACAATTGAGCCAACTCCTTCATCTAACAAAACGTCCGTTAGTCCGTCTTCTATCCACCTGTCAAACATATTATAGCTTGGTTGGTGTACCAGCAGTGGAGTGCCTAAATCTTGTAATATATGAATCGCTTGTTTGGTATGAACCGGTGAATAGCTAGAAATTCCCGCATATAAAGCGCGTCCTGAACGAACAATATAATCTAACGCTTGCATGGTTTCTTCAAGCGGAGTGTCAGGATCATAACAGTGCGAATAAAACACATCGAAATAATCCAACCCAGTGCGTTTTAAACTCTGATCGCAGCTAGCAATTAAATATTTCCTTGAACCACCAATACCATAAGGACCAGCCCACATATCGTATCCGGCTTTACTGGACACCAGCATTTCGTCTCTATATGGCTTAAAGCTTTTTGCCATAACCTGACCAAAGGTAGATTCGGCAGAACCAAAAGGAGGACCATAATTGTTGGCTAAATCAAAATGATTAATACCTAAATCAAATGCACGATGTAACATATTTTGAGCATTTTGAGGAGAGTCTATAGCACCAAAGTTTTGCCATAAACCCAAGGATAAAGCAGGTAGTCTAAGACCGCTTTTACCACATCGGCGATATGACATGTTTGCGTATCTATTACTTGCTGCTAAATATTGCGGATTCGGATCATTTTTTATCATTAATAGTTACGCAGAATAAAAATTTGCGTTAGCCTAAACCAAAGCACACTAATTCTCAATTTAGCTTGCACATTATAGATTTAAAAACTTACGATGATTCGAATTCATTGTGATTGAGTATTTTATTTTAAAGGAGTGAGAGATGAAATTTGATTCGTTTATACAGTCGATAGATATGGGGCACTGCCAAGATCAACAACAACGTGAGGCGTTATTTGATTTAGTATTGTTTTTGATTGTTGCAGATGGAGTGATCACTGAACAAGAAACACAATTTATGCGCAAATGGTTGGGCACAATTGAGTGGAGTGCAGATGTCAGTAAAGAAGAATATTACACTACTACTTTATTAAAATGTTATGCCGCTATTAAAACTAATACGGTAAACGATTACCTAACCCATAGAGCTAAGTTGTTAATTGATATTGACATGAAACAACAAGCTATGAAATTAGTTAGGAAAGTGGCTATTGCGGATGGTGTATTAGATGATGCAGAACAACAGGCTATTAACCTGTTGTCTGAAGTTTTAGAGAAGTAACGTTGCGCGTGTTGCCATGAGATTAGAGCTTGTTTTTTTCTAGAGATAGCCTTTAACCAAAAGGCTATCTAAAACATAAAACCAATTATCAAAAACACAAACATAGTGGAAAAATTGCCCAAGCTATAAAATAGCGGCTATTGCCAGTACTGGTAAAACAATCCACCGACTTAATTTAATCATTACATTCCCGGCATCATTAAATGCTTATGACTCGGTTGATCATACGTTTACTGTTAGAGATCATTTCTGTGGTTTTTGCTCTGAGTTTTAGCAATAGCAAGTAGGCTAGTGGCACTAATACTAAACTGGTTAATGTTGAAAATATCAATCCACCAATAATCGAAATTGCCATTGGCGAGTAGGGTGGCCCATCGCCACCAATCCGGGTACTGCCAATTGCCAATGGCACTAAACCTAATACAGTTGTAGCCACTGTCATCAATATCGGTCTGACACGAGTTAAACATGCTTCGATGATCGCTTGTTGCACAGCGTAACCAGCATTGATTAGCTGATTTATCCTATCCACCAGCACAATGCCATTGTTCACCACTATTCCCATCAGTATTAACATACCAATCATACTCATAATAGACATAGGTAAACCTGCTGCAAACAATGCCCAAAATACCCCTGTCATTGAAAATAACAGTGAGGTGATCACCGCAGTAGGCAAAAGTAATGACTCAAACAAAGCTGCCATCACAATGTAAATCATAATTAATGCCAATAACATATTAGTTTGCATGGCATCTTCGTTTTGATTTTGACGTTTAATGCTGCCATCAAATGTCCAATCGTAACCTGTGGGTAATTTGATATGTTGCATTACGCCTTCAATACTTTTTTGCGCATCTTCCAAGGTAAAACCGTCTTGTAAATTGCCACCAATGGTAATAGATGTTTGCCGATAGCTACGGTTAATTTCTGAAAGCCTTGGTTTAACTGTCAATTTAGCAATCATATCTAATGTGACGTTTTGGCCTGAAGCACGAGTGATCGTTAAGTTCTTGAGTGCGTCCACAGAGTTTTGTAACGCTTGGTCGTACATTAATCGAATGCCTACTTCACCAGTGTCACCATAGCGAAAAGTGCGCAAGTTAGCTCCGCGAAGCGCGGTAGATACCACCTGAGAAATATCACTAGCATTCAGCCCAAAACGAAACGCTTTTTGCCTATCTATGACGATCTGTAATTCCTGCTTTTGTCGGCTGGTATCTGTTTTGACTTCTGACAACCCTGCAATATTGCTCAATATTGGGGTGATTTGTTCAGCAATTTGCCCAAGTCTTTCGGAAGAGTCGCCCACTATGGTCATTTGAATACCGCCACCGTTCCCTTGATCCCACTGGAAAGAAGGTTTTGCCCTAACAAACTTGGGTAGGTTTTCAGTGATTTGTTTTTTCACTTCTGATTGGGATACTGGCAGATCATCTATTAAGGTGATCCCCGATACTGCAAAACCAGCGGTGTAATAGGTGTAAACCTGTTTGATGTGAAATTCTTCTTGATTGGCATACAGGTATTTCTCCATTTTACTAACGGTTTTCTCCACTTCATCCAAACTAAAACTGCCCTGAATGTCGTAGTTCATCCATACTCTGTTTTGGTCGTTATCATTATCATCATCACTGGTGACATGTTGCATTGGCAGTGCTGTGCTTGCGAGGATCAAAATAGCAATTATGCTGGTTTTTCCTTGATTTTTAAGTGACCAAAGTAGTATTTTTTTGTACCAAGTAGCAATTTTTCCAGGAGGCTTCGGTTGATTACCATTTCCGCTTTTGACGACCTTAGTTTTGATTTTGGTAGAAAGAAGAGGGATAAGAGTTTGAGATATCAATAAGGAAGCGAATAAAGAGATACATATTGCTATGGCAACATGCTCTAAAAAAATAGTGATGTTAACCTTAGCCCCAACAATGTTAGGTAAAAAAACAATAGCAGTGGTGATAGTCCCTGCGATGACGGCCAAGCTTACTTTACCCACACCCGCTTTTGTAGCGGCGATAACATCAGGGTTTTTGGCTTTTTCTTGATCAATACTTTCAGTCACCACAACCGCGTTATCAACTAACATGCCTACCGCTAACATAAGGCCCATCATAGATAGAATATTAATGGTATAACCCAGGATATACATGCAACCCAAGGTAATACAAATACTAAAAGGCACAGATAACACCACTAACAATGTGCTAGTGACATTCCGTAAAAAGGCGTAAAGCACTAGTAGTGATAATAATGCTCCAATCATGCCTGCAGTGAGTAAATCAGAAAGAGACTTAGTTACGCTCTCTGCTTCGTTTTGCATAATAAATAAGTGAATGCCGTTAAACGCTGGATTTGAGTTGGCATCTTCAATCACCTTTAATACTTTGCTGGATACCTCAACCATATTACTGGTCGAATCACGATAAATGTTAAATCCAACTGCAAACGACCGATCCAAATGACGACCTTCCGTGCGTTTAGGTTTTTCGTATTTAACTAAGGCAATATCGCTAAGGCGAACACCCTTTTTAACCATCAAGTCACGGATTTCCTGCAAACTAGTAAACTCACCCTGGGGATTGACTGTGATTTTTTGATCAATATCTGAGTCAATAAAACTACCAGCGGTAAGGGAAAAGTTAGCATTACTCAACGAATTAGCTAATTCGTTGGTGTCTACTTGCAGCGCTGCCATCAGTTGTTGATCTAAACGAATGGATATTTGTTTTTTTGTGACTCCGTAAAGTTCAACTTTAGATACGCCAGCTACTCTTTCGATTGGGCGTTTTAAATTACGGTCAAGTAAGTCGTAGGCGCTAGATAAGTCTCTTTCACTAGAGACTCGTAACGAAAAAATTGGCATGTCATTGGTATTAAACTGGTAGACCAATATGCGCTCAACATCGTCGGGCAACTCCGCCCTAATGGCATCTATTTTCTCTCTGGCTTCAATACCTTTAGCTTTTAGATTTTCATCCCAAGCAAACTGCAATTGAATTTCAGCAGCATCTTCTGACGAACGAGAACGTAGACGTTTAATACCAGACATGGTGGCTAAGGCTTCTTCTACAGGCCGAGTGATCATTTTTTCCACTTCCACCGGTGTCGCATCATTATAAGGAATACGAATAGCGATTTCGGGGATATCAATGCTTGGAAATTTTTCCAGTGGCAATAGCTGACTAGATAAAATTCCAAATACCAACATAGATAAAAACAACATCATTATGGTGACTGGGCGACGAATAGCAAAATCCGCTAATGCTGAACCGGCACTTTCGAACTTATCCATAAATTGTCTCCTCATCATCGGTAGTTGTTGGCAACTCATCTGATTGATTTTCAAGCTCTTTATCAAATTGTTTACGGTCAAATAAGCTGTAGATCACGGGGATAAAAAATAACGTAAGAAGGGTGGCAAACAACAAACCATAAATAACGGTAACGGCCATGGGCGTGCGAATTTCAGCACCTTCTCCTAAACCGATAGCCATAGGCAATAAACCTAATGATGTAGTAAGGGTGGTCATTAAAATAGGTCGTAGGCGACTTTGAGCTGCTTCGATGATAGCCGCAGTTTTTTCTAGTCCTGATGCTCGTAGTTGGTTAATTCTGTCTATTAACACAATGGCATTATTCACTACAATACCGGCTAACATAATTAGACCAATAAACACCACTACGCTGATATTAGTGCCTGATAGGTACAATCCATAGATAGAACCTGCACAAGCTAAAGGCACAGTAAATAAAATCAGTAATGGGTGTAACAATGACTCAAATTGAGAGGCCATAACCAAATACACCAAAAATATAGCCAGTACTAAAGCAAATTGTAAGGATTGAAAACTGTTTTCCATTTCTTCACTTTGGCCGGCTACTTTAGCTTGCATGTTTAATGGCAATTTTAAACTATCGATATGTTGTTGTACTGCTAATACCGCTTCATTTAAATCACCATAATTTATATTGGCTGAGACCACGGCAACCCGCTCTTGACCAATACGAGTAATTTCACTGGGGCCAATTGACATACTGATTTCTGCCACGGCTGCCAATGGTATCGAAGGGCTAGCACCAGGATTAACTATCATTTGTCCGATATCAGCAATAGAGTCTCGTTGTTTTTCAATCGTTCTAACTAAGATATCGACTTTTCTATCTTCAATACTGAATTTAGTCGCGACTTCGCCACCAATTTTTGCTGATATAAGTTTAGATACATCAGGTGCATTGATACCAAGTTGGGCGAGTTTTCCATGGTTGAATTTAATTTTGAGTTCTGGATTACCAGATTGTAATGAGGATTTAACATCGGCAAATCGGTTATCACTTTGCATTATAGCCTCCATTTTTTGGCTATACTTGCTCAAGATTTCAAGATCATAACCCACAATTTGTACAGCTAATGGGGTAGCAAAGGTAAATAATGCAGGTTTACCAAACTTACTTTGAACCCCCGCTTGTTGTGACAAATAACCGCGCATTTTGCCCATTACTATTTGACTTGTCTGAACAGAACTATCGGTTTGCATAACGACATTCAACTTGCCCCAATATTCACCGCCTTGACTGGCTGATATATTCATTAAGCTTCCTGTTCCAGCTAATGCATAGGTACGCTCTACACCCTCAATATCAGCTGTAAAGATCGCTAAATTGGCAATTACTTGGTCGGTATTTTCTAATTGAGAGCCTGTCGGTAAGTTAATTTCGACAAAAAACTCACCTTGAGACATATCAGGAATTAGCTCCATTCCGAGCTTGGGTAATAACAATACTGAAGCCAAAGACACGGCTATCACGGCAGTTAAAACCAACAAACGAATCCGTAACGCCTGTTTAAGCGCACTCAAGTATACTTCTTCGATTTGCACAAAAAATTTGTCAAATACCCACAATATAGGTCGGAATAAAGTACCAAACACTTTACTTAACAGTCTAAATAACAAAACAATTAATGAGGTAATAACAAAAGGAATAAAATGGAAAACTAATTGAACGAACCAATAAAGAGGCAGTGATAAATAATGAAAAACCCAGCCCATTTTTGTTGTTGGAAGTGATTTGTCACCGTTATCACCTAAGTCTAAAGTTTGTTTATTGTTTTGCTTATCTGTTGAGTTTTCTCTTGCGGCTAACATTGGTATCAATGTCAGTGCCACAACTAAGGATGCTGCCAAAGCAAAAGTAACAGTTAATGCTTGGTCACTGAAAAGCTGACCGGCTATGCCTTCAACAAAGACTAATGGAAAAAATACTGCCATGGTTGTTAATGTTGATGCGATGATTGCCATAGATACTTCTTTGGTGCCTATGACTGCTGCCTGTTTGAAATTTTTGGTTTTAGCTTTATGCCGTGCAATGTTTTCTAACACCACTATGCTGTTATCGACTAATAGACCAATAGCCAGCGCGATACCCCCTAAGCTCATAATATTTAAACTAATCCCGTTGCCATACATAAGGTTAAATGTGGCGATAATTGAGACCGGAATAGAGATAGAAATAATCAGTGTGGACCAAATATTTTTCAAAAACAGATATAACACTAACATAGCGAGCAAACCACCAATAATGGCGGCTGATTTTACCTCGTCAATAGCACTGGCGATAAATCTAGATTGATCGTAGACCATCTGCAATTGATATTGTTTGGGGATGTCTTTTTGCAACTGTTCGATTCGAAACTGTACGTTTTCAGCAACTTGCACTGTATTCGCATCGCCTTCTTTATAAATAGCTATTTCTACACCTTCAAAACCATTAAAGCGGTTCATGGATGTCGGATCTTTGTGAGCATCTTGTACTGTAGCAATGTCGCCTAAACGAATGTTTTTGCCTTCTCGATTTGCTATAAATAAGTCGCGTATATCGTCTAAGGTTTGAAATTGGTTTAGGGTGCGTACCAAATACTCTTGGGAGCCATCTTTAACTCGACCACCAGAGGAATTTACGTTTTCTTCTTTTAAACGTTTAATAACTTCATTGACGGGAATCTTCAGTTGACTGGTTTTCTGTTGGTCAACAAGCACCTGAATTTCATTTTCTAAACCGCCACCTACTTTCACCGATGCGACTCCGACGACTGACTCGAGTTGGCGTTTGATTTGTTCTTCTGCGTAAATACGCAATGCTTTAATACCTTGGTCGCTTAATACGACTTGCTGGCTGTCTATTGCTTCGGTGCTGTATTCGGTTACTAGAGGTTCTGCGCTTTTTGAGCCGGTTGTGTCATTTGCAACTTTGGCACCTCCCAAGCCAAAACGCATGACAGGATCTAAGCTAGGATTAAAGCGTAATAATAATGGTTTTTTGATATCTAGAGGTAATTGAAGCGTGTCAAGTTTTTCACGTACCTCAAGACTGGCTAAGTCCATATCTGTGCCCCACTCAAACTCAAGTAACACATCAGATTGACTGGCTTTGGAGGTTGAAGTTACAGTGCGCACACCTTTAACTACACCTATGGTTTCTTCAATGGGTTTGGATACCAGCTGTTCGATTTCGCCAGGTGCTGCGCCAATATAATCTGTGCGAATTGTAAGGGTAGGGTAAGACAATTCAGGTAACAAGTTTATCGCTAAGCGCGATAGAGAAACCATGCCAAATAAAATAATTGCAAAGGTAAACATCCATACTGTGACGGGCCGTTTGACCGCGATATCAACAATGTTCATAACGCGCCCTTAACCTTTAGCTAACTGACTGGAGGTTTTCTGTGCTAGTTCTAGTGGATCGTTTTGGCTGACATCATCGTTAACAATTTCAACCGGGGCTTGGTCCCTAAGGTTTTGATGCCCGGTGATAACTACTTTTTCTGTGCCTGATAAGCCACTTAATATTTCTACCACTTCACCTTCTTGATAACCAATAGTAACGGCTTGTTTACTTGCAATGCCATCTTTGACCACAAACACATTTATACTATCGTCTATGGCAAGTAAGGCTTTACGAGGAAGTAATACCACGTTTTGTTTGGTGTCGTAATTTAGCTTAACTTGGGCAAACATACCTGACTTGAGTAAGTTATCAGGATTAGGTACGCGTAAGGTGACTTTAAAAGTACCGGTTTTTGAATCGATAACGGGACTAATACGTTCCACAAAAGCAACAATGTCGTCACCATCAAAAGCCGTTAAGTCCAAAGAGGCTTGTTGCTCTTTATGCACTTTAGATAGTTCTTTTTCAGGCAAATAGACAATTCCGTATAATTCTTTTTGCTGAACTATATGGAACATTCTTTCACGTTGGAAGGACTCGCTTAGATTTCCTACTTTGGCATTTCGTTCAGCAATATAACCAGATATAGGCGCAGTTATTGTGGCTTCTTTTAAATCAAGTTCGGCAAGGGAACGGGTAGCTTTAGCTGATTCATATTGAGCGGTCAGTTTGTCATAAGTATCATCACTGACTAACTTTTTATCATATACCTTGTTAATTTTAGCCAACTCTTTCTCAATGCCTACTAAATCTGCTTTTGCACGGTCGAGATTCAAGTGGTAACGGCGAGGTTCAATTTGTGCCAATATTTGACCTTTTTCAACATAGTCACCTTCTTCTACATATATATGTTCGATGATCCCTGAAGCTCTTGGTACTACAAATGCCTCTTCTTTTGCTTCTAACACAGCAGTTGTAGGGTAATTTGAAGAAATATGACCTATCGACAATGGTGCGACTTCTACAGGAACCGATATAACAACTTCTTTGGTTTCATCAGCCACGGCCTCGGCTTCACCACATCCACTGAGTAGGCTAACTGATAGAAGAATTGGCAGTATTGAAAGTAGTCTAAGGCCAACCTTTTGATTTATTATTGATTCCATTTTTTGGTTCCCTGAAAATCTAGTTTAAAGTTATTAGTGAGTATGTGAATTTGGTCATGTTGTCAGATGTTGTCTGACATGTTGTGATACGAATTGCATCGACTATGCCAATCAAAAAAAGCTCATATAAAACAAATAGATAGTAGAATGGTGTGAATATAAAGCGAGTTTGTAATTGTAACCATTAGTGATATTCACCAATTGTTGGTTTAAATGATTAACTTAAAACTCTAAATATAAATAACCCTTTTGATTAACTGACCCGTTGGTAAGGCAAACACAGCAGCTATTAATTGGTCATCGAGAGAGTGAATCTATGAAAAATTTCAAAAACCACAGTAATAAAACTTCCAACTTCAATATGTATATTGTTAGCACAACATTGCTGATATTGACGGTGGCGTGTAGTTCAGGCACTAAAGAGAATAAGACTGCAGAGGAACTAAAAAAACATCCCAAGCCAGTGGTGGCGGTGAGTCGAACCATAGAGATGCACTTGATACGGGAGTCTATGGCTGACAAGCAGACCTTGGTTAATAGCTCTGCTCACAAATCCCAGCAACAGCGTTTCAGACCGGATAAACCAGTCATTGTAAATACCGAAAACTACCAGCACTATACTGAAAATGGGATTAAGTCAGTGCTGCAGGATCCTGTATCAACCTTCTCAATCGATGTCGACACAGGTAGTTACACTAATATTCGCAGAATGATTAATCAGGGCATGCTGCCACCTTCAGATGCCATAAGAATTGAAGAATTTATCAATTATTTTGATTACGACTATCCTCAGCAAAGTGAAAATGGAAGTGGAACTGATGCCCCTTTTAGTATCAATACCGCTATTGCCACTTCACCTTGGGCAGAACAAAGGCATATTATGCGTATTGCCCTAAAAGGTTTTACCCCAGATGTTAGTCAGATTACAGGCCGAAATTTGGTGTTTTTATTGGATGTATCGGGCTCGATGAATCAGCCAAACAAATTACCATTATTAACCCGTTCACTTGAGCTGTTAACCGGTCAGTTAAGCGAGCAAGACAGTGTATCTATTGTGGTTTATGCAGGTGCGTCAGGGGTTGTGTTAGAACCAACTCAAGGTAATAACAAAGCCAGAATTAAACAGGCACTGTCAAGTCTGTCGGCCGGAGGTTCAACTAATGGTCAAGCAGGTATTGAGTTAGCCTATAGTATGGCAGAACAGGCATTTATAAAAGGCGGAGTTAACCGAGTTATCTTGGCCACCGACGGCGATTTTAATGTGGGTGTGATAAATCATCAACGATTAATCGAGTTGATCGAACACAAACGTCAGAAAGGCATTGCCTTAACAACTTTGGGTTTTGGGCAAGGTAACTACAACGACCATCTTATGGAACAATTAGCCGATGCAGGTAACGGTAACTATGCTTATATTGATAACATTCATGAAGCTAGAAAAGTATTAGTCGATGAAATGAATGCCACACTTTTGACCATTGCTAAAGATGTCAAAATCCAAGTCGAATTTAATCTTGACTTAGTAGCCGAATACCGTTTGTTAGGTTATGAAAATCGAGCGTTAAAACGTGAAGATTTTAACAATGATAAGGTTGATGCAGGTGAAATAGGTGCTGGGCATACAGTCACTGCTTTATATGAGCTAATCTTAAAAACATCTAACAATACTTATCTTGATCCATTACGTTATCAACAGGCACAAATTAAGAATGATCCTAATCTACAGATAAACCAATTTTCTGATGAGTTGGCTTTGGTAAAACTGCGTTACAAACCAGTTAATAGCGAAAAAAGTCAATTAATCACCCAAGCAGTGATGGCGAATCAAATCACTGAGTTTAAACAACAATCTGACGATTTTAGGTTTGCCACTAGCGTAGTTGGGTTTGCCCATTTATTAAAACAGAGTCATTTCTGGCAAGATATGAGTTATCAACAAATTATTGAGTTAGCGCAGGGGGCAAAAGGCAAAGACGAGTTTGGTTATCGAGCTGAGTTTATTAACTTGGTTCGCAGCAGCGCCAGTTTACAAGTCGGTATATCTAATCAGCCTCAAGAAAATTTACAATCAGTAGAATTGAATCTTCAAGGTTTTGCCGGCAATATTGAGGTTAAGCCTACATTGTTGAACGTCCATTGAAACTATCTGTAAACCTTTACGCTAATAATGCTGAGTCAGTGCAATCCATCGCTGCCTCAGCAGATTATCAACAACAAACAGATGCAAGTTTGATGCAGCTATACGCAGCAGGTGATCTGCGGGCGTTTGAAACATTATATAACAGACACAAAGGTGGGTTGTATCGCTATTTTATGCGGCATATTCGAGAACCAAGTGCGGCAGAAGACTTGTATCAAGAAATATGGAATAAAGTGATATTACAAGCTAAACACTATAAACCATCGGCAAAATTTACCACTTGGTTATACACCTTAGCCCACAATAAGTTGGTGGATCATGTGCGTCATTTGTCTGTGGTTAATAAAGTAGTAGTTCGCAGCCATGACGAAGAAGTAGATGAGTCACCTCAAGAATTTATACAGTCACAAATGGACAACGAGCCAGAGAGTATATTGACCAGCATTAGAGCCGCTGAATCTTTAAAACAGTGTATAGGTCAATTACCTCATGCACAAAAAGACAGTTTTTTGTTAAAAGAAGAGGCCGGTCTGTCGGTTAAAGAGATTGCAACGGTTCTCAATACCAGTTTTGAGGCCAGTAAAAGCCGTTTGCGCTATGCCTATGAAAATCTGCGCCAATGTTTGAACCTTAAGACGGGGAGGGCAATATAATGAGTATTGATAATAAAGATGAATCTTTTGAATTATTAGCCCATGAAAAAACAATCAGCGAGCTTTATCATAATAAGGAGTGCAAAGCTGAAGTGCCTAGTGCGCAGATAAACGCTGAGATAATGGCAATGGCCAAACAACAACTTTTAGACAATTCTTTATTATTGATTAAAGAACAATCGTCTACTAATAAAAAGCCACAAAATAACACCAAAAAGACATGGCAATGGCCGTTTTCATTGGTGGCCTCTGTTGGAATATTGGGTATTTTGTTTATTACCCAAAAAGACTATTTTATGAACCCCAGTAATGTTGTCGCAGGAGATGCTGGCATATTGAATGCACCCGTTATGCGAACTCCCGATATTAGCCATGATAGATTTACTCAGGAGTTAGCGGTAGCTAAGTCTTTTGAAACTAAAAAAACGCTAGCTTATGCTCAAAAATCTGAGGTACTGTTAGACAAAAGGTTGATTGCAGTTGAAACAAAAGCAATGTTAGTCAGACAAGCAGCAAAAGTGTTAGAAGAACAGATGCTGGTCAAGTTTATGCTTAAAGACATTGATGCAATAGAATCCCCTATGTCATTGTCAGATATGTCTAAAATTGCAGCGTTTTTAAAACAAGAACTATCTAAACAAAACAAATCAGAATTAAAAGTGGGTACTTCAAGCGCTAAGATGCAACAAAATTTGTTTGAAAATATGCTCCAGTATCAAAATAATCATCCAGACTTTAAAATAACTGAAAATTATTGGGGTGTGTTGTCAGAAAAACAATTACAGCAATTGAAATTAGTGGCTACCGAAGCCGTTTCTGAAAATTAATTATTTAAAAAGAGAGTGTTGAATTGAAAATTTGGGTTGACGCGGATGCATGTCCAGTAGTGATAAAAGATATTT
>Ga0209712_10000902_pt1 | contig 25583 bp, 19 predicted proteins | sample ArcOceMetagenome_FD_187443 | JGI IMG/M metagenome (GOLD analysis project Ga0209712, IMG submission 187443) | Marine eukaryotic phytoplankton communities from Arctic Ocean - Arctic Ocean - Greenland ARC118M Metagenome (SPAdes) (version 2) | ecosystem: Environmental > Aquatic > Marine > Oceanic...
GAGATGAGCAGGCGTCGAGATGATCTACCTTCTCTTCGTGATTCATTTCGTGTCATGCGACGTCCATCAGTTATTATTGAAGAAATGTGAGAATTGAATAACCGAAATGACCCAGAATAAATGATCAGAGGACAAGTGCAATAGGTGGGTAGGGGTGAACAAGTGGAAGCACGATATAGAAAGGGGAAGGAAGGAAAGTAGGAAAGACGAGCCCAAACGCAGTGAACAACAATGAGGGAGGGAAGACTCCCCGAACGACAAGGAAGAGAAAGGAGAGAAGAAGTGGGTTATATTTATTTGAAAGATGGATTGCTATGGAACATGGAGGAAGTCGTTGAATTTGGTGGGATGAAAAGGTATACTGGTATGTAGTGGTTCGTCTCCAGGTCGGCGCGGCAGCGTCTTTATGATCATGCAGATGGATTGTGTAGGAGTGGCAGTGTTTGCCGTCAAAAGTAACTAACAGGTTATCAAAAATGATCAAAAGACCAGTGGAATAGGTAGGTACCGGCGGTAGGGGTGAACCCGTGGAATCACGATAAGAAAGGGGAAGGAAGGAAGGGAAGAAAGACGAGCCTAACGCAGTGAACAAGGAGGAGGGAGGGAAGACTCCCCGAATGACAAGGAAGAGAAAGGGAGAAAAAGTCAGTTATATTTATTTGAAAGATGGATTGCTATTGAAGATGGAGGAAGTCGTTGAACTTGGTGAGATGAAAAGGTATAGTGGTCCGTCTCCAGGTTGGCGCGGCAGTGGCATATAAGGCGATGCAGACGGATTGTGTAGGAGTGGCAGTGTTTGCCATCAAAAGTAATTAACAGGTTATCATAGTGAGATTTCTTTCTATACCCGTTTTCGAGGTGTGCTATCATGCTGCAGTGATCTTATGGTTTCGTGCTTGGCAGTCAGAGTTGTACAAGACGCGGGGGGTGGTTGGTGTCTTGATACATTGAGACTTGTGAGCATGGAGCTGCCAGCTCCCTGTGTTCTGTATTTGGTACCAGAATCAGGTCTTACCGCAGCAGCAATCATTGAGGTAAGGTAATGACTAGACAAATGTGGAAATGGATTAGCGTATCTTGTATTAAAAAGTCATGTAATAACGCAGAAGTCTGGCTGGATGAAATTGTTCATAACGTCGCACTGTGCACTGCTGGTGTAAAGTATAATGTAGTAATATGTAGTAATTGGAAGGAATGTATTTTCTCTGCTCTCGACGATGAAGTCAGGGCTTTTGAGTGTCAGGATTCAAAGTCTTGGGAAGCCAAGGCGTCTTATTAAGAGGATGCAGAGTTGCGTAATGAGCGGCCCAGACTTTGTTCCATGGATTGGGGTGTTTGAAGTGCTCGTGGGAGTATTTCCATCTCTTTTCCAGCTTTCGTTTTTGAGCAAGGTTGGCTTTGACTCTTTGCTGTCCTCTAAGCTTGGCTTGGTGCATGGCATTATGCTCTAGGCATTGGTGCATGTATGTGGTCATGATGGTGTTGGTGATTGGGCTGGGGGTTCTTGTCCAATCATTTCGTTTGAACTCTGCATTTTTGCTGACGAAGTGAGCCTTCATTTTCATGTTCTGCAGAGGTGTGAGGTTGGCCATCGGTTCAGGAACTTTAACATAAGAGAGGGACAACGCGGAGCTTTCTGATGTGCTTTCTAGAAAGTATTGCCGGATATCACTTTTCTGTGGCGTTACTACGTTGATCACCGGCTGGTCAGCGGTCGTTCTGGTGGGTGATTCAGGCAACTTATCCACGATGTAGGGGGGATTTTTGTCAAAGCTGTAAGAGTCCTCTGTCATGATAGTGTTGCGTGAGGCGATAGGATTAATGATCACGGTACTGATCACAGTTAAATTGCAGCTTAACAAAGAATTTCCCTTGAACAAGCAGCAAGGGGAAGGGTTTAATTGAAGTTTGAAGTTTCAATAACCTTCCGGGGGAAGGGTTTAATTGAAGTTTGCTGCACCTGATGTTTTCGATTTTGTTTGTCATGTTTGAAGGGAGGGGGGGCTGAGCTGCGGTCATTGTTTTGTGAGACGGGATTTGATGTGATGCAAGTTTTGGCTAGATTGGTTCGAAAAGTTGTTTTAGCCGTAGATTACCATTCAATTATTTAGGTAGCAGGGGACATGGACATGAGTCTATATTAAGGGTCATTATTGTACAGGAAGGAAACCATTACTTGTATGGAATTTAGCGCTACCGCTACGAGATAATGGAATGAAAGGGCCTATATTTCTTGACACAGGGTGGAAAATATGATGACAATATTTTGGAAATCGAAGACCCGTCGCAGGCATTAATTAATGAAGAATGGTATGATATTTCATCAAGCTGTTGAAGAAATCGTATGATTTTCAGAAAGGTGGGAGTCGGGTCCACCATAATATATTATTTGACAATGGACCCCAATCTAGTTTACTACATTGATAAGACTCGCGGAGATGAAAATATTCGTACAGTGCATTCGAAGGACCTTGTATCCCTGGAAAAAATGAGGGATCTCTTTGTCCAACAAACGAAAGTAGCGGATAAACAATATTTTGTCGGGACTGTAATTACTTCGAAGGTTGTGGCCCCGAAGAAGGGTGGTTTTGGAACTAATGGGAGTGCTGAGAAGAGATATTCTGATCGAATTTTCATTGTGCACGATGCTTTGAATTGCTTTGGGCACTGTGCCGCCATTGTGTTTGATAATGGTGGTGAGTCCAGGAGTGGTTGCAGGTTTTTATCCGATAAACGCCCCCTGAACGGGATGAGGTTCTTGTTGACAAACGTTGGATTTAAGGGCGTGGGCGGTGTAAAACACCTTGCTGGAGACACTGACCTTCCTATTTTGTCATTCGAAGAGATGTACCCGTTGCAAGAGCATAGATCCTTATGGATGCTGCAGAGTAAAATTGACATGAACCTTGCTACTGACACTTCCATTACGCGTGCGATTACGTATAAAGGTGTGTTTTTGAGGGTCAAGAATATCGAGCTGAAGAGCGCTACCTGCAGTGGAATTTTCTGTGATAGGTCCCTATGTCCTTCGTCTAATGGAGATATGGAAGTGAAGTGTGTATGCTTTCCGCAAATGTATTCACAAGGTGGCCACCTGGCTCTTTGTATGGACATTGAAATGTACAGAGCAAGGGCGATGGGAACGGGCATTGTCGAGGGAAAAGAGTGTTCGACAGTATTTCATCCATTCCAGAGTCTTGAATGGAGCAAGTTTCTCCTTGGATCGGATATTCAGAGCACAAATAGCAACGTTGCAGAGTGGTCATGTGGAATCTTGAATCTTCGGAAATTTGTGGAAGATCGAGTAAATCTTATTAATTTGCAAGGGGGATGGAATTTATTCGGTTGGTACAAGAATGGTATGATTGAGAATAAGGTGGAGATTGCAGGTGATGTCGGTGCTGGTGGGAAGGGGGGAAATGCTGCTTATGCTGTGGCAAAGAAGAAGGAGAGCCAGAACGCTGGAAAATTCGGTGCATTGACGGCGAAGCCACACATTGTACGTATCATTCCAGCTATAAACAAATTGTTTTGGCTTGAAGGTGAAGGTGCAGAAGACTTGGTACAGTACAAATATAAACAAGATGAAATCGATGAAACTGAAAGAGTGCCGGCCGCAGTTCAAAAAGATGAGATTGTCAACGAAAGACCATTTTAATGGTGAGAGTTGTTCGATTCGTATATTTATACATATTTTTAACATTTAAGGAGGTCGATGTTTCTATTGAGAGTCAACGATTTTTTTGCTTGCTGTGTACATAGTCTGATAAAGCTGAAGTTAGAATTAGTTATGTTGAAACCCTGTGTGCCAGGGAAGTACAATACTATAACAGGTTTAGTTCTTAGCCCTTGTTTCGTCACTGCTTGAAGATGGACTAGTCAAATCTTCCTATGAACGACACTCTTTTGGGAGACTAGGAGGAGGTCTATTACTTGTCGGCTGGCTTGATAGACTGCCAATTGCCCGGTTGCTGACTGTTAAGGACGTCGCATCACGAACGAACTTGGTGCTGTACTTTGCCCTCATGAAATTTGCAGAGTCCATGACTTTGTTTCTGCAGGCATCGGTGGAAAACTGTTCGATTGCCTGCTTTTTGGAGGATACTGATGTGTTAAAGCATATTTAAGTATTGATAAATATATCTTGGATTGCATGATGTTTCAATTTCTGAATTGAATAGTCTTGCCGGCACCACATACACGAACTGGACTTCGTTCGTTTCTTGACCATAGCTCAGATTTCTCCGTGTTGGTGGTCATAAAGAATTGTATCATACATCATCGAAGTGCGGCACATTCAAGTTCAGCACCTGACGGTGCGGAACATGATGCCGCAGCAGTTAGTGTTTTGTTTTTAGCAGATGTAGATCAGTTCTGCGACATCTATGATCATGCTTTCTGTCTGTGTACGTTCAACAGATTCAGTGAATGACGTGCCAGTTTTTGGAGTTGAAGTTGACAGTTTTTAGCTGATTTCGATGGTCAGTTAGCCATCAGTGTTTTGTCACTGTTTTGTCAATGGTATCTTCAGAAGATTTTAAAGTCACCAGCGCCATTCAAAAAAACTAAAAAAGATTTAAGAAGAGTCTTTGCTGATTTACTGTTCCTCATATTTTCGCAAACAGCACGAATAACTTGGAACCAGCATCTATATCAACTGATGTCCTTTTTCTCATGCATACATCTCTATGTGCATGTACCATTTCCAGGCACTCCAGTTCCTTTCTATTCAAAGTCGTCTCATACTGCCACGGCCTACCCTTAAAAGCAACCACCTGTAATCAATCTCTGTTCCGGCCGCATCGCACTTTTGCACTTGATAATTTCTGGACCTTCCTGCTTATAGGGATGACGACTGATGCTATGCAATAGTTGCACTTTTCCGATAATGAAGAGTTGTTCGCGACTTCTCTTCAGGCATAGTGTAATGTAGAGTTTCTTGAATGGGAGCTGATCACTCCTTGACTCTCTTTTAATTGTTAACGTCCACTCCTTGCAATGAAGTGAAGGAATGTTCAAGTTGAGAAGATGTGATAGGTTGGTATATGCGGAGTCTATTGATGTGGTTGTTCAATATTGAGTTGCTGTTGCGTTCTAGGGCCCTGGCGCTCAACAGCTCGATTTTTGACTGGGTGCGGCATAGTCGGACATAGTTGGAGGCGGTAGTACTAGCAGCGGGTTGATAATAAATAATAATCGGTGTCACAACAGGTGGTTTTAACCGCCATTCTTTCACAAAGATGTACAGGATGTGTTGTGTGTGCACGAAGAACATTCGCTTGTAGAAGAAAGAGCAGTGTATGTAGATGGACATAGTATTGATGGTGCTAGTTGGCAGTAGTATAGCGTACTATATTGTAATTTTTATTAACCGGCTTCTCAATGTCTCATGAAATGATTATGATTCGTAGCTGCCTTCGATCCTTATTCTTTGGTGAAAAAGAGGAACAGCAGCACCATGTGTTTAAATGTGAATTTGAAGATGAAATATCGTTGAAGGAGGAAAAGCTTTGGATCTGCTCAAAACTCATTCAGCACAAAAACACGATCTTGCCAAGAATTCATCGCCCTTTTATTTTCCCTCTCTTCCGTTGGCTGATATTTTTTACTGATATAGGCCACAGTTCTGTTTGTTCAGTACCTTCTACCTACCTCATGCCGACGGAACAGAAGAAAATACAGTGCTTTGATCTGGTCACGGATCGAAGGGTCGCCGTTTCCAGGATCATTTTCGTACTTAATCATGGAAAGATGCACCTCTTGGATCCGCATACAGTCAAGTATAATAGAGTTAGAGCACGTTCCCAAGACAAGTTTCCACCGTGTAGGTCACTCTTCATTCCCTGCTACAACTTTGGTTCCGGGAAGACGTCCGGGTTTCTCTGCGCTATTCGAATGACAAGTAGTCAGGATGGAATTGCCAAGAGACAGTTATGGCGACTTGGTATTTTTCAGAGACACGATTGTTTCCAGGACGATGGGCAAGTCAATTTCTTTGTTTTTCGCCAGGGTACGTGCTGGAGTAAAATTCAGAAAGCGAATAGATCACAGTTAATCAAACTTGTGGAACCGTGCTCTGTAGTTATCTCGCCCTTGGATATTATCCCTTTGACCGAGGTACAACGAAGGGGTGATGATAGTACCAGGAGTTCTGATTTTAGTTTTAGCGCTACTCACGTAGGTGCAGGAGGGTGTTTCGAACAGGCGACTTGTCCGGACTTTCTTTATGATGCACCAGCTCATATTTTCAAGAAGAATTTTGGGAAGAATAAATGTAATATTTCTTTTGCAACGAAGTGCCGCAGCGACTTCAAATACGTCGAGCCAGCTAGAGACAAGAATTTGGGACGACTGATCAAGAAACCGAAAACACAGCTCCTGACGGGCAATTTACAGACAGGACAAGCAAACCAGGCTGTGAAGTCTGATTTGATTTCACAGGTTATCAGTGACATGTCGAACTGGAGAATGTTGGAGAGTATCAAATTCGGAAAAGTCCCAATTCCAATATACTACTGTGTGCACAAGAAATCTTTTCAGCCGTCCAAAAAACATTTTCTGTGCCCATTTCAGGTAAAGGAGCCGGTCTCAGGATCTCGTCACGCTTGCAGAACAAAAGTGTTTGCCAAAATCCCAAACGATAAAAAGGATGCGCTGAAGGAGGTGACAAAACAGTATTTGTCCCCGGAGGTCTTTGATGAGAAGTTGAGATCACTGTGCACGGGTACCACTGAACTGTTTGTGGTTGATCCCAGAGAACATCCGCGAGGATTTGTATTCTCTATTGTGCAGGATTGCGAAGATTCGTTGTGTCTCGGCAAAATAGTGTTTGATAATGACGAGGTGAGGATCTATAAGGAAGAGAGGCACGGGCCATTTTTCGACACATCGGTCAAGAAGGGGTGCGTTGCATTCAGGGGCCTGCCATGGCTATATGAGACGACCTTAAGTAAGGATGAACTGATGTGTCTGGAAATGATGCACGGGAGTAGAGATGGATGCCTGGGGAGTAGAAAGTCAGTTGACATGGACGGTTTCTTTTCCTACGCTGGACCGAGATCAAGCGGGCAGGCTAGCTCCACACCAATTGAAACATCCTCGCACGGTCATGACTTGTGGAACATGAAGAACTCGTTGCCCTCATTTATGACAGGAACTCTGCTCGGAAGAATTCTCTGCGCGCAATCAGATCGCATGCTCGAACTCAGTGGCAATGTTATCATGAAAGCTGCTATGATTTTTGAGAATGCAGAAGACGACAGAGAAGTGGGAGGGTATGAGAATATCTGTTTTCACAAGATTATCACTATGTGGTTCTCGTCGGTAAGTAATTTTAGCATGGGACAGGCTTCCAAATCGGCTGTTGACCATGAAAGTCCCTCTGACCGAACTCTTTTCACCAGTCCATGCATACAGATAACAACGATAGGTCAAGCGCAGCCTTCCTTAGTTCTATGGAACAGGCTTTCGCTGGTCATCTCAAAGAAAGTGCAGCTTTCGATTGCAGTTCCACGCATGATGAGGTTCTGCATTACTTGCAGAGGTACAGAGCTATTAATGGTAACACTTTCGATAACAAGAACACGATATGCTGCTGGTCGGTTGTGTCCTCCGAAATCGGACTTGAAATGCAGGAAACGAAGACCGAACGCACTGAAATATCATTCGAGCACTATTTCTGTTGTGAAAACCTGTTTTTTGCATTGGACATCTCTTCAAAAGTTTTGAAAAATGAAGCTGTCGGTGGGAAGTACGGTGGAAGTATATTGACGAGATTGATAACACATGGATCGTCATTCCCCGTTTGTCAAATGTGGGAATTGGATGAAATAATTGGTGTGGCTCTATACCCAGATGAAAGGGGCTCGGATATCCCCTTTGCGTGGGGGCGGTCCGGTGGAAGGAAGAAGAAAGCCAACTAATATTAATAATGTGGCTGGCTACATGTTTGAATGTGCCATGCAATAAAAGATAAGGACAGACTCTGTGGAGATCATTTTAGTTTAATCTACATTAATAGTATGATCTCGTACCTCCTCACATCCTCAATCTTTCGTAATAGGTAGGCGTCGTCAAATTACGTGCGTTCATTATTCTGGTATCTTCGTCACTGTAGCGTGGGCAGTCCCTTGCATTAACATATTTCTTGATTTGTTCATCATCACCTCGCATGGCCCAGAAATGCGTATCTTCTGACCAACCGCAGCCTGCTTCTCTGGCCCATACAAGAATGTCATAGTTACCATATCTAGCAGCCATAGTACAAGCAAGACAACCGCTGTTATCATAAGACGATGGTTCCCGGCGTAGGTTTTTCAAACAATCCAAACGGCCCAGGCGAGCAGCGGCACCCAACGTTTGTGGGCAAAAAGGGAAATATTTCATCAAGAGGCAAATGACCTCGAAGCTTTGGTTACCTTCCATCGCCCAGATGATAGCTTTCTTCTCACCTCTCGCAAAGATTGGGCTTGCAAGCCCTAACACGTATGTTAAAGTTTCTAGATTGCTATGTCTGGCGGCGCTTCTCCAGAATAGCGCACTGGTTTTTCTTTCCAAAACCAAAGTGAATAAGTCGGGTCCAACATCAGCAATGTAATGGTGGTCCTTTGCAAACACTTTGGTAAAACTTAGGGACGATACGACAACTCTCATGGACGTCGTTTTTTTGTTCGATTCGCCAGAAGAAGTGTCACTAGTTTTAATCTGGTGAGTATAAGCACTAAGAAGGAGGTTGCAGCTTGTCGCTACAGATCGGTAATGTGTCCCATGGAGAAATGAGACTGCCTTTACCAATAGGTCAGTGTGCAACCGCCCTAGAGGGGTGCCATGATTACTTGCTGTTAGAGTATTAGCCATTTTGCTAAATGATGTTGCCTATAAATCGGAATGCTTGCGTTGTTTTTTTAATTCTTGTTACAATATTTTTTTGCATGATGATTTGTTGAAGTTGAATCCCATTTCCAGTATTAGTATTCTTATATAGGCTATTAGTTTTCTGCTGGTGTCAGACATCTCTGCACATCAAAAGTTGTTTCCATCGAAAGATATTTTCCTTGTGTCAAACATAATAATTGTGTACTACGGCGTTCATACTGTAATATGCTAGACCTTATTGAACAACAAATCATCACTGACCTGGTGATATATATCAGGGAAGCCAATGCGATTTACGAAAAAGAAGAAACGGACAGTACTGTTTCTCAACAAGATCATTGTAAGAATGTTTTGAAACGATATGTGCTGGAAGAGCAGCTATTTTTTCTCATCGGAATGAAACAGTTCGTCTTTCTCTGGTTCCAGGCAGGGAGTGTCTTTGCCTCCATATTTCACACCGGATCTTTCTCCCCGTATATGATTCCTGCTTACCACCGCAGTACGATGTTCGTCTTTGCTGATAGAGGACAATACCCTTTACATTCACGTGTTGCTGCCACTATCCATCGGGCTATGGGATGCAACTTAAAATACGTCGTGACAGAAATCAGCGCATCAAAAAATCATTCCTATCAGCTCGCAGGGTATATGGTTATGCATTACTTGGCAAAGTACGTTGCAAAGGCTGAATGATGGCAATTGTAATTTGAAAAGATGGCACCAGCTATTTTGGTTTTGCTTGGATTACTTCAACTTCAATTTCTAAAATAGACTAAACAATAATTACCAGCAATATGCAACTGCTTCTGAAACAGTTCTATGCCCATAACCTCCGCCTGAACCTTGAAGGAGATGTTATGGTAAATTTGAATCTTTTCCCAACAGAATTGCGGACAGCCCCAGAAGCAACAAAAGATTTCCGATGGGAGGGATAAAGGTAACAGACAGCAGAGAAAGCATCACTGACGACACGGTGGATCCTATATACGTGTGTACTTGCATTAACGAGGGATATGATGATGAATGTATAGCAATGGCGCAGATTTATAATTACGATTTCAGGCAATTTTGCAGAAATTGGAGTGTGGAAGAGGAGGTGGCACAGCCAGCACAAGCAAGAGAAAGAGGTACTAGATGATCAACCAGTTTCACTGCATCGAAGAACGAAAAGTTGATCGCCGCATATTTTATATCGGACGGCGTTTATTGTAGTCTAAACTAATACGAAGTTACATGACATCAGTAATAGTATGTAGTTGTGCAAATTTTATCTGTGCCGGATATGCCCTTAGATCTGCAAACTTTGATTTTGCTGGGGATGCCATTTTCCTATTCGTAAGATCAAGATACGTTCATAGCCCTTCTCCTGACTGAATTTGTCTGTTTTCAGTGGATGAGCTCAATCTAACAGGCGTCGTTGTAAAATGTGTTAATGATCAGTCTGTGGGTTATTGTACTATTTCGTTGAAATATTCAAGTCGGACATTCTTTTAAAAAAGCCTGAAATCAGAAAGCTTTATTTTTGGGTCATTATACTTCTTCTAAAAAAATCGAAGTTGAACTTGTTTGAATACAAGACAAAATTAGCACAAAGGTTCATTTTTGGGCTTCGAAGCAATTTTTTTTCCAAATGGACAGGTCCCCCTGACCAATGATTTATAAAAGAACAAGAAACATGAAAACGAATCAGGTTAGAGAAACTCTCTACCAACATTACGGCTATGTAATACCGTACTTGTACAAAATACCGGTCTTGAATCCTCCTGAACATGGCATTATGCCAAAAGGTGCGATTACAGTGACTGATAGTAACCTTGGACACAACGCAGCAAGAGTAAACCCCATTCGCCTATACCATGACATAGACAGCGGTGGTCACGACTTGATGGAGGCACTATGCCTAATGGAGAACTGGGATTTTAGGCAATTTTGCCGCAACTGGAATCCAATGGAAGTATTAGACTTATCCCATCAACTTGAAAGAGTGACCAGGTACTATGCCCCTCCCTCTGAGAATGAGAAGTTGATTGCAATGTACTTTGTGCAGTCAAGTTGGGAACCTAGAGAGGAGGGAAATGCCGATGAAGGAGACTATGTTCCTGTGCATGACATGATACACCGAATGCGCGAGTTGATGCGTTACCGGTCAATGAAGTTTGTGAAGAAACTGTTCACAGTTTACGAACTGGAAGCCAATCGTGTTTTCTTTCACGACAGCGAAGGGCACTATCAGATCATGAGAGATGTGGAAGAAAGAGAGCACTACGAGGGCGGTATTTCAGACGTGCGGCAGCTTGCACTTCATCATATTCGTAGCTAGCATCATCATGTCCAATGCGGTAAGACAGGTAGCGAATATGAGGGCTGCCTGCGGTTATGTTATGAACTTAACATGAATATTTTACTTTTGTATACTAAGGTGTTGTTCTCAAAAAGAATGAATTCTCTTTAATAGTCCATATCTCCCAATATGACAGATCTTTGATGTGTTTTATCTGCCTGTCGCTGTACAAGGGGCATCCACATGTCAGAATCATTGTCATGATCAAGTGGTATTTGCGATTGATATCAAGATATTGAAATTTAGATGTGAATTAGATTCATTTGTTGAACATGCAACTGGTGTAAAGTATACGATCAGAAATGATGAGTGCTGTAGAAAATTTTGATGCTAGCAGTGACTGATAGTTGTAGTATGTAAATGAGTTTAGTATCATATTGTATGGAAAGTTGTGTAGATGTATTCATATAGTTGTCAGTACTCAGCAAAGAAGTCTGAGAGGTCTGTTGGCGTATAATCATATGGCGTTACTCTGACTACCCGTGAACCATCTGGATTAACACGAACTTCAGTCCAAATATCATCCCCAACATTGTTAACTTTCCGAAAGGTAGGGAATCCTATAAAGAGTAAGAATTGTAAGCGTTTGATTTCAATATATTGATTCATATTGATTAGTATGATTGTGTCACTTACTTGACTCAATGGTTTTACTGGCATTGTGCTCAATCTCCACCTTCTCGGTGTTATTTGAAGAAGGTTCAAACTGTTTTTTCAGTACCAAATATTGTTTATAGTCGAGATAACTGGCATTGTGCTCAATTTCGACCTTCTCAGTGATATTTGAAGAAGGTTCAAACTGTTCTTTCAGTACCAAATATTGTTTATAGGCAGTTGAACCCAGAGCATCATTCAAATCCTGCGCCTTGTTTTCTGCCAGTACCATCTGTTCTACCAGTCCATCAGGTTTAATTCCAGTATCGATTGTACGGATTGGGCACGGAAAACTTTGGATTTCTGAAGAATCATTGTTTGGGATTGAATTACGAGATTCCATAGTATTTGTAGGAGTAAAACTTTTATACAGACAGGCAGAAGAAGATTCAAGGTCAGATTTATGAGGGGGTCATGCACTGATGTTCTCTGAGACATTTTGGAGGAAGCGGACATTATATTATAATACACATACACTTGAGGACACATGACACCCCGGAACTAAAGCAAACGCAGTTCACACATATCTACCGTACTGTACGAACTAAAGCAAACACAGTTCACACATATCTACCGTACTGTACCCTCTCTTCCTAGCGAATACTACAACAGGAACTTCAAAACTAGTGGTACTTATCACTTATCATACCATCAATCCACACAAACACCAATCTAGTTGCAAGCACAAGTGAAAGAATATAGATAACTCACCGTACTTTTAGTGCTGCAGACATACTTTGAGAGAAATGAATGGCAATAATCTAGTCGAGTTGTGTTATAATAGGGAATGGAAAACTGTCTTAGATTTTCTTGATTCTGATGCTTCAACAAAAACCACGCCAGACGAGAAACGACATTTTGTTCTCTATCAAGGAGCGGATGACTCGACATGTTTACATCTAGCATGCACAATCTATGCACCTGTTGATATTGTTAAATCGATGATTGAAATTGGGGAAAAGCAGTTGGTAATGATGACAACTGCCAAGAAGAGTACAGCACTAAACTACTTATGTTATGATGGTGTAACTTTTAGTGTCTTCAAGATGCTCATTGAGGTCGGAGGAAAGGATTTGGTCCTGGCAAGCAGTAATTGCTTGTATGTCGACTCCGTATTGCATGAGTTATGCCGTCGTATCCACGATTGTGATGACTGTAACCCTATCAGACTTTAGTACGACGATGCTGAAGACAGAATCAAACTTTTGCTCCAAGTTCCAGGTACAGAAACAATTTTGATGGTAAAGGACAATAAAGGTAGAACACCTCTTGATATCGCTACTATGCATGGAGCATCGGATGAAATCAAAGCTCTCCTCCAGCCTCATACCATCAAGAGTGAACCATTAATTGCCGACAGTGATGCTGACGATGCCGACGATGCCAATGCTGATGCCAATGCCGATGATGATGACGATTGGTGGATGTTGAAGAAGACGACTCACGGATGGTAATCCAAAAACTTTTACATGAAAAGCAGCAGCATATATAAAAAACAACAGCATGTACACGAAGCACAGAAGAATATGAAGTTAATGATTGAATTGCGCAGGGTGATGAAGAGACTACGATTTGCAAAGGCGCAATTGAACATCAATCGACAACACAATCCATCTATGAGTCATACTTTGCTGTTGTTTTTTATCAATCTTTCCATTGCCGTATGTCTTTTTGAGAAGGTACACACAGCATAGATATATAATGATATATTTTTGGTGTGTGCACCTTTAGATGAAGTTGGGAATTCACATTTTACACCACATTTAACTACGTTAGATCTCAATATGAATCCCACTTGTTTGGGCATGATTTCCATTAGTCCAGAATCTTAATTTTTACAAATGCATTTCAGTACTCGAGAAATAAGTTAAGTAGTTTTAAATTTAACGAACATCATAACTCATCTGTAGTTCAGTGTTCTTTTTCAAGTCTCTTAATGCAATCATCAAATAATCAGTACCAACTTCAACATGGTTGAGGTACTTGTCGCTGCAATCATTACAATTTGGATCATTAATGAAATGTAAACCAAGATATTGAAGGTAGATGTTCTTCATTCCATCTTTAGCATCCAAATTCTTGTACTGATGAGTGGGAAACGAAACGGTTAGGTTGGTTGAAGATGTGATATTATCATATTCACAATTTCTGTCGGACAGTCTGATGAAGTACGTTTTGGGATTGAATTAGTCCATACTATTTGAAGGAGTAAAAATTCATACAGACAGGCAGGAGAAGATTCGAGGTCAGATTTATGAGGGGGTCATGCACTGATGTTTTTTGAGACATTTTGGACGATGCGGGACCTTGGGTTGAGCAACGAGTGACACGATCAAATGTTTTCCAATCTTTTCCTACTCTCCCGTTGTTGCACATTTGGATGTGCATTTTTACAAAATAACGAATAATACGGAATGAGCATACTAGCAGCTAGAGTACTCCCAACAAATGATTGAATGGAATCCATTAATGCTGTGCTATTTATTCAACACCACCCACCTCTAGCTGTATTTCCTTTCCACTTTCAATATTTGGTTCATAATCAAGCTTGGCGCATGCTTGATATCTAAGATTTGTCATATTTTCCGATCGTTCTATAACCATACCTTCGCCAATATGTATCAGTTCCCTTACCTCCGCACGTCGGTTTCTCATAAGAGCACTGCGGACATTTTCTTGCCAATTCTTTTCAAACTTGAAGTTATCGTTTAGTTTGTCGAATCCACAAACAAACCCAATGAGCGCCCATGGCCGTAACACTATTGGTGCAATCTTATTTGGGGTACTGAAAAGATCTTTGTTGTGTTGTGTAAGCCGTGCTGCGATATTCTTGCAAGCACCAATGTAGATACTGCTTCGATTTTTTAAACTTAGGAGAACGTAGCAATAGCCCATGAAAGATATATTGTTATCTGGTAGTATCATATCCATAGGCCGATAAGGAAAATTGTCTAGGGTCAATACTTTGGGTAGTCGAGCGGTAGGCCGGCTGTACGTTTCTCCTGGCTGTTGTACTGGACAGAAGCGAATGCCGATCCGTTCGATGATTTCTTTCATATTGTTGTAGTACCTTGGTTTTTTAGCGAGAATAATGAGCAGGGTTTCAGCAATGTCTTGTTTGGACAGATCTCCCTGTTGTACAAAGTACAAATTTTTCAGGGCAGGCGTACGAGAAAGCAACACTACCACTTGTCCCCGGTCCCAGAGGTACCCAGAATGATTTTTTGATGCGCTGATTTCTGTCACAACGTATTTTAAGTTGCATCCCATAGCCCTATGGATAGTGGCAGCAACACGTGAATGTAAAGGGTATTGTCCTCTATCAGCAAAGATGTTATTTCCAATGTTGATTTTCTGCATCCTTGTTCGGCGCCCCACTTCTAATCTCGTCCAGCCCAAACCTCTGAGGGTCTGTTCATCTTTTGAATCTGGGCTCGTCTTTGTCCCAACTGGTGCCGCATAGACAACAATTTTATAGTCAGGGCCTCTGATCAAAGAAACATCGGGTAAGTCAGTGCAGATACATAATTGTCCCTGGCTCCAGGAGTTCAGCATGTTGTGCGTAAATTCCATTACAGCTCCGCGGTAGAAATACAATATCTGGGGCTCTCGGATTTGATTATTGCGGTTGAGAGCTTTGACAGTGGTCTCATTTGCCTGGACCCATTGATCAACGATTGACCGTGAGGTCATTGTATCTATTGCGTGTGCCTCTACAACTCCTGTTGCATTTGTTCTTTTTAGCTTCGCAATGAACCTCGCCTCGGCTGCATCGGCGCCCTTGTGAGTCCCGAGGATTCGGAGAGCATCATCTGGAACACTTTCATCGTCCATATTTGGCACAAAGTTGCATTTCGTTATTATCAAATTTATGAATTGCGCTCGTTCCTCCTGGGTAATAGACGATCGGCGGCAGAGTTCGCAAAGTAATTGAGAATCCCTGTCTGCCCTGCATCTCACGTAATGTTGAAAATCTATGATTCTGTACGAGACAAGTATGTTGCTGCACATTAAGAATGGTTTTCCTTCGATCGCACCGAGCTGTTCCAGATCCATAGCGGAGATAAGTAGTAAACCACCCAAATATGCTTCTGTTTTTCTCACGTATCGCAAGATAATGTCGAGGATGGAAATTTGTTCGGCTGAGAGCTGTCCCATTTCATCGATAAAAATTACATCCAAACTGCGAATGAAAGTAGTCATAAGAGCGTCCTTTTTCATTCGTTGGATGCAACCGTCTGCAATACTGTGGATGTTACTCATATTATGGACGCTCCTCATCTTGGTAAATTTGTGGTAATGCATGCCACCTAGTAAAATAGCCCGTTCACAAAGGAGCGCCATAGAAACACATGCCAGGCCTTGTCCTAATGCATATGCAAGGCATATCATGGCCATGTGTGTTTTTCCTGTACCTGGTGATCCATGCAAAATGACATTGTTGTTGTCAGAGATTCGACAAGTGGCATAAAAGTCAATTGTCTCAGTGAGTAAGTTAAAAACGCCCCTCTGCTCATGTTTTGATTCGACACTCTGGTCGTCAAGATAGGAGTACTTCACCTTCAATTTATCAAAGGGCTGGCCCCGGCTGCATTTTAAAAAATCTTCTTCCGACGGCAGCGAAGGAATCTGCTGGCGCACAGCTCTGACCATATTTACTTTCACCTTGTCCTGTAGCTGCACAATACTTTTGTGGAGAGATGCCTCGATTGTGGTATGGAGGCAAGCAGGAATCTTATATGGAGGAAGAGACCCAGTGTTAACAATGGATGCCAGAACCTTTTTAGCCTCAACCAGAAAGAAGTCAAATTGCCTCGTTCCTGCGGGAACAAACAGTAATTGTTCCGACACGTACCGTCTGCAAAGATTTTCGAGGTCTTCTTGCATCTCCTCTTCGGTAGCGTCACTTCGTAACAAGCCTGCTTTTTCGAAGGCACCGCGAACAGACGTAACTTCCCAAAGTTCGTATTCTGTGTTAAACACACCCATGCTCAGCAGAACATGTACAAAGAACTTTGTCGCATTTGACGGCTTCACACTGTTGAATAGAGGGAGTGGCAGGAGCTTGTCGGTGTATGTCATGTCTACCCAATCGCCGAATAGATGATTTATTTTCAGACTCAGATTCCTAGTCTTGGTGCGTAGTGCCAGGGCCATTGAATCCATGGAAGGTGCAAAGGATCCCTTATGCAGGGCGAAGTACAGTGCGTGAAAGAAGATAAATAAATCTTCGTTTGCTGCCATTAGCTGCTCAGAATATTTTTCAACGACAAATGCGAGTGCCGGCGGACGTATACGAGTATGTTTCTCAAAGCCATTGATCCACAACGATTCCTCTACATCATCTTTCAAAAAAAACGATGACACATTACCACCATTATCATCGGCTGCCCCCGCTCTTTTCCTGGGCAGATTATCATGCATGAAACAGAGGCTGTAATCAGTATAATTGTTCAAAAATAGTAGTACAGCATCGCGGGCGCTATAGTTCGTAACTGCGTCGATTGAAATATTAGTTTCCAGGTTGTCTTCGATCGTGATCTGCTGTGGCCCAGTAAATTGCCTCCATGCTGTCCTCGTATTTTGTTCGAATTTTCTTCTGGCCATAATGGCGGGTGCCACAGCGTGTGTCGTCGCAGTGCCTGCAATAGGGCGGAAGGCTGCGCTTGTCCAGGTAGTATCTCCTGGCGTTTTCGTAGGATCTCCAATATTTAATTTTCCAGTAATAACCGCTGGTCGATTCTCAAGTGAGACCGTCGTTACATAGATGAATTTTCTGGAGCAAAACACTGTCCGGCTGTTGAATATATGACCTATAACTTCAGGTAGCCCAATAATACGGCTATGGGGTTTATTCTTCTCTCGTTTCTGCAGCTGTTCATTTGCAGCCATTCGGCTGCTGGTTATTTTGGTGTTGTGCAGGGGTGTCACCTTAATTTCCAGGTCACCATGTGACCCTGGCCGGCTGCGGATATCGACTCTGGCAACCTATTGTAATAAGGGAGGAGGAAATGACAGTGCAAAGAAATGGTAAGTATCTTTGGCTATTGCTTTCAAATGGTACACACCATAGGTAATTACGGAAGTGCTTACCTCGTCAATTGATGCCACGTATTTTGCTAAATACCTTGCCACCATGTACCGACCACATACAATTACATTACAGTCACTTCTCGTGAGAGCAAAGAGAAATGGATTTGTTGGACTGAAGTGCTCCCCGTAATCAGCCGGGTACACATGTTTTCCAGCTTCAAATCTCCTATCGAGTACGGTAATTTCACCATCAGGTCCTTTTTCAAGAAATTTCAGTTCGGTTAGGATTGCCGTTGCGGTTTCTGAATGCTTCATTTGTATAAGGATGAACCCGTAAACTTTGGTTGGATTTTCTTTTGCATAATCTGGGTACCTGCAGACAGTGGTGCCATTAGGTAGGCTCCTCATACACCGTCCATTACATTTTTTGCAGGAGTGCACTTGGATGATTCTGCTCTTCTCTCGCAGCTCCTGTGCTTCAGCTTCATCAGTTATGATTCCTTGTGCAATAAGCTCGGATATGTCCTTTGACAAAAAGAGGGTATCACTTGAACCGCGGACTCTGCTGTACATCCTGGCCTCCTCTTCTTTGCAATCGTGATCGACATCGACGAATGCGATCAAGTGCAAATGACTATTAGTGCCAGAAGCTTTAAATTCGCTCTCTTGATGTTCCAGCCGAGCAAAGTGTCCCAGAAACTTTCCCATAGCTTCATCTGACGATTCTGTGATGTATTTCAAAACGGTCTCAATGCAGACTTGCCACGTGCGTGTACATTGAACTGCTGATAACGATTCCATGCTCCTTCTTATATCCTTCTTGACAGCAGTGGGGAGGTTGCAATCGTCATCAATGCAGTTGAGGATCGCCGTCTTGATTTTATGCAATCGATCCATAGACGGGAACTCCTTCATGTTGCAGGTCAAAGTTATGAAGTAGGTAGGGAAGTTATCCCTCAGCTGGCTTGACAGACAATTCACCGACTTCCGACTGTCAATGACATCACATGAATGAACATTGTGCTGTACCTTGCCTTCATTCACTACACAGAGACCAGGATTCTGTTCCCGCAGGCCCCTATGCAAAACAATTCGATCATCCGTTCCCCGAAGACTGATATTTTGCAGTATGTCGTAGCACTGAAAGATATACCTGTAATCACCTGAGGTTCCAAGTGCTGGATTGGATACTCGGGCACGCACATGGTCCTGATACCCTGCAATGTTTACTGATGCAGCCTTCTTCTGATCCGTCCAAAGAGTTGCGGTCAGAGAACCAACACTGCTCCCGTCCTTGTTGCCCTTCCAGAAAATATTCGGAAACATTGACGCTTCTATATATGATATAGGCGTGGCGTCGTTAGTAGTAGAAATGATTCCGAGCAACATTCCTTTTTCGTATTTGGACATTGACAGTTTGTTATTGGTGCGCTGGAGACAGTGACCTTTCGAATTGTAAATTACATGTGCTCCAATCTTTCGTCCATTTTCTGCATAGACTTTGCATCCAAAGCCAGGTATCATTGCTACTGTACTTGGAATTCGCAGTTCATCATTGTCAACCTCACGCTCAACTGAATCGTGTGTGGGTACATTGGTTGTTGCATCAGTCAGGAACATATCGCTCATGCTCACGTCGTCTGAAATTTCGAAAGGTGTTTGTGACGTGAATAGATTCGTATTGTCATCATGATTGTCACCAAAGCCTGCGTTCCGTCCATCAGTATCACCATCGGAGTCACTGCCGCTACCATTATCACAATCATTAGCGTTCTCTGCCCCTCCATCAGCATTCACGCCGTCATCATAATTATCACCACAGTCTGCTTTATCATCGGAATCACTGCCCCTGCCATTATCACCATTGTCAGCGAACTCTGCCTCTCCTTCAGCATCCACGTCGTCAGCATCATTAGTTCCGCTATCATGGGCAGCGTACTCTGCCTCTCCCTCAGAATCCACGTCGTCAGCATTATTAGTTCTGCTATCATGGTCAGAGTCATGACTCTCTTCAGCCTCTCCGTCAACATTGATATCGTCAGCAATGTCACAGACAACGGGTGGAACGATAATGTCATCGCCAGCTGCAAGAGGTAACTGCTCGTCCAAGTGCCTCTTGCATATTCTTGAAGTGCAATCAAATGGACATTCGAAAGAGCCACGCCTATTACAAGCCACCTGGAATGAACATTTATGTTTTGTTCTTGCGGCACAATCAACTAGTATTGCACCATGTACCTTACATTTCACATTTGGATTGCCCCCCATGGCTTCAAAACTCTCTCGAATGAGCTTCTGCATTTTATCCTTCGTGCGAATATAGACTAGAACCTCGAAAGAGTCTACAGCCTCTTGCGGCAATCCGCTGTTTTCATGCATGCCTCCATCTCCATTTTCATTGTCACCGAAGTACCTAGCAGGGTACGGCTGCTGTGACTTGCAATCTGGAGAGTTATGCCTTTCCGTACACCACCAACCTGTATAGTCCGTTTCGCGATGTCTCAGGAACGCAACAGCTCGCATATGGTCGTGTTCCCTGCTACCATCATGATGTCCAATTCGGTACGAAAGGTAGCGCGCCCTGTAACTGTTCCCGTTTACTCTAATATTGTCATGATACCACGTCGTGTCTGTAGAGTCGGGCTTACGGCGTATAATTATGACCTCGCAATGTGCCGGCGCATCTAAATCCCAATGTGCGTCATTAGGTGGAAGATTACACACAGTAACAGTGCCGGGCTGAGCCTCAGGATTCGCACTCATTACAACGTCAGTAAACAAGTCCGCTGGATTCTGCGCAGAAATCCCGTCCTCTGATAGAACCAAGAACCTTTTTTTCATTAGTCTGATTAAGGCCACGGACATCCTTTCAGTGCACTTTGTTTCCATGAGGAGATATTCATAGAGCTTTTTCCATTGGTAAGGGGGGAATACTTTTTCGTTGGCGGCAGTCAACTGCGCTTTGTGGCCTCTGTCGTGCCTGGGCTGTGATACGAATGTATTTACACGCTCGTGACAGTACCTGAGAAACCACCCGTGGCAGAGCCTTTCATTACGCGTGCTCTCGAAAAACATTTCGTAGACTTCAGCAAAGTTGGAGACAAGGTTAACAGTCAACCAAGCGCCATATGACCAGTACTTGTCATGCACACACATCATTTCAGGAATTGGAAAGGGTTGAGCTCCATATGCGTCACACGGATGAACCCAAACAAAAGATGGTGGCCACCGGGGTACAAATTCCTTCTGCGGTAAGACACGATCCGTTTCACTGAAACCTGCAATAATGTGAACATGCACCAGAAGGGGGTGTACTTTAGTTCCTGGAGAAACAATGATTTCAAGAATGAATGAATAAACATTTTGCACTTACGCCGTAAATCCCTGCAGGAGAAGCATTTACTGAGAATTCGTTCCAGCAAAATTGAGTCAACAAAAGAAATTGAAGTTGCACCTTCAAGTGCCTCTTCCACCGGTGAGCTGAACTCCTCGTATACTGTTCGAATATCCTCCCTCGCCCCCCCGACCTTCTGCTCAAATAATGCTTTCGCTGCCAAAATGGTTTCTGATGCAAATGATTGTGGGATAACGCCATTTTTCACCAACTTCTGCAACAGTATTATTATATCCGGGCGGTAACGCACACTCAATAGAAGGTTCGTATCGTGCACGGGTGATGTCAGGGTGAGATTTCCGCCATTGCGAACGTCCATGGAATCAATTCCTTTATAATTACCGTTGCATTCTACAACTTCGAAGGTCGTGTTGTATGTATGGGCTCGCATGCATTTTACAACTCTAGGTACCATGACAGTGTGCGCTAGCTGGGAACTGCTTCTGCTGGGGAGAGGCCCGGTTGCAGGGTTCATCGGTGGGTGCAGATACCGTTGCTTCGAGCCTTCATCGTGATTCTCGCAAGTTGCTACCATGGGACCCCGCCTTGTCATGAGAAAAACTCGGCTAATAGACTGGTTGATGTCAATGGAACTGCTCTTGGCCTGCGGGATCCACGACCCATTGTAGGACAGAAAGTCGTTCCGAGCCCCGACCAGACCATTCTGCTTCCTGGTAATAGGTTGACGAGTGGCACGTCTGTCAATATACGGGCTCATGTACCTAAAAATAATGGTTTCGAAGTCAATGCTGCCGCACTTAAAAAGAAACGACGTACAGCCGAAAGGACACTTCACGTCACAAATGGAGTGATGATTATCAAAAAAATGCATCAGAGAGGGAGCGACATTTAAGTCCCTGCACTTGAGACACTCCAAATACTCAGTGGAACGGTCGACAAACATTGGGACCGGGGATTCATAAGAGCAACTGAAGTAAGGGTCATCTTCGTCGCCAATGCAGACGTCAGCACAAACACCCGTGGATAGAAAATTGTTAGGAGTGTACATCATTCCACTTGGGTTGCTTCCCCGACAATACTTTTCTACATCGAAACCCTTACAATACCCCATACTCCTCTGTGATCCCGGTCCTGTGTTTTTGTGACACAGCATGTCAACATCCAAAATGGACTGTTCTGTACACACTGCCATAACCATATCTTGGTGCCCATCAATGAAGTCACAGGCAAAATAGGGGTCAACGTTCAAAATAGGCTGTCCCATCATCCATATCCCTGTAACCATATCTTCGTGCCCATCAATGGAGTTACAGACAGTATAGGGCTTTTCTGGCACAATACGATTCAGAGATCTGTCACCGTAGAGGTCTGTTCTATTGTCAGAATCTGCTAGTACGGGCATGGATGCCTCAATAAATTGACCGTATTTGCTTTGGCGGGATGTCTTCATACGCTTTCTGCTGGGTTTTAATTTTCCTCCCGGACAGAATATCCAACCCTTCCGACGAATGATGCTCTCGTGCCACCAACCGCGCATAACCATTGGTAACATACTCCATAGAAATCGTGCCTGTATCTCCAGAACTCTGTCATCGCAGAGTAATATCCATACATGAGCCGGCCAATAGCACTGCCGACTGTTCTTTGCGTCCCACTCCTTTTTGTTGTCTTTCCTCCAGATGTCATATGCGTTGTTCTGCGCGATCCACTTTGTCTTTGATGGTACATTGGGAAATTCATCCGACTCATGAAATCGGCCAGTAATATATTCTCGGCATTGCCGACATAGGTCCATTGTGTCGCACCACGGCTGCCCCCCGCTTTTGATCGTTTTCGGTCTGTCAATGAAACAGAAAGTTCCGAGAAAACGAAATTTTGGGAGCTTCACTAAGGTGTCAATCTCCAGGTTATCCTTGTGAAGCACTACATCAATCGGTCTCGCAACATTGTCCCCTCTCTCCACCGTAAAATCGTGGCGTACGTTCACGACAGCGTCATCACTCTGCAGAGACAAATCATCTCCGTTACTCCTCATTTCTTTCATGTTCTTCTCACTGACTACTTGGAAATCCAATTCTTCCATATCCCGTTCCTCGCAGCTCCAGCGATGGCAGTTCTCGCAGCATTTGAATAGCGGGCCTGTTAGACGGTATCTCTCATCAGGTTCAAATTGACGGTAACTACCGTCAGGTTCCTGTATGTTTTTTCTGGCAGTGAAAATTACTTCTCTCATAGGTGGTGGCTGCTCTCTATTAACATCATCGAAATTTATTGTCAAGGTATCAGTATCATACTCATTCCAACCATCACAGTTGTTCTCTCTATCATCTCCTTCCTCCTGAAAACCATTGCCACGGATTTTCATAGCCTCAGTGTCTGGAGCATCCACTGTATCTCCCATGATTACATCCCTCAAACCATTCACCCTTCTCGATTTCTGCGGGGTTCTTTCAGGAACAGAACTGCTCTCTTTCTTCCTTTTCTGAACCCCACCTTGTGCCTGCTCCACTGCATCTTTTTCTACCGCATCATGACTAGGCTCTGCCCTCCTGGCAACATCTGTACTCCTGCTCTCAGGTCTATCATTCTTCGCGTGTTTTGCCACACTAATACCAGTAGAAATAGTACTCTGACAGTTTTGCATCGCATCAGATTTCTTGCAAGGTTCACAGATATCATTGTCACCACTGACAAAATGTATGCAATTTTCGCATTTCTTGCGGCTTGGCTTTGCCTTCTTACACGGTGCCTTCTTACGGGGCATTGTATATAATTTTCGTGAAACCAGGAGCGGATTTGCAATCAACTATTTTTAGATCAATTATAAATCAACTATTTTTAGATTAATTATGACTGACATCTCACATTACGATTACAGAACGTACTTTCCAACTTCAACTGAATTTTTTTAATGTCCTAATTTCTCAATAATTCTGACACGCAAACATTTTTAGCCAGAACGTTCAACATCTCAGATGCAGCCATCCAATACAATCGCCAATGACATCGTCACCTTCTGTTTTGTCCCGCAGCATTAAATATAATATCTACACGTCATCATTGTCACCTTCTGTTTTACAGTACGTCGTTATGACTGACATCTCACATTACGATTACAGAACGTACTTTCCAACTTCAACTGAATTTTTTTAATGTCCTAATTTCTCAATAATTCTGACACGCAAACATTTTTAGCCAGAACGTTCAACATCTCAGATGCAGCCATCCAATACAATCGCCAATGACATCGTCACCTTCTGTTTTGTCCCGCAGCATTAAATATAATATCTACACGTCATCATTGTCACCTTCTGTTTTACACTACGTCGTCATTGGCACCTGTTGTTTCAACCCGGAGCGATAAATATCATATATACAATACGTCACCAGTCTAAATTGTTGATGATGGGTTTTCTGTTTGCGTTACTAATACTATCATCATGTCACAGAGCTTTAAATTGGCAAACAACAGGATGACCCGGCGCGATAAATATAATATATATAGTACGTCACCAGTCGAAATTTCATGACGGGTTTTCTGTTTGCGTTACTAATACTTTCATCATGTCACAGAGGTTTAAATTGGCAAACAACAGAATGATCCTAAACCCAGATCCCGTCTTCGCAACCTACCAGGTCGTGCATACGGTGCCTTTGATCCGCTGATTCGACAACCAAGGTACCACAGTTGGAACACCTCTCGGACCGGATAAATTGAAGTATAACGCTGTTGATAGATAGGTAACAAAAGCTACTAAAATAAATGAAACGTTATTTAGAATTAGCGGAAACACGACGGGCTGTAGTGGGGCCATTGACGGGCAATAGCGGCGAAAATTTCGCTCTGGAATGCACCGCTCTCCTCGAACTTCCCAAACCCGGCCAAGCCACCGCCGCACCCGCTACATCTACCACAGTGGGAAAATGGGTTTTTTTGTATTCCCCGTCGACCCTCCTGGGTGGGAGCCCCAGCGTGGCGCGTTCCAGTTTCTTATAGCGGTACAATTAAAAATCCTGATGCGACCGCGCGCCGTTGCTATTTCCGTCGGGGGATCGGATAGTTTCTTATGGGGGGAGTATTACACGTAGGTACAGGGGAGTATTAGATTACAGCAATTTTTTTTTCTCGGGCTCCAGGGTCCCTCCCCTTTCCGCCACGGTTTATTAGCCGCCCCCCTTCCGGCGGGAACGATGCTTACCCAGAATAAATGATCAGAGGACAAGTGGTGGTGGTGGAGTTGTGATGGTGTTAGAAAGATGAAGGACAATTATTTTCTCAAACGTGATGCGTCATGCGATTCTGCTGTTGGCAATGATTGGACGGGA
>Ga0209712_10000905_pt1 | contig 25501 bp, 19 predicted proteins | sample ArcOceMetagenome_FD_187443 | JGI IMG/M metagenome (GOLD analysis project Ga0209712, IMG submission 187443) | Marine eukaryotic phytoplankton communities from Arctic Ocean - Arctic Ocean - Greenland ARC118M Metagenome (SPAdes) (version 2) | ecosystem: Environmental > Aquatic > Marine > Oceanic...
AGAAATGTCTCTTTTCAACCATGGATTGTGTATTTTAAGTTGCTTATAATTCAATCCGAAATTTGCAGCAAACTTTACAAAATCAGTCACAGCTGTGTCTACTTTAACTTTATAAGTTGGCACAACCTCGTACAAATCATGGTCAGAAAAGTTAAACCCATATTTTTTTGGGTGAGTCATAATTTCCTTCAAAGCTACAATACGAAACATATAACGTCCTGTTTCCTCTCCTAAAAGTAAATCATAATAACTTGAAACTCCTTGTCTATGCAGTTGTTTAGAAACACCACTAATTCCTGCATTGTAAGAAGCAGCTGCTAAAGTCCAATTACCAAATTTAGCTTTAGCCTTTAATAAGTATTTACAGGTAAATATCGTCGCTAGTTCTAAATTATTACGCTCATCAACATTTGAATTAATTTCTAATCCATACTCTTTCCCAGTGCGCTTCATTATTTGCCAAAATCCTTTTGCCCCTGCAGATGATGTTACGTTTTGCAACCCGCTTTCAATAAGTGCGAGGTATTTGAAATCGTTTGGAACACCATAGGACTCTAGGATAGGTTCAATGATTGGAAAGTAGCGCTGCGAACGCTTAAACATTAACAACCCATTGGACTGCCAATAGGTGTTAACTAAGAGTTCCCGATCAATGCGCTCACGAATGTCTGGAGTTTGAATTGGCATAAATTCTCCGGAAAAATCTAACTCAGAAGGAATCTCAATCGCATAAATATTATAGCCGTTTTCAGGGCTAGATATTTGACTATTAGGATTTGGCTTACTTGAAAAAGCCAGTAAAACAAAACCAGATAATATTAGAACAAAAAGAGACAAAAAAATAGTTTTAAAATGTTGCATGATCAGAAATTATTTAAAGACAAACTATAGGGAAATAGCTTAAAATATTAGTTATTGATTAATTTGGGTAAGTTTTCATTTAGCCATTTATATTTACTTATTATCATTACATGTGTGCCCCCTTTAACAACAATACAATCTTTGATGTTCTCAATTGGAAAAATGGTGTCTAAGTCGCCATGTAAATGAATTAAATTAGGATTGTAAGTTGTTTGATTCCACAATACTACTTGCTCTATAGCCCAATCTAAATAACGTTTATCTGTAATCGATAAATAGAGTTTATATAAATCTAATCGCTTCACTATAGTCTTAGTAAAAGCAAATTTAGACAGCAAATCTATGTTTTGAGCAAATAGACTTGTAGGGACTAATTTATAGGCCTTTGTTTTGCCTGCCAATTGAAGGTGGAGTGGTAATTCATCACGAGTTTTAACACTTGACACAATAATAATCTTCTTGAATTGACGAACTAAACTCATTTCTTGTGCAATAATGCCTCCAAAAGAGACTCCGATCAAAACAGCATTATCATGCTTGACTTTATCACAAAAACGCAAGGCATAATCTACTATAGACTCGTTATCGTAGGGAATCATCCATTCTAAGTAGAATGTTTCAAAGGCATCTGGATCAAGTTTGATATTCTTAAAAATACTCGGATTCGCCGCTAAACCTGGCAAAAAATAAACGGGAATCTTGGTGTTTTTTGTGGGCACTAAACTATTAATTTATTAGTTAGATATATTTTTCGTAAATTTGCAATCAAGAGTAATCTTAAATCTACCAAACCTTTTTTAATATGGTTGACGCTTCTAATTTAATTGACAATTCTTTTTTACGCCAATACGAGCTTAAAGTTGGTACTGAACTTGCAACTCTTGAGTATTCTCAACAAGAACGAAAAATTTTCTTAACAAAACTAAATATTCCTGAAGTTTTAATGTCTGAAGCCTTTTTAGAAAACTTCCTTAAAATAGTTTTAGAGAATATCATTGAAAAAGACATAAGTGTGGTTCCTACAAGTCCACCCGTTGCAAAATTTATTCGTCGAAATCGTCGCTACAGGAAAATGCTTCCTGTAGGAATTCGTATCTAAGTTTAGATTTATTAAGTTTCAAATTCAACCCTTACAACTCCGTCTGAATCAATTTCTTTAAGACTTACCTTGTGAAGTGTGTTTACTAAGCTTGGATTCCATGGAGACTTTACTTTGACATAATTTTCTGTAAACCCATGAATATACCCTTGTTTGTTTTCTCCTTCAAACAAAACGGTATGTTCAGTAGTGATTTGAGACTCATAAAAAGCACGACGTTTTTTGGCCGAAAGACCTCTTAACATTTTACTTCTTTTGGAGCGGACAGACTTAGGGACTTCATTTGAAAGTGTTGCTGCATGTGTATTTGGGCGTTCAGAATATGAGAATACATGTAAATAAGAAATATCCAAATCATTTAGAAAATTATACGTTTCTAAAAATATTTCGTCAGTTTCGCCAGGAAATCCTACGATTACATCAACTCCGATACAGGCGTCAGGTAAAACTCTTTTAATGTGCTCTACTCTATCAACATACAGCTCTTTCATATAGCGTCTACGCATCGCCTTTAGCACCACATTACTACCACTTTGTAGAGGAATATGAAAATGAGGCACAAAAGAATTGCTATTGGCTACAAAATCAATGGTTTCGTCTTTTAATAAATTTGGCTCAATGGAAGAAATCCGCAATCTATGTATGCCAGAAATTGTATCTAAAGCCTGAACTAGCTCAAAAAACGTATGCTCATGTTTTTTGTTACCGTTTTCTCCTTTTCCATAATCACCAATATTTACCCCAGTTAGTACAATTTCCTTAATACCATGATCTGCGATCTTTTTAGCATTGTCTAATACATTTTGAAGTGTATCAGATCTAGAAATTCCACGTGCTAAAGGAATAGTACAATAAGTACACTTGTAATCACATCCATCTTGAACTTTCAAAAAAGCACGAGTACGGTCTCCAATTGAATAACTACTAACATAAAAGTCAGCATCCGCAATTTCACAAGAATGAATGGCAGCGGTATCATTTTTGGTCAATTGGTTTAAATAATCTGTGATTTTAAACTTTTCTGTAGCTCCCAAAACTAAATCAACTCCATTCACAGCCGCCAACTCTTCTGGTTGCAGCTGAGCGTAACAACCTACGGCCACTATAAAAGCAGCTTCATTAATTCGTTGTGCTTGCTTAACAATTGTTTTAAATCGTTTATCTGCATTCTCAGTAACTGAGCAGGTATTAATCACATAAATATTTGCAAACTCAGAAAACTCAACACGATCAAAACCCTCATCTTGAATATTTCTTGCAATCGTTGCCGTTTCCGAAAAATTAAGTTTACACCCTAAAGTATAAAAAGCGACTTTTTTTCTATCAATCATTCTTGTACTTTTACCAAGTGGACAAATTTACAACTATCATCTATAATGACAAAGCAAGCCTATAAATACTTACTAGTTTACATCGCTAGCATTCTTGTTTTATGCAACTTGACATTAAGCTGTACCACAACGGCTAATGACTCTCGTTCTGAACAGGTGTTTAGATACAATGAACACAAAAATATCAGCTCGCTAGACCCTGCATTTTCCAAAGATAATGCAGATATATGGGCGGTTAACCAACTATTTAACGGCTTGGTACAAATGGATTCAACAATGGCTATTTCTCCTGCTATAGCAAGTTCCTGGAACATCTCTAATGATGGGATGGTATACACGTTTACACTGAGAAAGGACGTTTACTTCCACAGCCATGAATTATTTGGCAGTGATTCTACACGAACAGTGACTGCAGATGATTTTATATATAGTTTTGACCGATTGAAATCACCCCAATTAGCCTCACCTGGCAGCTGGGTACTAAACAATGTGAAGTCGTATAAAGCAATTAATGGCAACCTGTTTCAGATGACGTTAAAAAAGCCATTTCCTGCATTTCTGGGCCTATTGACCATGAAGTACTGTAGCGTGGTTCCAAAAGAAATTGTATCCTATTATGGAGCTGAATTTAGATCAAATCCTATTGGAACTGGACCCTATAAATTTAAGCGTTGGGAGGAAAATATTAAATTAATTTTTAGGAAAAATAATCGCTATTTTGAATTCAACTCTAAAGGGCAACGCCTCCCCTTCTTGGAAGCTATATCCATTACATTTTTAGCAGATAAACAAAGTGAGTTTCTCCAATTCATACAGGGTAACATAGATTTTATTTCAGGTTTAGATGCATCCTATAAGGATGAGATCTTAAGTGCCGATGGAAACCTCAAAGATAGCTACACTGCATCTGTTAAAATGCTACGAGCGCCCTATCTTAATACAGAATATTTAGGGTTTTATATGGATTCGGCGGTTCCGGAATACCAGAGTCAATTAATTCGACAAGCCTTGAATTATGGTTTTGATCGCACCAAAATGATGACATATTTAAGGAATGGGATTGGGAGTCCCGCACTGGGTGGATTTATTCCAAAAGGACTCCCTGGACATCAAGAAAATATTGGCTATAGCTATCAACCTGAAAAAGCAAAACAGCTCCTTGAAACCTATCGAATTAAATCTGGAAACCAACAACCATCTGTCATAATAACTACTACTTCTAACTATTTGAGTTTTTGCGAGTTTATTCAACGTGAACTACAAAAAATTGGTTTAAAAATAAGCATTGAAGTCATGCCTCCATCTTCATTAAAATCTGCAAAATCAAATGGAAAATTAGATTTATTTAGAGCGAGTTGGGTTGCTGACTATCCAGACGCACAAAACTACTTGTCATTATTCTATAGCAAAAATTTTGCTCCAAACGGCCCTAACTATACTCACTTTAAAAACACACAATTTGATTCGTGGTATGAAGAAGCTATGCAAGAAATAGATAATACAACACGTGTGGAACTGTATAAAAAAATGGATGCGTTAGTGGTAGAACAGGCACCAGTTGTGGCCTTGTTTTATGATGAAGTTGTCCGATTTACATTAGTAAATGTAAACGGATTAGGGATTAATCCTACCAACCTGTTAGAAGTGAAAAACGTTCGTAAAAACTAATCCTTTCGATAAACCGAAGTTTGCTCAAATATCTGTTCTAAAATAGCTTTGTCTTGCGATGAAAACTCCAAACCACGACGACTCATTACCTCACTGGCAACTTCGAAAGCTTTTGATGTTAAATAGGTAGAAAAACCGCTCGCACCACCCCAACTAAAACTTGGAATAAAATTTCGAGGAAACCCACTGCCAAATATATTTGCACTAACTCCTATTACGGTTCCGGTATTAAACATCGTATTAATACCACACTTGCTATGATCTCCCATCAAAAGGCCGCAGAACTGTAAACCAGTATTTGCAAAGTTTTCAGTCTCATAACTCCATAAACGAACTTCAGCGTAATTGTTTTTAAGGTTTGAATTATTTGTGTCTGCGCCTAAGTTACACCATTCTCCGACTACAGAGTTCCCTAGATACCCAGCATGAGCCTTATTGGAATTACCAAAAATCACAGAATTATTAACTTCACCCCCTACTTTAGAGTAAGGTCCAATAGTAGTCGGTCCGTATATTGTAGCGCCCATTTTAAGGACTGATCCTTCACAAAGCGCAAAAGGCCCTCTGACCAAACTACCTTCCATGATCTCAGAGTTTTTTCCAATATAAATAGGACCGTGGTTCGCATTTAGTACACACAGTGGCAATTGAGCTCCTTCTTCAATAAATATTTGATCGGGATTAAATGCTTCCGTTTTTTCTGGGATTGGTGCAGAAGTTCTGCCAGCTGTAATCAACTCAAAATCAGCTGTAATTGCAGCAGCATTTTTAGAGAAAATATCCCAGGTTGTTTCAACTTTTAAAATAGAATCATCACACTGCATGGCTTCAAAGGCATCAAAATCAACCTCTTGATCTTCTAGACTATAAAAAGCAACGATTGTATCTCCATCATAAATAGCTTGATTATTTGATAAATTTTTAATTTGGCTTACCAATGCACTAGATGGTAAATAAGATGAATTAATCATAATATTCTCTTCCATTTCTACCATAGGAAACTTATCAGAAAGGTAATCTTCTGTAATTGTAGTGGTGGTGGCGCCTAAAAATAACTCCCATTTTTCTCGGATAGTTAAAATTCCTATACGAATATCTGCTACGGGGCGTGTGAAAGTAAATGGCAGTAATGCCTCTCTATTTGGACCGTCAAAAAGTATATAATTCATACGAAAGCTTTGTGTAAAAATAAGAAAAGCCTTTCAATAGTTGAAAGGCTTTTAAAATATAATTTGAAAGAAATATGTTTATTTCTTGAATTTAGCGTATTTAGTTTTGAACTTATCAATACGTCCAGCAGTATCTACTAATTTAGATTTACCAGTGTAGTAAGGGTGAGATGTTCTAGAAATTTCCATTTTTATTAATGGATACTCAACACCGTCTACTTCTAATGTTTCACTCGTATCTGCAGTAGATTTTGTTAAGAACACGTCTTCGTTTGACATATCTTTGAATGCTACTACTCTATAATTATCTGGGTGTATATTTTTTTTCATCACTTAACTGTTTGATTCGATTTTTCGAGTTGCAAATTTATATATTTTTTATAAACCTACAACAGTTTATTAATATTATTTTTTATCTTTTTAAATGTAACTTATATTTGTTGCCTGTATCTAATATATGTAATCAAATTTAAATCATTCAAATTATGGAACAAACATCAAAATCAGCTGCCATTAACTATGGCGTCTACTTGGGAGCGTTTACCTCACTAATCACTATCGTTGTATACGGAATAAATATTGACTTATTCATTTCAGTATGGCTGGGAATACTTGTTTTTATAATAGTGGTTGCATTTGGAGCTGTTTCTGCTCTAAATTCTAGAAAACTATTAGGAGGACTTATTAGCTTTAAGCAATCATTTTCTTCCTATTTTATTACAATAACAGTAGGAACACTGATATCCTCAGTCGTAGGGGTTATTATTTTCACATATATTGATCCAGAAGCTGCAGCTTATCTTAATGAACAAGTTTTAATATTAACAAAGAAAACAATGGAGCGCATGGGGGTTCCTCAAGAAACTATTATAGCAGCCATTGAGGAAGCCAGTAAAAAAGACAACTTTACTTTGGGAGCTCAAACACAAGCGTTTGTATTTAGACTTGTCTTTTATGCTGTTATTGGGCTTATTGTAGGATTAATCGTTAAGAAAACTGAGTCAAAAGACGCTTAATTTCTTTACTTTTGAAGTTCAAAAGCAAGATAGATGGATATTTCAGTAGTTATTCCGCTACTTAACGAACAAGATTCTATAGAAGAACTTCATGATTGGATTGTATCTGTGATGCAATCCAATCAGTTGTCTTATGAGATTCTATTTATTGACGACGGGAGTACAGACTTCTCCTGGGAGGTCATTCAAAAAATTTGTGCTAAAAGCAGTACTGTAAGAGGGCTTAAATTTTCTAAAAATTTTGGTAAATCTCAAGCATTACATGCGGGGTTTGCTCGAACCAAGGGCAGTGTTGTTATTACAATGGATGCCGACCTGCAAGATAGCCCGGATGAAATACCTGAACTTTACAGGATGGTTACTGACCTTGGGCACGACATTGTATCAGGTTGGAAGAAAAAAAGATACGATTCCTTTTTTGGCAAAAACCTACCTTCCAAGTTATTTAATTGGGCTGCAAGAAAAATATCTGGACTATCTTTGAATGACTTTAACTGTGGTTTAAAAGCCTACAGAAGCGAAGTCGTAAAAACCATTGAGGTATATGGAGAAATGCACCGATACATCCCTGTACTAGCTGTCAACGCTGGCTTTACAAATATTGTAGAAAAGATAGTTATTCATCAAGCAAGAAAATATGGAAAAACAAAATTTGGTATGGAACGATTTGTAAATGGATTTTTAGATTTAATAACAATATGGTTTATCTCAAAGTTTGGGCGACGTCCAATGCACTTTTTTGGGTTTTTGGGAATCATTATGTTTGTTATTGGACTTGGGTTTGCTTCCTTCCTTGGTGTTGACAAGTTATTTATAAACCCTACTGGCCGCCTTATTGCAGAAAGAACGGAGTTTTTTATAGCCCTTACAACCATGGTCATTGGGTCTCAATTTTTTGTCGCTGGGTTTTTGGGTGAAATCATTCTTCAAAACCAAAAAAATAAAGAACGCTATTATATTACAAAAGAGACTAAGTAACCGCAACTACTTCTTAAAACTCAACCATATACTATGTGAGAATATGTAAATAATTTATATTTGCATTTTACTAAATTAATTAATGACATGCTCAGAACAGAATCCGAAATACAAAACACAATAAACACATGGTTGTCTTCATTTTTTGACGAAGAAACTAAAGCTAGAATTCAAGATCTAAAAGCTAACAATCCAGAAGAACTTAAAGATAGTTTTTATAAAAACTTAGAGTTCGGAACTGGGGGCATGCGAGGCGTTATGGGAGTTGGCACCAACAGAATTAACAACTATACTCTAGGGAAAAACACACAAGGCCTTAGTGACTACTTACATAAAACATACCCCAATCAAGCTATCAAAACAGTGATTGCTTTTGACTGCAGACATAACAGTAAAGAATTTGCACAAATTGTAGCAGATGTGTTTTCGGCAAATAACATAGAAGTCTTTTTGTTTGAAGACTTAAGAGCAACTCCAGAGCTGTCATTTGCTTTAAAGCATTTAGGGTGTCAATGTGGTATTGTTTTAACGGCCTCTCACAATCCTCCAGAATACAACGGATATAAAGTATACTGGGAAGATGGCGGACAGCTTGTCCCGCCCTTTGACGGCGAAATTATTGATGTTATTAACGCATTAGAATACAGCGATATTAATTTCGCTGCCAATACGAATCTAATTCATACAATAGGGAAAGATGTTGATGATGTGTTTATAGATGCTTCCGTAAAAAGCGGAAGCCTTGAAGTTAATACTGCAAAAAACAGAGAAAACCTTTCAGTTGTATTTACAGCCCTACACGGAACTTCAATCACCGCTGTTCCTGAAACGCTCAAACGCGCAGGGTATACAAATGTTAACTTGGTAGAAGCACAATCAAAGCCGGATGGAGATTTTCCTACGGTAAAATCTCCCAATCCTGAAGAGCCAGAAGCTTTAAAAATGGCTTTAGATCTTGCAAATGAAGTACAAGCAGACATTGTAATTGGTACCGACCCTGACTGTGATCGTTTGGGAATTGCTGTTCGTAATTTTGACAATAAGATGGTATTACTTAATGGCAATCAAACCATGATCATGATGACCAAATTTCTTTTGGATTTATGGAAACAAAAAGGCTCTCTAAATGGAAATCAATTTGTAGGATCAACAATTGTATCTACCCCAATGCTGTCTAAACTTACAGAAGCTTATGGCGTTGAGTGCAAAATAGGGTTAACTGGATTCAAATGGATTGCTAAAATGATTAAAGATTTTCCGACGCTTGATTTTATTGGAGGAGGCGAAGAAAGTTTTGGGTTTATGGTAGGCGATTTTGTAAGAGATAAAGATGCAGTGACAGCCACGCTATTGGCCTGTGAAATTGCAGCCTACACCAAAGCAAATAATAGTTCATTTTTCAAAGAACTAATCAACACCTATATAGAGTATGACTTTTATAATGAACGTTTAGTTTCATTAACAAAAAAAGGAATTGAAGGAAGTCAAGAAATCACAAATATCATGGAAGCTGCTCGGAATAACCCTGTAACATCTATCCAAGGATCTAAAGTAGTCACGGTGCATGACTACAAACTATCTGTATGTAAAAATCTACAACTAGGAACTTCAGAGCCTATTTCAATTCCAAAATCGGATGTATTAATTTACACAACTGAAGACGGCAGTAGAGTGGCCTTGCGCCCTAGCGGTACAGAACCCAAAATAAAGTTCTACCTTAGCGTAAATGCCTCACTTAATTGCGCAGATGAATTTTCAAAAACTGAAACATTGCTAAACACTAAAATAGACGCCATAATCACAGAAATGAAGTTGAGCTAATGAATTATTTAAAACAAATTTTTCGCTATGCGATTCCTTATAAAACCTATGCGATATTAAATATTATCAGCAACGTGTTTTATGCGTTTTTTGCCACACTTTCCATGTTATCATTATTCCCAATGCTTAAAGTTCTTTTTGGAGACTCTAAGCCAGTTTATTTAAAACCTGAATGGGAAAGATGGAGAGAAATCTTAGCGTACGCTGAAAATTATCTAAATTATTTTGTCACACTCAAAAAGTCAGAAGGTAACGACGATGTGCTCATTTTTATGGTTGGATTTGTAATTGGTTCTTTTTTACTAAAAAACATATTCAATTATCTGGCCATGTTTTTCATTACCTTTTTAAGAAATGGGGTATTGAAAGATTTAAGAAACGACTTATACAACAAAATAACAAGCCTTCCTTTGGCGTTTTACTCTGAAAAACGAAAAGGAGACACCATGTCTAGAATCTCAACCGATGTGTTAGAAATACAACATTCATTTTTATCTATTTTAGAACTCATTGTTAGAGAACCCCTTACTATTATATTTACCATTGTATCCATGTTTATAATTAGTGTCAAATTATCGTTGTTCGTATTAATTTTCATTCCTGTTTCTGGATTTGTAATTTCTTTAATTGGAAAGTCCTTGAAGCGTAATTCAAATAAAGTTCAAAAAGAACAGGGTTATTTTTTATCAATAGTAGATGAAACGCTATCGGGTCTAAAAGTGATAAAAGGATTTAATGGCGAAAAGATTTTTAGTGATAAATTTCAGGATTCAACTACGCGATTTTATAACTACTCTAACAAGTTACTAAATAAGCAAAACCTAGCAGGCCCAACAAGTGAGTTTTTAGGTATATCCGTTATTGCTGCTTTGTTGTGGTATGGTGGACAAATGGTGCTAAATGAAAAAACGCTGGACCCAAGCTTATTTCTAGTTTATATGGGCTTAGCCTATCAAATTCTGACGCCAGCTAAAGCCATCAGTAAGGCTAGTTATGGCGTTAAACGTGGGAATGCCGCTGCAGAACGCGTCATGGAAATACTTCAAACAGAGTCGCCTTTAAAAGACCTTCCAAATGCAACGACCAAAACCAGCTTTGAGGATGTAATTGAATTAAAAGAGATTCAGTTTAAATATGAAGATGAATACGTTCTAAAAAACTTTTCTATTTCTGTGCCAAAAGGAAAAACAGTCGCGCTCGTTGGACAATCTGGAAGTGGAAAATCAACCATCGCCAATTTGGTAACCCGATTTTATGATGTCAGTGAAGGTCAGATTGAGATTGACGGAACTAATATTAAAACTCTTACCAAACACTCATTAAGAAATTTAATGGGGCTAGTCACACAAGACTCTATTTTATTTAATGATTCCATTAAAAACAATATTCTATTAGGTAAGGAAGATGCAAGCGATGCTGCGGTTATTAAAGCATTAAAAATTGCCAATGCATGGGAGTTTGTGAAAGATTTACCGAAAGGAATTGATACTAATATTGGAGATTCAGGAAATAAACTATCAGGAGGACAAAAACAACGTTTAAGCATTGCTAGAGCGGTCTTAAAAAACCCACCTATCATGATTCTTGATGAAGCAACCTCAGCACTTGATACAGAGAGCGAAAGGTTGGTACAGGTTGCGCTAGAAAACATGATGAAAAACCGGACCTCTATTGTCATTGCGCATCGACTTTCTACGATTCAAAATGCAGATGAAATTATTGTAATGAAAAAAGGTGAAATCGTAGAACAAGGGAAACACCAAGAGCTCTTAGACAAAAAAGGAGTTTATAGTAACCTTGTAGCCATGCAGTCCTTTCAATAAAATAGTGGGCTTTAAACTTAAGTAGCTTTTTAGAGTCTTAATTAAAAAAGTAACTAATTGCAAGACGAAGCCAAGCTTTTAACTCAACTCAAATTAGATGACTCAAAAGAGTTAGCCTTTAAAACGCTTGTAAAGCGTTACAAAGAAAGGCTTTACTGGCACATACGAAAAATTGTGATTTCTCATGACGATGCAGATGATGTTCTGCAAAATACTTTCATAAAAATATTTAGAAACATAGACAAATTCAAAGGAGATAGTAAGTTATACACCTGGATGTATCGAATTGCCACCAATGAATCAATCACTTTTTTAAATTCTAAAGCCAAACAAAATCAAGTTTCAAATGAAACCTTAAATGAAAATGCATTACAAAACCTGGTTGCTGATGTCTATTTTGAGGGTGATGAAATTCAACTAAAACTACAAAAAGCCATTGCACAGTTGCCAAGAACACAACAGCTTGTTTTTAATATGCGTTATTTTGATACTATTAAATACAAAGACATGTCTGAAATATTAGAAACCAGCGAAGGGGCTCTAAAAGCCTCCTATCATATTGCTGTGAAAAAAATAAAAGCTTATTTAAATGCTCATTAAACTAACTAAAAAAAAACAAGTCAAAATTACATGACCCTTAATAAGACCCATAAAAACTCAGCATTCAAAATACCGAAAGATTATTTTGAGACTTTTGATGTGGCTTTTTTTAACGAACTAGAATTAAAAAACCAAGTTAAACAAACAGGCTATAAAACACCTGAAGACTATTTCATTGAATTTGACGCACCAATTCCCAAAACACTCAAAGCAAATAATTCAAGAAAACTAAATAAAAAATATTCATTTTATATTTCCGGAATAGCCGCCACATTGGTTTTATTATTTATGTTTTCGTGGCCTAGGGAAGAAGTTCAAGAAATTAGCCTTGAAACTATAGAGAATTACCTTATGAACGAGGAAGACCAAAGCGAGGCATTGTCAAATATTTTAACACTTGAAGACTTAAATAATCTATCAACGCTAGAAGTTTCATATTCTGAAATAGAAAATTATATATTACAAAACGCGTCCGTAGAGACCTTGCTAATTGATTAAAAATAAAACAATGAAAAAACTCATATTATTAACCTGCCTTTATTTTACAACAATCTCTTTAATGGCACAACCGCCAGCAAGAAAAGGGATGAAAGATAAAATCAGAACCTTGAAAGTTGAATTTATCACCGAAAAATTAGATTTATCATCTATTGAAGCTGAAAAGTTTTGGCCAATTTTTAATACTTTTGATAAAGCTTACATGGAGTTAAGACACGAAAAACTAAAAGGCCTTAAAGATAATCTAAAAGGTGAAATTAATATGATTTCAGAAGCAGAAGCTTTTTCCAAACTCAATGAAATGACAGCGATTGAAGACGAGTTAGCACAACTAAAACGATCGTTTCGCTTTCAGTTAGAAGGTGTCATTTCAAACAAAAAAATTCTATTACTAAAAATAGCTGAGGACGGATTTAACCGACGCATGATGGACCGATTAAGACATCGATCTAAAGAAAAACAACGCTAGTAATTACTAATCTTAATAATCACTTGTTAAAAATTATTTTAGATATTTTCCCTTTACCTGCAGCATAAGCTATGCTGTCATTTAAAAACCGTACAGTATAGAAACTCTCATCGCTAATATGTTTCCAGCTTTCCCCTGCGTTATTACTCACATCAATTCCCGCGACTCCAACTGCTACTAATCCTTGGGCATTACTATTAGGAACATATTGAATACAGCTCCTGTATCCAGGCGGCAAATCTTGAGCAACGACTTCCCAAGAAAATCCGCCATCACTTGTACGAATTTTGTTAGAATGCTGAGCTTTGGGAGTTGTGTAGTCCCCTCCTATTGCAAAGCCATTTAGTGAATCATAAAAGTCAATAGAAAATATTCCTGTGGTTTCCTTTCCCTGAATAATGGGAGTATCTACAGCAACCCAGCTAACTCCCTTATTGTTAGATACTAAAACACGGCTTGAAAGCCCCCCAGTAGCAACCCATGTGTTATCTCCTACAATAGCTATATTAGTATCACTTGCGGCAAAAGCAGCCTCACCCTCATTTGATGCAGGTAAATCATCACAGGAAACCTTAGTCCAGCTATTCCCACCATCTCTAGTTATAAGCATACTCATACAACCATTTGTAGGGTCACCAATGGCAATTCCTTCATTAGAGTTCCAAAAATGAAGTGCATCATAAAATATATCTGGGTGGGTTTCAGAGTATACTAACTTTTGATTCTTAAATAAATACGCTGGACTTCCAATGCTTAGAGTAAAATAATGCTCGTTAACCAATGCCGAGGCTCGAAAGTTAATGGTGTCTGTGGAAACTCGATCAATATTTACCGCATTCGTTATTATGTCTATTGCATATACATCCCCTCTAGAACTTACAGCTCTTACAGAAAAGCCATCTACTTCTAAAGCTCTAATATTTAAAAGTGAATCTTTAATAATGTCTTGAGTTTGAATAGAGGTAATTGGATAATATACAGGTTTAGCTGAGTTTTTACAACCTAAGAAAGCTAGGCTAAATAGAACTATAAATACGATGTTTTTCATATTAGTTTGTGTTTAAAAAATAGAACATTTTCAATATACATATAATCTATAATAATTAACATTATTAAACGTAACTTTGCAGGAATAATTAACACCGCTATGCGCTTACACAGAAACTTATGTTTTGCCATCATTGATGGACTTTTATTGATATTTAACGAAGGAGAATATGCCGATAAAGTAATTCAAAAACTTCTTAAACGTGACAAGCGTTGGGGAAGTAGAGATCGTGGCTTTGTTGCCGAGACGACTTATGATATCGTTCGTTGGAAACGACTCTATGCTGAAATCGCACAAGTAAAAGAACCCTTTAGTAGAGATGATGCTTGGCGACTTTTTGCAGTATGGGCTACACTTAAAGGAATAAAACTTCCGGATTGGAAATATTTTGAAGGCACACCAAGTCGTAAAATTAAAGGGCGTTTTGACGAATTATCCAAAGACCGAAAATTTCGTGAATCTGTTCCCGATTGGATTGACGAACTAGGGGTTAAAGAATTAGGTGAAGCCAAATGGACTAAAGAGTTAGCTATGCAAAATAAACAGGCAGGTGTAATCCTTAGAGTAAATACTCTAAAAACCTCCAAATCAGACTTAAAACTTAAGCTAGAGTCTGAGGGTATTGAAACTTTAGAAATTAGCGGCTACCCCTACGCCTTAGAGCTAAAGGAACGTGCCAATGTATTTACAACAGAAGCTTTTAAAGATGGTTGGTTTGAAGTTCAAGATGCTTCATCTCAACTAGTAGCTGACTTTTTGAATGTGAAGCCAGGAATGAAAGTGGTTGACTGTTGTGCCGGTGCTGGAGGGAAAACCTTACACCTTTCAGCTCTCATGGAAAATAAAGGCTCTATTGTAGCTATGGATATTTATGAAAGTAAACTGAAAAAGTTAAAAATTAGAGCGAAAAGAGATGGTGCTCATAATATTGAATTGAAAGTAATTGACTCTACAAAACCAATCAAAAAACTACATGGAAAAGCAGACCGCTTGTTGATTGATGCGCCTTGTTCTGGACTGGGTGTTTTGAGACGAAATCCAGACTCTAAATGGAAGTTAGAGCCTGAGTTCATTGATAGAATTCGCAAAACACAACAAGAGGTCTTGCAGCAATATTCTAAAATGGTAAAACCTAGCGGAAAAATGGTATATGCCACTTGCTCGGTATTGCCTTCAGAAAATGAAACTCAAATAAAAACCTTTTTAAAGTCAGAGTCTGGTGCTGATTTTACATTTATAAAAGATAAAAAAATTCTAGCCCATGAAACTGGATATGATGGTTTTTATATGGCACTCTTAGAAAGAAAATAATCCAGTTATTTTTAAACTTAAGATATTATGAAACATTTATATATACTGGCTGTTATTATTTCAAGCCTTTCTTACGGACAAATTCCAACAAATTATTACGATTCTGCTGACGGATTAACGGGGTACGCTCTAAAATCGCGACTTAAAACAATTACTAGTAACGGGCATCAAACCAGAACTTATAACCAGTTATACGACGGCAATGGAGTTGTCGGATCCAATGGTTATGAAGATACCCACTCAGATACAGCAGTAAGCACAGGAACTACTTATGAAAATGATGAGACTATCCTAGATATGTATTCGGAAAAGCCGTCTGGACCAGACTCTTACAACTATACACATGGAAATAGGCAGTGTGGAAATCAAACTTCTGAAGGCGACTGCTACAACAGAGAACACCTTGTACCACAGTCTTCCTTTAACAGCGAGGATCCCATGCAAAGTGACATTCATCACGTCATTCCTTCAGATGGTCGTGTGAATAACTTTAGAGGTTCACTCGTTTTTGGAAATGTTGCTTCCGCAAATTGGACTTCAACTAATGGCTCTAAAAGAGGATCAAGTGCCATGTCTGGTTATTCCGGAACTGTATTTGAACCCATAGATGAATTTAAAGGGGATATTGCAAGAGCACTGCTCTACTTTTCTGTACGCTATGAAAATACTGTTGATGGCTACACCAGTTTTGAAATGTTTGATGGTTCTAATGATGCAGTATTTTACACTTGGGCCATTGAGTTATTATTAGATTGGCATAATAACGTAGATCCTGTCGATCAGCGCGAACGCGATCGAAATAATGCTGCATACGACTTTCAAAATAATGCAAACCCATTTGTGGACCATCCCGAATATGCTTCCATGATTTGGAACCCTATTACAGATACAGAAGCACCAACCGCCGCTACAAACCTAACCGCATCTAACCCAACAGTGAATTCTATTGATTTGAGCTGGACAGCTGGAACGGATAATGTTGCTGTCACCACTTATGATATTTATGTAGATGGCACCAATACTGTAAGTACATCAAACACTTCAATTACGGTCACTGGTTTGGCAGCAAATACAGGATTTTGCTTTACTATTTTTGCAAAAGATGCAGCCCAAAATACAGCTCCAAGTAGCAATGAAAGTTGCGAAACAACTAATGAAGGGACTTCGACACCAAATGAAATTTTTATTTCGGAATATGTAGAAGGAAGCAGTTACAATAAAGCCTTAGAAATAGCCAATTTCACTGGTAATTTAATAAACCTTAGTGCCTATACAATAGCAAGAGACGTGAATGGCAATGGTGCTTATGGAGCCGCCTTGCAATTAACAGGCACCCTAGCCAATGGAAACGTACACGTCATATCAAGAGGCAATGCTTCGGCTGAAATAGTAGCCGTTGCTAACCAGCTTTCTAGTGGAGATGCCATGTCTTTTAATGGAGATGACCCTGTTGGATTATTTAAAAATGGAGTGCTCATAGATATCTTTGGAAACTTTGGGGGGACTAATGATTTTGAAGACGAAACTTACAGAAGAAAACCAACGGTTAGCAATCCAACCACCGCATTTAATTTAGCTGGGGAATGGGACGCCTCTGGAATTAATAACATCACAGACTTAGGGTCGCATTCAACTCCTCTTCACACAAACGACCTCCAAGAAAATAGCTTTTCATTCTTCCCTAATCCCGTTAAATCAAATCAAGTTTTTTTCAAAACCACATCTTTACTAAAGGTTGAAATTTACGACATTACAGGAAAATTAATCATAAACATACTTCTAAAAAACCGTATAAAATCACTTGATATTTCAGCTTTAAATTCCGGCCTATACATTGTAAAGATGTCAAATGATTTTGGGGTTCAGGTGAAAAAATTAATCCGTCAATAATTCAGTTCAAATTAAGTTTTAGAACCCGTATTACAGATGTTTAAAACTGGTGAATAACTCCATAAATTAGGAAATAAAATTATTCAAAAATACTCTTAAAATCATTAGATTTGTTGGATAGAATAATATCCAAAATAAAACGAATGATTCATTTCTTTGGAACTCCTGATGTAAAAGTGTTTGCAGTTCAATCCGTAAACGATTTAACTCCCAAAACTATCGCCAAACTACAATGGCTTTTTGGCGACCAACCAAAAATAGAACACACAACGCTTAATTCAAATTTTGTAGGGCCACGTGCAGCGATGATTACGCCATGGAGTACAAATGCTGTAGAAATTACTCAAAATATGGGGATTGAAGGCATTATTAGAATCGAAGCGTTCAAGAGTTCAGAAAATGGATTTACTGACTTTGACCCAATGATTTATGAATTTTTCGAAAGTTTAAATCAAACTACTTTTGATATTAATATTGCACCCGAACCAATTCTTAACATCACTGATGTAGCTGCATATAACAAACAAGAAGGTCTATCCTTAAATGAAGATGAAGTCAACTACCTAAACCAGGTGAGTGAAAAAATTGGAAGACCTCTTACAGATTCTGAAGTTTTTGGGTTTTCACAAGTGAATTCTGAACACTGTCGTCATAAAATATTTAATGGAACCTTTATTATCGATGGAGAAGAAAAATCAACTTCTTTATTCAAACTCATAAAGGAGACATCTAAGCAACACCCAAACACCATCGTTTCTGCCTACAAAGATAATGTCGCTTTCATAAAGGGGCCTGTTGTTCAGCAATTCGCACCAAAAAGTGCGGATAAACCTGATTACTACACCACAGAAGATTTTGAATCTGTCATTTCAATCAAAGCTGAAACACATAACTTCCCTACTACAGTTGAACCCTTTAATGGGGCTGCTACGGGATCTGGGGGTGAAATTAGAGACCGTCTTGCGGGTGGTAAAGGCTCATTGCCTTTGGCAGGTACTGCAGTCTACATGACTTCTTATTCTAGATTAAATGAAAATCGACCATGGGAATCAGGGTTTAAAGAACGTGAATGGCTTTACCAAACCCCGATGGATATTTTAATAAAAGCATCAAATGGAGCTTCGGATTTTGGAAATAAATTTGGACAACCGCTAATTTGCGGATCAGTACTTACTTTTGAACACCAAGAAGACGCACAGCGCTTAGGATTTGACAAGGTTATTATGCAAGCTGGTGGTATCGGCTACGGAAAAGCAGATCAAGCGTTGAAAGACACTCCAAAAAAGGATGATAAAATCGTGATTCTTGGAGGTGAAAATTACCGTATTGGTATGGGAGGAGCTGCCGTTTCTTCTGCCGACACAGGAGCATTATCTAGTGGAATTGAACTCAACGCGGTACAACGCTCTAATCCTGAAATGCAAAAACGGGCGGCCAATGCCGTACGTGGTATGATTGAAAGTCCTGAGAACTTCATTGTTTCTATTCATGATCATGGCGCAGGAGGCCATCTAAATTGTCTTTCCGAACTTGTTGAAGATACTGGAGGTGAAATTGACTTGGATCAACTGCCTGTAGGGGACCCTACCCTATCAAATAAAGAATTAATCGGAAATGAATCTCAAGAACGTATGGGACTTGTTATTTCTGAAAAACACATAGATACGTTACAGAGAATAGCTGATAGAGAACGCTCTCCAATGTACACGGTAGGAAAGGTTACTAACGATCACCGATTTGTATTTGAGTCTAAGTCCAATGGAAATAAACCTATGGATTTTAACTTAGAAGACATGTTTGGAAGCTCGCCTAAAACTATTTTAAAAGATGAAACAATTGTTAGGAATTATAACGCTATATCATACACAGCTAACTTATTCCAAACGTATCTTGAAGCGGTTTTAAAACTTGAATCCGTTGCCTGTAAAGACTGGCTAACAAACAAGGTTGACCGTTGTGTTGGAGGAAAAGTGGCCAAACAGCAGTGTGTTGGCCCATTGCAACTCCCCCTAAACAACGTGGGTGTAATGGCATTAGATTACGCAAGCCAGGAAGGAATTGCTACCTCAATTGGACATGCACCAATAGCAGCACTAATAGACCCTAAAGCAGGAAGTCGAGTTGCGATCACAGAAGCACTTACAAATATTATCTGGGCTCCCTTAAAAGAGGGACTACAGAGTATTTCGCTCTCTGCTAATTGGATGTGGCCTTGTAAAAATGAAGGTGAAGATGCGCGCTTGTATAGTGCCGTTGAGTCTATTTCTGAATTTGCAATTGACCTTGGGATTAATGTACCTACTGGAAAAGATTCACTCTCCATGAAACAAAAATACCCTGATGGAGATGTAGTGTCACCAGGAACTGTGATTATATCGGCCGCAGGAAACTGTAATGCTATTTCTAAAGTAATTGAACCGCTATTTAAAACCAATGCAGGCTCTATATACTACATTAATATTTCTCAGGACACTTATAAATTAGGGGGTAGTGCGTTTGGACAAGTGTTAAATAAAATTGGCATAGAAACGCCTAATGTAAAAAGTGCATCTTATGTAAAGTCTGTGTTTAACACAGTACAAGACTTGATTAAAAAGGACAAAATTGTAGCTGGACATGATGTTGCTTCTGGAGGGTTGATTACTACTTTATTAGAACTATGTTTCTCAAATATAAATTTAGGAGCTGATTTAAATTTCAACGCACTTAAGGAATCTGATAGTATTAAATTATTATTTGCTGAAAACTCTGGAATTGTCTTTCAATCCATTGACTCTTCAGTTGAAGCGGATCTTTCTGCAGCATCTATTGAGTTTTATAAAATTGGATCCGTTACGAATCAACCCACTCTAAACATTGAAAATGGATCAGACTCTTTCTCCCTAAGTGTAGGTGAGCTAAGAGATGTGTGGTATGAAACTTCATTTCTTTTAGATCAAAAACAAACTGCAAACGGATTGGCTAAAACTAGATTTGAAAACTATAAAAACCAAGCTCTCAACTTTAAATTCCCATCACAATTTACAGGAAACCTACCTGAAAACAATCAAGTAAACAGACCTAAAGCTGCCGTTATTAGAGAAAAAGGAAGTAACTCTGAGCGTGAAATGGCCAATGCCATGTATTTAGCGGGGTTTGATGTTAAGGATGTTCACATGACAGATTTAATTGCGGGTCGTGAGACGCTTGAAGACATTCAATTTATTGGGGCTGTTGGAGGATTTAGCAATAGTGATGTACTTGGCTCTGCTAAAGGATGGGCTGGGGCTTTTAAATATAATGAAAAAGCTAAATCAGCGCTTAAAAAATTCTTTTCTAGACAAGACACTTTATCAGTAGGAATATGTAATGGATGTCAGCTCTGGATGGAATTAGACCTCATCAACCCTGAACACGATAGTCATGGTAAAATGGATTATAACAGCTCTAAAAAACATGAAAGTGCATTTACTTCAGTAACAATTCAAAAAAACAACTCTGTAATGTTATCCTCATTGGAGGGAAGCACTCTTGGAGTTTGGATTTCTCACGGGGAAGGTAAATTTAATTTACCCTATGAAGAGTCTAAATACAATATTGTTGGTAAATATGCTTACGACTCCTACCCTCACAATCCTAATGGGTCAGATTTTAACACCGCAATGCTGTGTGATGACACAGGGCGTCATTTAGTAACGATGCCTCATATAGAGCGCTCAACATTTCAATGGAACTGGGCTCATTACCCTGATAACAGAATTGATGACGTATCGCCATGGTTGGAAGCGTTTGTTAATGCTAGACAATGGGTAAACAACTTTAAATAACATTATTTCCATATACAACGTAATCTGTTTTTGAATTTTTGAATTTATAAAGATTGGTATTTGAAAGTATTTTTAAAATTAGTACTTTGCATGCTCACACGCTTAAGATTTAAAGATGAAACCAATTACTCGATTATTTGACTTTGCATATTATCAGCTAGAAACCCATAATTTGGAGTCTGCTTTAATGACAAAAAAGGACGGAAATTGGGTTAAAACATCTACAAAAGAATACCTCGACAAAGCGAATGCGCTTAGTAGAGCTTTGTTAAAACTAGGCATACAAAAGGGAGATAAAATAGCCGTCATCTCTACAAACAATCGAACAGAATGGTGTATTGTAGATGTAGGAGTACTTCAAGTAGGTGCGCAAAATATTCCTGTTTACCCTACAATATCATCAAAAGACTATGAATATGTTTTAAACCACAGCGAAGCTATATATTGTTTTGTTTCCGATGAAGAAGTTTACAACAAGGTTCTAGAAGTAAAAGACAATACAAAACTTAAAGAAGTTTATAGTTTTGATGAAATAACTGGGTGTAAAAATTATACTGAATTATTTGAACTAGGAGCAGATGACAGTACACAAGCGGATGTAGAGTTAAGAAAATCTAAAGTCCTTCCATCAGATCTAGCAACTATCATATACACATCAGGAACTACTGGCAAACCTAAAGGAGTCATGTTATCTCATCATAATATAGTTGAAAATGTCTTGGCTAGTGTTCCAAGGCTCCCCTTGAAAGAGGGAGCTTCAAGAGTCCTCAGTTTTTTACCCTTGTGCCATATTTTTGAACGCGTATTAATTTACGTATATCAACATGCTGGGGTTGGCATATATTTTGCCGAGGCAATTGATAAAATTGGAGAAAATGCTCAAGAAATTAAACCAAACTTAATGAGTGTTGTGCCAAGGTTATTGGAAAAAGTGTTTAATAAAATTAATGCAAAAGGCAGTGAATTAACGGGCATAAAAAGAGCCTTGTTTTTCTGGGCCATCAAACTAGGAGAAAAATATGAACCTTACCAAGCCAATGGCTTTTGGTATGAGCTACAACTAAAAATTGCTAGAAAACTAATTTTTAGTAAATGGAAAGCTGCTCTTGGCGGAGAACTCAACACAATGGTTTCAGGAAGTGCAGCACTGCACCCTAGATTAGCTAGAATGTTTTGCGCTTCAGGAATGATGATTATGGAAGGTTATGGTCTTACAGAAACATCCCCTGTAGTTTCAGTAGCGATGTATTCAAATAACCATTTCAAGCTTGGAACTGTTGGAAAACCTATTTCAAATGTTGAAGTGAAAATTGCAGAAGATGGCGAAATTTTAATCAAAGGCCCCAATGTAATGCAAGGGTATTACAAAGATCCAGAAAAAACAGCTGAAGTTATGAGTGGTGACTATTTCCACACAGGTGACAAAGGAGAGATTGATTCAGATGGATTTTTAAAAATAACCGGACGTAAAAAAGAAATGTTTAAAACATCCGGCGGGAAATATATAATACCTACACTTATTGAAAACGATTTAAAAGAATCTAACTTCATTGAACAAGTGATGGTTATTGGTGAAAATCAAAAGATGCCTGCTGCATTAATTCAGCTTAATTTTGAATTTATTTACGATTGGATTAAACGTAAAAAAATAAACATAGACCCTACCCCTGAAGCTATATGTGCTTCAAGTATAATTAAAGAACGTATCCAAGTAGAAATTAACATTTCGAATCTTCGTTTTGGTAAATGGGAACAGGTGAAAAAGTTTGAATTAATTCCGGAGGTCTGGAGTATTGAAAGTGGGCACTTAACCCCCACTATGAAAATGAAACGAACTGTCATTTTTGAACTTCATAAAAATTTATCTGAAAAGATTTACTCAGAAAACTAACCAACCTTAACTCTATATTGCTGTGATTAAACCAAAAAAAGCTATGCATGCATAACTTTTTTTTGTTTTACTATGCGTGCATAATAAAAATTCTTATATTTGATATAAGATATTATTAGAGCGATGAAAGATAAAACAATAGATTATGTTTTAAGAACTACTTGGTTAGCAGTTCAAAAGATGTATAATGAAGAGGCTTCAAATTACGGAATTACTATGGCAACAGGGTTCACACTACTAAGTGTTGATCCAACAAATGGTACGCCGTCCACATCATTAGGACCAAAAATGGGAATGGAAGCTACTAGCCTATCAAGGATATTAAAAACATTAGAAAGCATGAATTTAATAGAGCGCTTGCCAAACCCCAATGATGGACGTGGGGTAATTATACATTTAACCAAGCAAGGATTAAAAAATAGAGAAGAAGTAAAACAAAATGTTTTAAAATTTAATAGTGTGATAAAAAATGAAATTGCAGAGGAAAAGTTGAGAAATTTTTTCGAAGTTTCTGACTGTATCAATAATCTAATTTCAAACAAAAAAATATTCTAATAAACCTATTTATATTTAGATGAAAACAAGAAGAATTAAAAAAATTGCGGTTATCGGCTCTGGAATCATGGGGAGCGGGATCGCTTGTCATTTTGCTAATATCGGAGTCGATGTATTACTTTTAGATATTGTTCCCAAAGAACTCAATGACAAAGAAAAAGCTAAGGGATTAACATTAGAAGATAAAGTCGTTAGAAATCGACTGGTTAATGATGCATTAACAAGTTCTTTAAAATCAAAGCCCTCCCCTATTTATCATCAGAAATTTGCAAACCGCATTACGACTGGAAACCTTGAAGATGACATCGCAAAGGTAGCCGATGTTGATTGGATTATGGAAGTTGTTGTTGAGCGGTTGGATATCAAAAAAGTGGTGTTTGAAAAACTAGAAGAACACCGAACTCCAGGAACCTTAATAACCTCTAATACGTCTGGTATCCCCATAAAGTTCATGAGTGAAGGTCGCAGTGAAGATTTTCAAAAACATTTTTGTGGTACACACTTCTTTAACCCTGCACGATACCTTAAATTATTTGAAATTATCCCAGGTCCAAAAACCGACTCCAAAGTTTTAGCGTTTTTAGGAAGTTATGGAGAACAATTTTTAGGAAAAACATCGGTAATCGCAAAAGATACGCCTGCTTTTATTGGAAATAGAGTGGGTATATTTAGTATTCAAAGTTTATTTCACGCCGTCAAAAATTTAGACCTTACAGTTGAGGAAGTCGATAAGCTATCTGGCCCCGTAATTGGTCGCCCAAAATCAGCAACTTTTAGAACTGTCGATGTTGTTGGTTTAGATACTTTGGTACATGTAGCAAACGGCATTAGAGAAAACTGTCCTAAGGATGAACGTCTCGAATTATTTGAATTACCTGATTTCATCACTACAATGATGGAAAACAAATGGCTAGGAAGTAAAACGAAACAAGGTTTTTATAAAAAATCAGTTTCTTCCGAAGGAAAAAAAGAAATTTTAACTTTAGACTTAAATACTTTAGAATACCGTTCAGCTAAACGCGCCAAATTTGCGACTCTTGAGCTGACTAAAACAATCGACAAAGTCGTAGATCGGTTCAAAGTCTTGGTTAATGGAAAAGATAAAGCCGGTGAGTTTTACCGAAAAAGCTTTACAGCTCTTTTCGCTTACGTCTCAAATCGAATACCTGAAATTACAGATGAGCTCTATAAAATTGATGATGCCATGAAAGCCGGTTTTGGCTGGGAACATGGTCCCTTTCAAATATGGGACGCTATTGGAGTGGAAAAAGGAATTGAATTAATGAATGCAGAAGGTTTAGAACCCGCTGCTTGGGTTCATGAAATGTTAGCATCAGGAAGTACGTCATTTTACTCAGTCAAAGAGGGTGCAACCTATGCCTATGACATTCCTAGCAAGACAGAAACGAAGGTACCTGGGCAGGATAGTTTTATCATCTTAGATAACATTAGAAAAACAAATGAAGTATTTAAAAACTCTGGTGTTGTTATTGAAGACATAGGCGATGGTATTCTTAATTTAGAATTTCAATCTAAAATGAATACCATAGGTGGCGATGTTTTAGTTGGATTAAATAAAGCAATTGACTTAGCTGAAAAAGATTTTGCAGGGTTAGTTGTGGGTAACCAAGCCGCAAACTTTTCAGTAGGTGCTAACATAGGTATGA
>Ga0209712_10000906_pt1 | contig 25475 bp, 17 predicted proteins | sample ArcOceMetagenome_FD_187443 | JGI IMG/M metagenome (GOLD analysis project Ga0209712, IMG submission 187443) | Marine eukaryotic phytoplankton communities from Arctic Ocean - Arctic Ocean - Greenland ARC118M Metagenome (SPAdes) (version 2) | ecosystem: Environmental > Aquatic > Marine > Oceanic...
GGTGGTAAGGGTGGCGCCAATGATTAAATAGCCCATGTACCATAGAGCATCTCCTTCAATTTTGTGCCAATCAAGCGGCAAGCCACTTAACATTAATGCCAAGCTCATCCAAAAAATGCCCCCTAACAAATTACAAAATACCAATGGGATCAGTGCGTCCCCGCGATATAAATACTTTAGCGTGACGGTATAACAACACATGCAAAGTGCACCGCATAAAAATATGGCGTCTCCGTAATTTAGTTTAAAGCTCATCAGTGAATGAATGTCACCTTTGAAAATTACCCAGCAGGTACCCAGTGCACCTAATGCATAGGCGGCGTATTTTTTATGAGGGATCCTGTCTTTGAATAAAAATAAACAAATCACAGCAGTAAAGGACGGCACCAAGGTATACAGGGTGCCTGTGTTTAATGTGGTGGTGTATTTCAATGATTCAAATAAACCAATAAAAAACGCCGAGTAAAAAAAGCTAATGATCATGGCTCTGGGCATGATGCCTAAAATAGCAGAGCGCCACTGTGCCTTAATTAAAATTAACGGCAATAAAAATACAGCGGCGCAAATGAAGCGCAATAACGTCAGAGAAAACGGGTTAAGCAAGCTAGAAAGGTATTGTGCGGCGATAAATGAGCCGGCCACAAGCACGGTGGCCAAAAACACCATGAGGTGAGCGCGCAGTGGAAAGGTTGCTTGATTCATTAAGGTTTAAATCGTGGTCTGTAAGCGTCGTATTGTAGCCTAGCAATGGGCGTAAGGCTTTATGTTTATGCCTTATATGGGGTTTGAAAGTGGGTGTTTTCTAAAGCTTAAGTAGTTGTAAATAGGCGTATTTTTACTATACCTAAAGTGAGCACATGGCTTCTTTTTTTAAGCTAAGTAATAAGGATGCAGGGTGACTAGGTTTTTAACCATAAGCACGATCTTAAGGGCATTTTTAGCCACACTCTTGAGCACTCAGATGTGCGCGGCCCAGTGGTACCCGGCCAAAGTGAGCAGTGCTGTTAACCCGTACAATATTGACGGCCCCCATGAGCAAGTACTGTATGAGCCGTTAGCTAAAGCCCAGCAGAAATGGCAGCTGTGTATTAGTTTTCCCCATTTAAAAGACGATTATTGGTTAGCCGTTAATTACGGCGTGAGCCGCGAGGCCAAGCGCCAAGGGGTGGCCATTGAGCTATTTGAAGCGGGGGGTTACGGCAACCTAAACAAACAAATACAGCAAATCCAGAACTGTGCGGCCTCAGGGGTGGACGGTGTCATCATTGCCGCCACAGATGAAGAAGGATTGAACCCCGAGGTTGCCAGGCTTAAAGATAAAGGCATCGCTGTTGTGGATTTATCGAATGGCATGAGCAGCCAGAAAACGGATGCGCGCAGCTTGGTATCGTTTTATCAAATGGGCTATGAAGCAGGCCTGTATTTAGTGAAACAGCAAAAGCAGTTGGCTAGGCCCATTACAGCGGCTTGGTTTCCTGGGCCTAACGGGGCCGCTTGGGTGGCGTCGGGCACAAAAGGGTTTCACGATGCAGTCAAGCAGTGGCCTATTGAGTTAGTGGCCACACGTTATGGTGATGTTGGCCGACGTCAGCAGGGTGTGTTGTTAAAAGAAGTGTTTCATGAGTTTCCAGAGCTGGACTATGTGGTGGGGACCGCTCCCACTATTTTAGCGGCGTTGCCTCAGGTTAGGCGTTTGAAAAGCCAGCCTCAATTGATCTCCTATTATATGACGCGGGGCATTTATACCGCCATTAGGCGCAAACAAGTATTGGCCGCGCCCACAGATAAAGCCGTTTTACAGGGTCGCATTGCGGTGGATCAAATGATTAGAATTTTAGAAAAAAAACCATTTAAGGTCCATATTGGGCCCATCATTGAAGTGATGGATCAAGACACTGTTAAAAACGTCGATATTGAATTGCTATTGGCCCCCAATGGTTTCACTGCTGAAATGTTGGTGGAATGATGCAAAACACCGAAGCGCAATCATCCGTTGTGATTAAACAATTGCGAAGAATTTGGCTTGGCTTTGTACTGCTGGTGATGACTGTGGTGGCGTTCAGTGCGTACGACAGTATCAGGAGTGAATCCCAGCACTGGCGTGAGCAGGCTAAAACTCAGGCCAATGTGATTCAGGGTGTATGGCAAGACTGGCTGCAAAGCAACGAAAAAACCTTGTTATCCGCGGCCATTGTTTTTGAAGCCTCAACGGAGGTGAGTAATAATGAATTTTTTGATTTGGTGGAAAATTTAGAATACAGCTGGGAGCAAAACAGAACCATTGAATTAGCTGTGATTAAAGTCTCAGCCAGCCAAAATACCTTATCTTTACGATCTACTTCTTTGATCACAGAAAACTTTAGAGACGCCAATGATTTTCTGGAATTAAGCGAAGTGAAACATATTATCAAACAAACTTTTAAAAAAGACACCACAGTATTGTCCCGCCCGGTATTTTTGTCTGACGGCAGTTGGGTGGGATTAATGGGGCGTAAGGTACAGTCGTCTTATCATGAGAATATCGTCATTATTAATTTAGTCCATCTAGGGGATAAATTAAAAAACCTGTTTAAAACCAAAGTAGATAAAGGCCTGTGGGCTGAGATGTCTATTCAACAAGAGCATGACGAAAAGTACATTACCTTGCCTCACACCTCTAACAATACTCATGTTGGCAGTTATATTTACGAGTCAAAAATAATAGGCATGGGCGCCGTTTGGAATTTACATTGGTACGTCAATGAAGAATTCAGAGGCGGGCCGGATATGGGTAAATTTAAAATAATTGCCATCTGGGGCAGTGTCATTATTTTTATTATTTTGTTATTTGGCTATCAGTTAATCAATAAAGTAAAAGAAGTTAAATATGAAAGCTTAAGGCGAAAAAAAGCCGAGGATGATCTAAAACGCATCGCGCATTACGATGCGGTTACTGGGCTACCTAACCGTTTATACACCTTGCAAAGGCTTGAGAAGTACATTGAAGAGAATGACGAGACATGTTTGTTATCAGTGGGGTTTATTGATTTAGACGATTTTAAAATCGTAAACGATACTTTTGGCCATCATGCGGGAGATGAATTATTGCGCATGGTAGCCAATAGGATTTCAAATATTTTAGGCAAAGAGGATGTTTTAGGAAGAATCGGTGGTGATGAATTTATTTTATTATTAAAAACAAAAGATGCAGAGGCGCTTAACTACTTAATGGTATCCATTAGAGCGTTTTTTACCGAAACGTTTTTAATTGATGATTTTGTTATTCATTGTGGCAGCAGTATTGGCATTGCCACGTATCCTGAGTGCGGCGATAGCTCGGAAAAACTAATACGCCATGCTGATCATGCCATGTTTCTAGCCAAACAATCTGGTAAATCTCAAATCCGTTACTTTGATAGCGACATTGATCAAGCCATTAGGCAGCAAAAAGAAAAAGTCATTGAGATTAAAAAAGCCATCGATAACAAAGAATTTATATTGCATTACCAGCCTAAGCTCGATTTCAAAAGCGGTAAAATATACGGTTGTGAGGCACTGATTCGTTGGCAATCGGGCCTTGAAGGCTTGATTTCACCTGGGGCGTTTTTACCCTTAATTGAAAATACCGATACCGACATTCGCCTTGGCTATTATGTATTGAACATGGCATTAAAACAGATGCAGGTATGGCAAGAGCATGGCCTTAGTTTAGAAGTAAGCGTGAATATCTCGCCTGCGTTATTACAGGATGATCATTTCATAAAAGAAGTGACTAACTTATTACAACGCTACGAAGATGTACCCGCCTATTTATTGCAGTTTGAAATACTGGAAACCGTGGCTCTGAATGATGTGACTCATATTCGTGACATTTTAAAGCAGTGCATGGATCTTGGGATCAGTTTTGCGTTAGATGATTTTGGAACTGGTTTTTCATCGTTATCTTATTTAAATGAAATTCCCGCTGAAATAGTCAAAATCGATCGCAGCTTTGTTATGACTCTGCATGAAGAGGCTTCATCAGGCAAAGGTGAAGTGATTAAAGCCATTATTGAATTAACCAAAATTTTTAATAGAACTGTAGTGGCAGAAGGTGTTGAAAATATGGCCCAAGGAAATATGTTGATTTCATTTGGTTGCACTCATGCTCAAGGGTTTTACATTGCGCGGCCCATGGCTGCGGATGAGTTGCCCATGTGGATAAATAAATATGTTATGCCAAGCGAGTGGAGAAAAAGAGTAGAGGCCTTGCAATAGAAAAGGGCCATAGCGGCTGATTTATTAAGACATGTTGTTCAGACATAAAAAAACCGATTCATCTCTGAATCGGTTTTTTGGGTTTTGACTACGTGAATACACTTAGTACTCGGTGATCTACACCCTATGGGTTGTAGAATTCACCGTTCTTACGAAGGTAGAAGAACCAGTTAATCACGATACAAACAGTGTAGAAGATCGCAAAACCGATTAATGCATTTTCAGGAGTAGTCAGTTTAATCTGCTCACCCAATACTTTAGGGATGTAGAAAGCACCGTATGCGGCTACTGCTGAAGTCCAACCTAATACTGGGCCTGCTTGTTCTTTGTTGAATACCATAGAGATAGTACGGAAAGTAGAACCGTTACCAATACCAGTGGCTGCAAACAATAATAAGAACAATACAAAGAATGGTACGAAGTATTCTTCAGGGGTAGCTGACTGGTAAGCCAACTGCATGAAGTAAGCAACACCAAGAGCGGCTGCAACCATAACAACTGCACATACTTGTGTTACTAACGCGCCGCCAAGTTTATCAGAGATCCAACCGCCTACTGGGCGAATCAAGGCACCGATGAATGGACCCATCCAAGCGTACATTAATGCACTTGGGCCGTTAGGGTTAGCCATGTCGTGATTCATCACGCCATCAACCATCACATGCTGGTAACCAAAGATTACTTTAATAGACAGTGGGAAAGACGCTGCAAAACCAATGAACGAACCGAAGGTCATGGTGTAGATAACACTCATTACCCAGGTGTGCTTATTGTTAAAGATTTTGTACTGACGATCTAATGTTTGGCCAATTGAACCAGGGATCTTTTTAAGTAGGAAAACAGTCGAAGCGATTACAATCAGCAGTACCACTTCTTTTGGTACACCAAAACCCGAACCGTTTACTTTTTCAGGCAGTAATAACCAAAGGCCAAATACCGCTGTTACAAAAGCAACACCTAACATGCCAGTCATTCCAGCAAACGCACCCAGTGGGTTTGGAATGCTAGGAGACACGTGTTCAGCGCGTAGGTTGTTCATGCCGAACCAACCAGCAAAGGCAAGAGGCACTAACAATAGCAACCAAACAAAACCGGCGTTATGAATGTAAGACTCAGTACCGGCTGGAATTTTACCAATCAAAGTACCTGATGTGTTTTCCAGAATCATAGGCTCGCCACCGAAGATAGCGAAGGTCATGAATAAAGGCACAACAATTTGCATTGTGGTCACACCAAAGTTACCTAAACCCGCATTTAAACCAAGGGCTAAACCTTGTTGTTTTTTAGGGAAGAAGAAGTTGATGTTAGACATTGAAGACGCGAAGTTACCGCCACCTAAACCCGATAGAAGTGCTAAGCACTGGAACACCCAAAGAGGGGTTTCTTTATCTTGTAGTGCAAAGCCAGTACCGATGGCAGGAATCATTAATAACGCGGTAGTAAAGAAGATAACGTTGCGACCACCAAATGGGCGCACAAAGAAACTGCTTGGGATACGAAGTGTGGCACCTGTTAGACCGGCAATGGCCATAAGAGAGAACAGTTCGCTCTTAGCATAAGGGAAGCCTAAGTTAAGCATTTGCACCGTAATGATGCCCCAATAAAGCCATACAGCGAAGCCGCACAATAAACTTGGGATCGAAATCCAAAGGTTACGATTAGCAACAGCCTTACCGGTGTTTTCCCAAAAGGTATTATCCTCTGGGTTCCAGTCATGGATGTCCGCTCCTTTGACCGGCTGGCCTTGAGCAGTGTTAGAGGTTTGCGACATGGCAGTCTCCTATTTATGAAAGAAAGTACCTAGTCACTATGGCGTTAGCACCATAGCCCAGCAATAATCAGTAAGGGGTATAAAGAGGTAGCTAAAATACAGTCAAATCAGGGCTTTAAAGCGCATTTATGGTAATTATGATGACTTGTTTTACTAAAACTATTTGTAAGGGGATAGCTAAAAGACTCGCGCTTACCTATATGTGAGTACCTCTCTTGCAAGATGCCAAAAAGCCCGCATAATTACCGCCATATTGAACCTTGATGCACATCAACAAGCGCTTATCAGCTTAAGTGGAAGATGGCACAAACTTAAGAAAATATATTAAGAAAGCCTAAAGAGACGACTATGAGTGACGCAGCCAGTATTATGATTGTTGATGACCACCCTTTATTACGTAAAGGTCTGCGTCAGTTATTAGATTTAGAAGATGACTTGGATTTAGTGGCCGAAGCCAGCAGTGGCAAAGAAGCCTTGGTGCTTGCACAAGAACACGATCCTGACTTAATAGTTTTGGATTTAAACATGCAAGGCATGGATGGCATTGAAACCCTAAAAGCATTACGTGCAGACGGCATCGCTTCACGCATTGTTATGTTAACGGTAAGTGATCACGATGAAGATGTAGTCGCCGCCATTACCAATGGCGCCGATGGCTTTTTATTAAAAGACATGGAACCAGAAGACATCATCGAAAAAATTCGCCAAGCGGCGTTGGGTAAAATGGTCATCAGTGACCGACTGGCTGAAGTATTGGCCAGTGCGCTGCGTCGTCCTGAAAAGAAAACCAGCAACATCATTGATAGTTTAACCAGCCGTGAATTAGAAATTTTAAATCTCATTGCAAAAGGTTTAAGCAATAAACTGATTGCTCGTGAATTAGACATTAGTGATGGCACAGTGAAAGTGCATGTTAAACATCTATTGAAAAAAATGAATTTAAAAAGCCGAGTAGAAGCAGCCGTTTGGGTTGTGAACGAGCAAGTGGGCAATAGCCACTAGGCATGTTTAGTTGATTGAAAGGTCTCTAATAAATTAGTTGTAAGGTTGGATATGGTTGATTGCTGTAGTGCACCGGGACTTACCCCGTTAGAAGATGCGTTGTCACATTTATTAGGCAGCTTGGACATCACAAGTTTGCAACACCAAGAGCGAGCCATTGAAGACGCTCTGGATCACGTGTTAGCACAAGATGTGATAAGTGAATGCAATATTCCGTCATTGGATAATAGCGCCATGGACGGCTATGCCGTTAAAAGTGTTGATGCCATTGAAGGCAATACACTGACCATGGTGGCCAAAGTATTTGCCGGTCACCCCATTGATCAAACCATTCAATCAGGCCAGTGTGCACGCATTATGACGGGCGCACCGGTACCGGCGGGTTGTGATGCTGTGATCATGCAAGAAAACTGTTCGGTTGCGGGCGATAACGATGCACTTATCACCATCAACCAAGCCCCTAAAGCCGGTGAAAATATTCGTCGTGCAGGTGAGGATATTTCGGTTGGTCAATCTGTATTAAAAAAAGGCCGTAGGTTAACCCCATCTGATATTGGTTTGCTGGCAAGTCTTGGCTTTGCAAATGTGAGCGTTTACAAAGCGTTAAAAGTGGCCTTGATCAGCACAGGGGATGAACTTAAAAAGCCGGGACAGGCGTTAAGCCCTGGGCAATTTTTTGAAAGCAATGGCTACACAGTAAAAGCATTGTTAAGCCGCCTTAATGTGGAAATCATTGACTTTGGCATCATAGCCGATGACCTAGAGTTATTAACTCAAGCGTTCACAGAAGCGGACCAGTTAGCGGATGTGGTGATCACATCAGGTGGTGTGAGCGTGGGTGAAGCGGATTACACCAAAACTGTGATCGAAAACATTGGTAAAATTGAGTTTTGGAAATTAGCCATTAAACCGGGCAAGCCATTTGCCTTTGGCCAATTAAAAAGCAGTTATTTTATTGGTTTACCGGGTAACCCTGTTAGCGCGTTGGTGACATTGCATCAGCTAGCGGCTCCTATGATCCGTAAACTTTCTGGTGAACATGCAAAAGCCCCATTACGCTTTAATGCCATAAGCAAAACAAAATTACGTAAACGCCCAGGGCGTACAGATTTTCAGCGCGGTGTGTATGAAACAGACGCCAATGGACAATTAGTGGTGCAAGCCACAGGCAGTCAAGGCTCGGGGATTCTAAGCTCCATCAGTGCTGCAAACTGCTACATTATTTTGGAACAAGAACGTGGTCATGTGGAATCAGGGGAAACCGTCACCATTGAGCCATTTGATGCTTTGTTAGGTTAGTGTTTACAACTGCATTCAGTATTAGCACAGCAAACAATAAAAAAGGCTTTCAATGAAAGCCTTTTTTATTGGATGATTTTTCTCACACATCTCACATCTAGTTAAAAATATTCTTAACCGCGTGTTTTAAATCGTCACTTTGTTTTTGCAGCTGCTTTTGACTATCCAGTACATTATCCATAACCCCATGTTGCTCATGGCGCATGGTTAACATGTGATAAAGCTGTTTCATCATAATGTCTTGCTGTTGCTTGTACTGTAATAAACTCTCTTCAGAATGATCCGTTTGTTTATCGGCTTCTTGGTAATTTAATAAAATGTTTTCTAACTCTTGAGAAAGGGTCTCATTTTTTAATGCAAGCTCTTTGGCTTTATCCATGGCCATCACACTGGCTTCTGAATCCAGTTTAAGTTTATCGATGATGATTTTAATTTCATCGGTACTGGTACGTGTGCGTGTGGCCAGTGTGCGCACTTCATCGGCTACCACTGCAAACCCACGGCCTTGTTCGCCGGCCCGTGCGGCTTCAATGGCTGCGTTTAAGGCCAATAAATTGGTTTGCTCAGCAATGCCTTGTATGGCATCCAAAAAGGTCACTATGTTTTCACTGTCTTTTTCTAAGTGTTCAACTTGTTCACTGGCACGTTCTAATACGGTTTTTAATTCGCTTACCTGCAGCTGATTTTTTTCAATGATTTGGCTGCTGTGGTGTTTAAGTTCAGTAAGAGACAATGTGTCATTATCTGCCTTAGTATCGGTAGCGCTTTTGCTGGCCTCAGCATTGCTAGCTTCATTCGTGCTGGCAAGCCGCGCTTGCATTTGAGTATCAACCTGTTCATTCAGGTTTTGGCTGTCTTCTGCGATCTGCTTAATGTCTTTTTCTAGCTGCTGAGTATCTGACTTCTCTTTTGTCATAGGGCTGCTTAATGCCTCAATACTATTACTGATGGTTTCATTTATGCTTGTATTTTGGCCATCAATGGTTTGCACGTGTTGGCTAAAGGTTTTCACTATATTGCTAACCGATGACTTAGATACATACTCAGGCAGGTCATCTGTATTGTGGGCATTAATATTAATATTAATATCTTCACCTTGAGAAAATACGTGATTCACTTTTTTACTTAATAACCACTGAGCCAAAAATACCCATAAAAAGGCCAGCGCCAAAATGAACAGGGCTGATATTAATACAGCAGGGCTTAGTGTATTTGATGGCCCCTTACTGGATTTAGTGGCCGCAAGCTGTGTGGGGTTATTCTCTACAGAGCCCCATAAATAAAATTCTAAATTAAACAGAGACGTGGCTAAAAGGGCGGTGCCTTTATGTTCGCCGGTTAAAAAAACCGGAGTATTAAGTTTAAGTGTTTTGTTGCTAACTTGGCTTAAATTGGCGGATGATTGATTTCTTTGAGTGTGATCATTTAAAAACAACATGGATTCTTTATTGTTGTTTAATAGCTGCACACTCAAGCCACTTGGTGTTTTAAGAAAGTCTGAAAAATACTGTTGATCCAAACGCATGACTAAAATGCTTTCAAGGCTATTGCCATTATAAAGTGGGGTGGCAATGTACAAACTGTTTTCATGGTCATTTGATTGGCTGGCGTTTAGCTTAAATGCATAGTTTGCAAAGTCGCTGATCAGAGTTTGCCCCCTTGGCAGGGCTTTAGCGGCCTCATATATTTTTAATAAATCCCCAGAGCTTGTGCTGTTTAATTGCGTGGCAAAATCCATGGCCTTATTCACACTGTAAAAAATGTGTTTGTTTTGGCTATCAATGAAATACAAATCGGCAATATTAAAACGCTGTAAAAAGTCCGCATAGATTTCATGATACAAACTGTGCACACGGCTGTAGCTTGTATCCATTGGGGTTTCTTTTAATAAGTGTTTTTCACTGTATGGGTTATTCACAATAAAATCTAACTGCAGCGCTTGCACGGTTTCCGCGTGGCTTGTACTAAGCGCATGGGTGAGGTTATTCGTTTGATAGAACTGTGTGAGCTTTGACTGTTCGGAAGGCTCTAAAGTGCGTTCGCCCAAATAATTATCAAAGCTAATGCGAAACGCCTGACTGGCCACACGGCCCATGGTGCTTTCGCTTAAGCTCAATAATTGATTGTTGGCGGATTGCAATTGCCATAGCAGGGCTTGCTGTTTATCTAACAGCAGCTGCGATAACTGAGTTTGCTGGGCGTGTTGTTGGCCTTGTTGCTGCCAATGTCCCATGGCGGCAAACAGCACCCCTATGAACAGGGCACTAAAAACTAAGGCTAATATCACACTGGTTTTTAAATACTGCTTAAGCCAGGTCATAACGTCTTCCTTGTTACATTAAGGTATAGACCAGATTGGCCTGTACAGAAACTATGCAGGTCTCAAGAACAAGAATATGGCAAATACCGTCTAATAAAATTCAAAAAACGGCTGTTAAGTCACGACAAATAAAAATGAATGTTTTGGCCAGTTCCATCCAGCGTGGTTTTAGGCACACTAGAGGCGACTATAAAAACAAGTGTGGTAGTAGGATGAGTGTGCAAACAGACCTAGGTTTTGGTATTAACCTATTGGATACGGGCTTTCAGCGCCCTGATATGGCCGCCTGTTATGTCATACAGCACACAGATGCAAACACTGGCAATCGTGAGTTGGCCATCATCGAAACCGGCACCAAAGACACAGTGCCGCATTTATTAAACTTTTTAGCCCAAAACAACTTACCCCTAGAGCAAGTGAAGTACGTGGTGGTGACCCATGTGCACTTAGACCACGCAGGCGGTGCGGGTTTGTTAATGCGTGCCTTGCCTAATGCCAAGCTGGTGGTCCATGAAAAGGGCGCCCGCCATATGATCGACCCAAGCAAACTGCAAGCAGGGGCCACAGCGGTTTATGGCAAAATCGAATTCAATAAAACCTATGGGGATTTACTGCCCATTGATGAATCACAAATCATCATTCCTAAAGATGGCGAGGTGTTAGAGCTGGCAGGGCGCAAGTTAACCTTCATTGATACTCCAGGTCATGCCCGTCATCACTTTTGTGTGTTTGATGAACTTAGCCAAGGATTTTTCACCGGTGATACTTTTGGTTTAGCGTATCAAGAACTTACCAATGAAAACGGCCCATTTATTTTCCCAACCACCACACCTGTGCAATTTGACCCTGATGCTTTACATCACTCCATTGATAAAATGATGGCCTTTAAACCCCAACGTATGTTTTTAACCCATTACAGTGTGGTGGAAAATCCAGCGCCATTATCATTGCGTTTGCACGCTCAGGTAAATCAATTGGTGGCCATTGCCGAATCAGCCACACAACCGGCAGGCCCAGCTCGGGTACAGGAAATATTTTCGGCTATTATGGAGATGTTATTGGCAGGCTTAGAAAAGCACGGTTGTGAATTGCCGTTGGAAAAACAAAAGCTGGTGGTTCAATCGGATGCGTTTTTAAATGCACAGGGGTTGGATATTTGGTTGGGTAAGTAGGGTGTGTGTCACGCCCCCAAACAGAGGAAAATTTTAATTTGTCCTGTGCGGCTTGCCGCGCGAACTGCTTTGGTTTGTTATAAATTAATTAGCCACAGCCTCCGATGCCAATTTCAGTAATCTCCCACTTCGCTTCGGCATATTCGATTACAAAATTCTCAAAACATAGAGGATTGACTCTATAAGAAATTTTCAGCTTATTTTTCTCACTAAAAATGAATGGCTGCCATGCCTTCTTGTAAACCATATATTTACTATCTTTACTTATCTTTTTCTCGATTCGATCACTAAATTCATCAGACGTCACATAAAGTAAGTTATTACTCATTTTCGATAATATAAAATTTTCATCTCCTTTTTCAGAGCAAAGCATACGCTTTATTACCTGAAATGCTTCGAGGGCTCCCTCTGTAGTTTTTCCTTTAATTTCTCTTTCTATTTTATTTAATTCGACATCCGAACAAGCTACCGCATGAAATGTTCCCGGCCAATGGTGACTTTCCAGTGGCTCAGGTGATTCCACCGCATTAACTTTAAATGAAAGCACTATTGATATTAAGATTATTAAAGACTTCATTATCTAAATTTATTCCAAGATTTATAACGCCCAAAGCAGCGGTTTATCCGCTGCCTTTGTTTGTTAAATGTTGTTTTCGCCATAAAGACAAACCTCTTCTAGATCACCTAATACTAGATCTTTTAGGTCTCTAGAAAATTTAGCCAAATGGTGATTGAGTGTCTTTAACTCAGCCGAAACTTTTGAAATTTCTTCTGGCCTGCAACCTGTATACGGACGTTTTGATAAGGTTACATGAACTCCGACAGTACCGTTTAGTTTACTGCGATCTAACGGGGAAACACGAATACAAAATGTTTCGAGATATTCTGACTTATCGGATTTCATTTCCGTACCTAAAAGTTCAGCTGTACCTTCCATAGATTCGCTAAGCGAAGTCAACTTGGAGCAGAACTCAAGAACGTCACTATTATTGTGCCAGCCATCTCCAGCGCCCGAGAACCCGCCAACTGATAATCGACCAATAAGGCCAACAGCATAATCATCTCTATCTGCGGTAACGACTAATTTATTTTCAATACTCATATACATTTAACGCCTCAATAACCGGCGCAGCTTTGCTGCGTCCGGCACCGAAGGTGTGTAATTAATTGATTTGTTAGGTTTCTCATGTCGATATACTCGCCTGAATAATAAGGCCTACAAGTATGTAAAGTACAAACAGGGCCATAGGAATAAATGACCGCCTGAATTGCCTTTCTTGCCACTGTATAATTTCATTTTTTAAATCTGATGATTCGACCTTGAGGTATGTCCCAGACCCTACAACCCTGCCAAGCAACATACTTGGCAATGGTGGTAGCCAACCTTCTAAGGAGGCTACCGTTCGAGGCTCTTTAGCTTTCAATGCGTCGAGAATTGTAGATGCTCTGGAAAACTTGATATCCCAGATCACAAAACTCACAAGATAGCTGATGAAAATTAATGGAAATATCATTGGAACCTAACGCTTAACAAACGAGCCATCGAAGATGGTCTCGTTCTGTGACTTGTTGTTTGCGGGGACGCTTTTGTTTTTAAAATTTTTAATTTTATCAGCCTCAAGGGTCAGTACCCGTTTACTAGAGGAGGAATCAAAAAAGGGGACGCTGTGACAAGATGCACATTGCTGTAAAGAAGAGGTTGGGTCTGACTGAATTAAACGCGTTTATTCAGCTGCCCAACCTCTTCTTTACAGTAAGAGTGAAAATTATCTTCGTCAAATTTCCTTTTAGATTTTCTTGCGATAAAGCGGCTAATTACTAAGCTTTCGCTTAGACATTCAACGCTTTCTCAGTAAGAAATTGATGCCTCATATATGCAAACAACATTTTAATCGTAGGCGTGCGCGTTTACACATTTTTTGTGAATCGTGATTTCTCTCTTAAACCATGATGGCGACTAGCTAAAAGCAGATTAAGTATCAAAATGAGCCAGAAAAACGCGCATGCCTATTATTGTATTTTCGGGCGGTCCTATTATTTAGGTTGCCAATTTTATAAGTGTCTGATTTTGCATGATTATTTTAAAGTTCGCTATAGGAAAGCGAGCCATTTTGCAGGGCGCTTTTTGAAATAGGCGGCATAGACTTCTAAATTTCAAAAATAAGCTGTATACCCATATACGTTTTTTAATAAGTAACTTTTCAGTGGTGTCGACTACTTTTTGGGACGAGTTACAAGGGTTGTGATGCGTTCTGCTTTAGATAATGCTGCTACTAACACTGTAAATATCACAGGCACAAAAAAAGCCGCGAGTATTTCTACTAGCGGCTTTCATCTTTAACGTAGCGATAACTTTAGTTGCCTACATGGATGTAGGTACATAGCTTGCGTCTGGAACAGGCAAGGTTGCTCACATCTTACGTCTCACATCCTAATCCTGCTTCTTCGGTTTAAACGGCGCGCTGCCATCACCGCCAAAACGCAGCTTAGGCTTACGTTTCACTTCGCCTGTGCCGGCATTGGCGCGTTTACCACCGGATTTTTTACCGGATGGTTTTTTGACTGCAGGTTTTTTACCGGCTTTTTTCGCTTCTTTCTTTTTGTGTTTAGGGGTGCTGGCTTTTCCGCTGCCTTTTACTTTTTTCGGGCCTTTATATTTGCCTTCTAAACTTTTGATTTTTTTGCTTTGCAAAGTCACACGTAAGTAGCGTTCGATGGCATTTTTAAGATTCCATTCGGTGTGATCAATCAAGCTAATGGCGGTGCCACTTTCGCCTGCACGGCCGGTGCGGCCAATGCGGTGTACGTAGTCGTCGCCGCTGCGTGCCATGTTGAAGTTAATCACTAGGTCGATGCCTTTAACATCAAGGCCACGGGCGGCAACGTCGGTGGCCACTAGAATGCGCAAGCTGCCGTTACGCATTTGCTGCATTACGTAGTTGCGTTCGTCCTGGGTCATGTCGCCGTGCAGTACGCCCACTTGTTCTTGGTGGCGGGCAATGAACTCGCTTAGCTCTTGAGTTTTGATTTTGGTGTTGGTGAAGATAATCGCTTGGCGATATTCTTCATGGGCCAATAAATAGGTAGTGATACGCTCTTTGTGGGCGTCGTCATCCGCTAGGCACATTTGCTGGCTGATGTTTTCATGGCCGCCGCGCATGTCATCGATGATGATGCGTTTTGGTTTATCCAGCACTTGGTCGATGATTTGGGTTAAGCCGTGCTGCTGTAGAGTGGCAGAGAACAGCATAGTTTGACGGTCTAGGCGGCAAAGGCTGGCAAGGCCGGCCACTTCTTCAGCAAAGCCCATGTCCAGCATGCGGTCAGCTTCATCAAGAATCAGAATTTCAACGTCATCTAATAGGTCTTTGCTTTTCTCAACGTGCTCGTTCAAGCGCCCAGGGGTGGCAATGATGATTTCTGGGTTTTTACGGAAGATAGCAGTTTGGTATTTGTATTCTTGGCCACCGGTAATTACGCCGTGATCAATGCCGCAGAATTCGGCCATTTTGCTCACGTGTTTGCCCAATTGACGGGCCAATTCGCGGGTTGGTACCAAGATCAAAGCACGGGTGCCTGAGTTAGGGGCCTTTTTGCTTAATAGGCGCTGTAGGATAGGCACGATAAACGCGGCACTTTTACCACTGCCGGTTTGTGCGCTGACGATAAGGTCGTCGCCAGCTAATGCCGCTGGAATGGCCGCATCTTGTACCGGCGTTGCCTCGTGAAAGCCTTGTTTGGTAAGGGCTTTGTTGATTTGCTTGTGTAGTGGGAAGTTATTAAACAAAGGCTGATCTCAACATAATTCACGGGGCTATAAAAATTGCGCGCACTTTACCATATTAGCCGCTTAGAATCAGTTTGTTCTGTGTATCAATCAGACGCTTATGAAAAATTGCGGCTGGTATGTCCTTACCATATGCGTTTCAGCATCAGTTTGTTCTGTGTATCAATCAGACGCTTATGAAAAATTGCGGCTGGTGTGCCCTTACCATATGCGTTTAAGAGTCAGTTTGTTCTGTGTATCCAATGAGAGTGAGTGAAAAATTGCAGCTGGTATGTCCTTACCATATGCGTTTCAGCATATGTTTGTTCTGTGTATCAGGTTGGTATTTGATAGAGAGACTTAGGTTTTTTACGTATCTGTGAAGTGGTTGCTCAGCGGGTGCTTGCTCTAGATAGAGGGAGTAGGCAAAATCTGTGTTTTCCCCTTGGCATCAATACAGGCTTTTTCATGTTTCATGGTCATCGTTTAGCGTGTGTTGCAGTGGTCAGTTTGCTGCTGGGTTGCAGCTCTGAATCCACATCCCTTGAGAGTGATATAAATGGTGTGGCTACAGTTAAACAGCCTAGTGCCAATATACAAAACGCTAACCAACAAAATGTGAATGATCACTCCGCTGTTAAGCGCCTTAAAGCCCGCATTATTGTTTACACCCATGCGGATTTTAACCAATCGCAGGTAGAGGCTCTTTTACTGCCGATTGTGTCGCAAGACTCTGTATTATATTTACGTAAGCTGGCCACCCAAGGCCATGTACTGGTGATTCAAGCGCCAGACGCCCATGCGTTACAGCAAAAATTACAGGCCATTCATTCCCTTAACGACGTGAAGCTATTAGAGCAAGACGCTGTTTTAACCATTAAAGATCAATAACGTGCCCCGTACCTTTCGATTATTCAGTTTTTTAAGTGTTTTTTGTTGCGCGCAATCTGTTGGCACTGCCCCGTCTGTTTCCAGTTTTACTGACCGCATCATTGTTAAAATGAAAAGCGAAGCGTCAGCGAGTGTTGTGGCGAGTGAGTCGCGCTTTTCTAGTAAAGGCACGTCGTCTAGTTCAACGGTGAATAAGCTCAATGCACTGGCCATCTCTACAGGGGAGGCGCTTAAATATAAACATCAAGTGGCCAGTAACAAAGCCCATGTTATGGGTTTGTCAGGGTTTAAATCCATTAAAGAGGTTAAGGCATTAGCGCAACAAATGATGCTGGCAGATGACGATATCGAATACGTTGAGCCGGATTATTTAATGTTTCCGTCTACTGTGGTGCCATCAGACCCTGGTTTTATTGATCAATGGCATCTGCAAGATGCTGCTATGCAGGGGTTAAATTTACCCAAAGCATGGCTGCATACCACAGGTTCAAGCGATGTGGTGGTGGCGGTTGTGGATACCGGTATTTTGGCTGGCCATGAGGATTTTGACTCAGCGCGCATTTTACAGGGTTATGACTTTGTCTCTGCAGATATTGAAGGCACATTTGTGGCGGCCAATGATGGCGATGGCCGAGATAACAACCCGAGTGACCCAGGTGATTGGGTCACACAGGAAGAATCGGATGATGTTGCTAGCCCAATGTATGAATGCCCAGTGGGTGAAAGCGGCTGGCATGGTACCCATGTGGCCGGCACCGTAGGCGCCAATACTGATAATGGTTTTGGCGTGAGCGGGGTTGACTGGGCAGCCAAAATTCTACCGGTGCGGGTTATGGGCAAGTGCGGTGGTTATAACTCAGACATTGCCGATGGCATTATTTGGGCCGCTGGCGGCTCGGTTAGCGGTGCTACTGATAACGAACATCCGGCGGACATTATTAATTTGAGTTTGGGGTCTTCAGGGTTTTGCAGTTCCACTTTGCAATCTGCTATTGATCAGGCATTTAATTCTGGGGCCGCCGTGGTGGTGGCCGCGGGTAATGAATCATCTTTAACCGCGTTTGTGACGCCAGCCAGCTGCGATAATGTCATTGTAGTGGGCGCCCATGATAATGAAGGCCAGTTATCTGATTTTAGTAATTACGGCAGTGAGGTTGATGTATTAGCCCCAGGTGGCAGTAATTTTAACTTTAGTCAGAGCAATAGTGTTCTCTCTTTATCCAATGCCGGGGAAGAAGGGCCGTTGGCTAACGGATTCGCATTTGCTACTGGCACCAGTATGGCGGCTCCTCATGTGTCTGGCCTTGCTGCCTTAATGTTAAGCATTAACCCAGATTTAACCCCCACCGAACTTGAACAGTTATTAAAAACATCGGCCCGTGAATTTGGCTCAAATTGTTCCAGTTCTCGCTGCGGCTCTGGCATTGTCGATGCTGAGGCTGCGGTATTAGCATCGGCTATTCCCGATGCTCCCAGCATTCTTACAGCGCAAGACAATAGCGCAGCGGTTTTACTTTCTTGGCAAGACAATACCGAGTTTGAATCCGGTTTTAAAATTGAATACGCCAATAATGGCGGTGCATATGAAACCGTCTTTATTACTCAAGCCAATGTGACAGCATACGAGCATGTGGATGTCACTGATGGCCTGGCTCATTATCGCCTGACCGCAGTTAATGGGGATCTTGCCAGTAGCAGTATTGAGGTTCGAGATGTGGCCGTGGCGTTTAAAACCATCAGTAGGGTAAATGTGTCAGCTACTTCCAATGCCGTTTCACTAACGTGGCAAGATAATTCCATTTATGAAAATGGTGTTGAGATTTATCGTGCGATTGAAAACGCTGCGTATGAGCTTTTGAGCACAGCGGCTGAAAACGCTGTTAGCTTTGTTGATGACCAAGTAGAGGATGGCCAGTTTTATCGTTATCAATTACGAGCCATTAAGTCTGATGAGCAAGGAGAGCTTGTAGAGTCAGAGCAAATACAAACGCCTTTGTTTTCCCCTTCGAATTTACATATCACCCTGTCTTCTGGCGAAGCGGTTCTTACATGGCAAGATAACAGCCAAAACGAAAGCGCTTACCAAGTGGAGCGCTCAAATGATGGGGTGTTGTTTTTTAAAGTGGCAACATTAGAGGCTGATATTCAACAGTTTTCAGAAGCAAACAATCAGTCGGCGGTAAGCTATTACCGTGTGAAAGCGCTATCTAATAAAACAGGTAGTCGCAGTATTGAAGATGAGCCAGCATCTGACAGTGCGTATTCAAATGTCGAAATAGTTGAACAAGCAATCAAAAGCAAATCAGGTGCTTTTTCAATGATCTACGTGGCGCTACTGTTCTTATTTGGAACTTACCGACGCCCTAGGGCACCAGCTAAAAGACTTTTATAAAACAATACTACTAAGGACTGTCATGTGTATGAGTTCAGCCCTTAGTATGTTCTTACTTGTCGCTCTTTAGCGACTGCTTGCCTTTATCTTATATCCCTTGTTTAGCGCTTTATTCCTTAGCGTGTTTTTATTTTTACCTCTATCGAACAATGCATTCCTCTTTGCCCTTAAAGCGGCAAAGCCTTCCCTTTTGATTGCCTTTTTCGGATTGTTAAAATCAATTTATCACTCTAAGTGGCTGAAAAATAACGATAATTTATTCTGGCATGGCCGTTGCTCTATTGAATCAATAGAAAATTAAATACGGGTAGGTTAAGCATGTCAGCATTAGGATTCGCAAACTCTCTAGGCATTCATCCGCAAACGCTTCAGTTACGTGCATCCCGTGCAGAAGTGTTGGCCAATAACCTAGCCAACTCCGACACCCCAAATTTTAAAGCCCGCGATTTTGATTTTAATAAAGTATTAGAAGGCGAAAGTCATCGCTCTCTTGGTATGAATATTACCAATAAAGATCATCTAGCAGGCAAGATTCAAACCGACGAGAACTTAATGTTCCGTAATCCTTACCAGCCTTCCATTGATGGCAACACTGTAGACAGTCAAATGGAGCAAACTTTTTATACCGACAACGCACTGCGCTACAACTCGTCGTTTCAATTTTTAAACGGCAAGTTCACAGGATTAAAAGGCGCCATTAAAGGCCAATAAAAAATAATAAAAATATGAATGAATTGGAGACATTGAAATGAGTTTAACAAACGTATTTAACATTGCAGGCACCGGTATGAACGCACAATCCGTGCGTTTGAATACCACGGCTTCAAACCTTGCCAATGCCGAAACGGTTTCTTCAAGTATTGATCAAACTTATAAAGCCCGTAAACCTTGGTTCAGTGTATTAGAAAAACAATGGGATCAGGTGGATGGTTTAAACCGTAAATTGGATATTCGTTCGCAAGTGGGGGACGGCGTGCAAGTACGCGGCATCATTGAAAGTGATGCCCCTTTGCAAAAACGTTTTGAGCCAACCCACCCAATGGCGGATGAAGAAGGTTATGTGCTTTATCCCAATGTGAACGTAGTGGAAGAAATGACTGACATGATGTCATCGTCCCGTAGTTATCAAATGAACGTTGAAATGATGAAAACAGCAAAACAAATGCTGCAAAGAACATTAACCCTAGGGCAGTAATTTTTTAATGTGAAAATGCACTAACAAAGAACACGTTAAGTATATGGCCATGTGAATTAAAACTTAGGCAGCCATATTTAATGAAGTGCATATTTGCAGACAACATGAATTAATAAAAAATAATGACGCGTTAATGCTGAGTTAATGGCTGATTTATTAGAAGACTAGAAAGGATTAATGAAATGAAAGACATAAAAAATGTGCATACAAAATACACCGTGATTTTTTTGTCTTTTATTTTTGTATTAAAAGGAGTGTGTCATGACTGAAGTAACCAACGCGGGCACGGCCCAGGCGGCTCTGGATCAGTATTCCACCGATAACCAAGTAAAAGAAAAATCCAATGAATTAGGCAAAAACGAATTCATGGAATTACTGGTTGCGCAAATGAATAACCAGAATCCGTTAGAGCCGCAAGACAATACCGAGTTCATCGCTCAGCTCGCTCAATTCAGTACGGTAGAAGGTATTGAAAATATGAATGGCTCCCTGGACGACATGTCCGCAGGCCTTAAATCTAGCCAAGCGTTGCAAGCGTCTTCGTTAGTGGGCCAGCAAGTGGTGGTGCCAGGTCATGATTATGGATTTTTACAAAGCGGCGAGTTGATAGCCGGCTTTGCTGAAGTGCCAGCCACCACTTCAAATTTACAATTACAAATTCAAGATAGCTCAGGGCAAACCTTGGAAACCATTGCATTGGGTCAGCATGATAAAGGGCCAGTGGCCATGCGTTGGGATGGGGCCAATTTAGAAATGGACGGCGAGCTGGTGGATCTCGATCGCACCTTATTAAACCGTAAAGAGTTTTTAAGTGATGGGGAGGGTAATCCATTAACAGATAATAACGGCAATCCTATTCCGGCTCCTTACCCTGCAGGTGAATACAAATTTATTATAACGGCATCCATTGATGGCAAAAACGAAACCTTGGGTACCTCAATGGGTGGCAAAGTGGACAGTGTCACCATTGGGACGAATAACGCGGTTACCGTGAATTTAGCAGGCGGTACAAAAGCCTCGTTAGATGACATTAAACAGATTATGGAATAAGGCGAGAGATGAAAAACGTTAGACGAGAGACGTGACTAAAGTTTTCGTCACGTTTTACCTTGCAATGGAAAAGCGCACTTAGTGCGCGAATGAATTGCATGTAGCAGGGCGCTCCCACGGGACCCGCTTTTTGAAAAAAAGATTTTTAAACGGACTTAGAGTATTTAGGAAATGACATTTAATTTCCTAAATATTTCAAAAATTAATTTAGATGGATTTAAGCGTCAGGCGTCTAGTACCCGACGTCTGACTTAAAAAAGAGGTAATAAAACATGGCTTTTAATATAGGTTTGAGCGGTATTCGTGCCGCCTCGGTAGATCTAGAGGTAACCGGTAATAACGTGGCCAATGCCAGTACCGTGGGTTTTAAAGAATCCCGTGCGGAATTTGCCGACGTGTATACAACCTCTATTTTAGGCACAGGCTCAAAACCCGTGGGCAGCGGCGTGGAGGTGGATAACGTTCGCCAAGAATTCAGCCAAGGTAATATCAGCGGCACAGAAAATTCGTTAGACATGGCCATTGATGGTACCGGTTTTTTTGTTTTAAACGATCAAGGCATTGAGACCTATACCCGTGCTGGTTATTTCGGTTTAGACAAAGATGGTTTTGTTGTGGCCAATAACGGCGCACGTTTGCAAGGTTATGAAGCTAACGGTAATGGCGTGGTTAACGGGGTATTGGGGGATTTACAAATTGTAATCGGCAATCAGCCGCCTGCGTTAACGTCTCGAGTTTCCGCTATTTTAAATTTGGATGCCTCTGAATTAGTGAAGCAAGAGCTAGGTCAAAAAATGACCTCAACGGGTTTAGCTATTGCCACTCCAGATGCTGGCATTGCAGACAGCACATCAACCATTCATGCAACAGTTAACCAGCCTACAACGGCCGGTAGTCGTACGAGTGTCGCGTTTGATGGTGCAACAGGCGTTGCTGTGGATGCGTATGTAGATATAGCGACGCCAGCGGATCCCGGTGCGTTTGGTCTGACGATCGATCCATTTGATGGAACGGGGGCTCAAATTATCAATATACCTGGTGGTACTGTCACAGTAGGTGCAACACCTACCCAACATTTAACAAATGTATTGAATGCTCTACAGACAGAATTAGACGCAACGTTTGGAAATAATGAATTTAATGTGACGACTAATCAGTCACCTCTAACCACACCTTTAGTAAACCCAACTAACTTGGTGATAGAACGTGCGGGCTATGATGCAACAGTGGGCACAAGCTTTTCAATGACAGCGCCAACAGGTGTGTTTACTGCAATGTTTGGTGATCCGACTCTGGGTACAACAAGCACAACCACAACGGGTGTAGCTGGCAGTAATTTATTTGTAGGCTCTAGCCCTTTAACAGCGGATTTTCGTAGTATTCCAGGAACCTCAACAACCACTAGGACTGTGGCGACCCCCCCATTAGCCATGACCGGTTTCGTAGCGGGAACCCAGCCCTCTTTATCCTCAACAGTAACGGTTGCCGGTAATGTGGTAGGTGACTTCTCTGGTGCAAATACAATTGTATTTGATATTGAATACACGGATGTATTGGGTACAACTACAACGCAAACCATTACTCTGGACAATGCCAGCATGCCCGGTACAGCATTAGACACCATGGAAGATGCCCGAGCACAAATCGCAGTACAAATTGCGGGTGGTGCGTTAAACGGTATTGTGGATGTTTCAGCGGGTCATCCTATGAGCCTTACAGGTAACGCTGCAAATACAGCAGGCGGAACAATTGTTTTAGTACCAGGAGTGAGTGCAGGTTTAGATCTCAATAATATTGGTTATGCAGCGGCTAATCGCACAGGAACAGGTATTGCTGATATTGATGCAAACAATGAGTTTCGAATGCAAATAACAGGGCCAACTGCTGCAGAAGATTCAAACCAATATAACATTTTGATTCCAACAGCCAGTTACGCCACCTTAGATGATTTAGCGGCAGCAATACAAACGGAAATAGATTTACGTACAGGGGCAAATGGATTAGCTGGTCGAGTAAATGTAGCGGCAGTGGGTGGCCAATTAGTATTTACAAATACCGAAGTGGGAGTCGGTTATGGTGTCTCCCTTACACCAAGTACAGGCCTGGTGCCCCCTGCTGATTCAGCAGCATTGACGGCGATTGGTTTTGATAGCATGTCTACTTTTCTAGGAACCGATACCGTAGATAAAAGTAATACTTTTCGTATTAACTTAACCGTTCCTGCCCCTGACTTAGATAATCGTTCAGGCACTACGACCATTACTTTGGATGAAGAATATCGCTCGGTGCAGCAGGTGGCAGCATCTATTAATCGACAATTAGCTGCGTTAGACAGTGCTGCTTATATAGGGGTGAGGGCAGAGGCATTAGAGGTTGTTCCCAATGTGGTGCCGCCTGAATATAAAATGCAATTTGTAGCAGTGGAAGATGGTGAGGCATCAACTATAACGATCACAGATTTTCAAGCTACTGGTGCTGATGTGACATCGGATGAAATGTATGGATTACTGCAAATTGATGAGGATGATAATAGTTTATTAACACAAGGCATTGAGGGAGTGACTAATGAATATTCAGCGCAAACAGTGACCTTAACTGATCCGGATGGTAACGATATTGAAATCACAACCGAAGAAGATATGGAGGCCAATGAAATTGCCAGTATCTTTAATCGTCAAGCCGGTATTACAGCATCAGCATCCAGCGAACTAACAATACCGTTGTCTGGTTATAACAACCCTACAAATAATATGACGTTAACATTAAACGGCCAAGCTCTTGTTGGCACAAGCTTGCCGGATATTGTAGAAGAAATTAATTTACTCACCACTACTACCCTGCCAGGCTTTAGTGCAGAGCTAAATAGCTCAGGTGATATGATTATTAAAAACAGCATTGGCCGAGATATCAAAGTTGAAATAAATTCAACCACAGTCACCGATAGCCTTGTGATCACAGGATCACCTAATGCAGGTCCTGTTGTATTGGGTGGTACCGCAACTTCGGACCAAGCAGCAGTAGTAGGTGGCACAGTAGAGTTTATTTTGAATGAAGGTTATAGCTTGCATACACCTATTCCGTCTGTATCTGGAATATTTGGTGCACTAAGTGAAGATGAGTTTAGCGACTTTGTTTTAAACTCCTTTGATCCAGATGATCAAAATACCTATAACCACGCAACCTCAACCACTATTTACGACAGCTTAGGCAATAGTCACATAATGACTCAGTTTTTTGTAAAAGAGCCATTAGACCCAACCCGACCAAATGAAGAAAACCTATGGGCCATGTATGTGCAGATTGACGGTAATGATGTAGGGGACCCGGATCCTACTTTAACGTTTCCTGATAACCTTGATCCAACACGGGCGCGCTTTGAGCTATTTTTTAATCCAGATGGCACCTTAGATTCATCAGCAACCGGTGAGTTATTTGTCACTAACTGGGACCCAGTAGATGAAGAAAATGCACCAACCGGTGGTTTGAAATCGTTAAATGTTTTAGAAGGGGGTTTACCATTATCGGATCCATCCACTAACTCAAATTTTCAGATATCGTTAGATGGCTCGACTCAGTTTGGTAGTCCGTTTAGTGTCGCGGAAGTTGGACAAAACGGCTACAGTACTGGGCGGCTAACCGGTTTAGAAATTGACTCAGACGGCTTAATGTTTGCGCGATTCACTAATGGCCAAGCGCAGGTATTAGGGCAGGTAGCGTTAGCCAGCTTTAAAAATCCAGAAGGTTTGGTGGCATTAGGGGATACCTCATGGGGTGAAAGTTTTGAATCCGGTGTGCCCACCGTGGGCTCACCCAGAACCGGCACCTTTGGTAATTTACGATCATCGGCGTTAGAAGACAGTAACGTGAATTTATCAGAAGAGCTGGTGGGTTTGATCATTGCGCAGCGCAACTTCCAAGCCAGTGCCAAGACCATTGAGACCTCGGATACGGTGACACAAACCATAATCCAGCTTTAGTAATGTGAAGCTGAATTAAGGTAGGCAAGAGCTGGTGGGTTTGATCATTGCGCAGCGCAACTGCCAAGCCAGCGCCAAAATCATTGCCTAAATCATTGTGTCTGCGGATACGGTGACACAAACCATAATCCAGCTTTAGTAACGTGAAGCTGAATTAAGGTGGGCAAGAGCTGCTGGGTTGAATCATCGCCCAGCGCAACTGCCAAGCCAGCGCCTAAATTATTGTGTCTGCAGATACGGTGACACACACCATTATCCAGTTATAAGCTAGCATGAGCAGGCTTATGTAATAGAAGCGGAAAATAATCGCCATTATTTTCCGCTTTTTATTGCTGTTTCATATTTAGAATATGACGCTATTTATTCATAAAAAGGAATAGCCTGTCTTTAAATGACGAAAGGAA
>Ga0209712_10000908_pt1 | contig 25387 bp, 28 predicted proteins | sample ArcOceMetagenome_FD_187443 | JGI IMG/M metagenome (GOLD analysis project Ga0209712, IMG submission 187443) | Marine eukaryotic phytoplankton communities from Arctic Ocean - Arctic Ocean - Greenland ARC118M Metagenome (SPAdes) (version 2) | ecosystem: Environmental > Aquatic > Marine > Oceanic...
GGGCATCGTAGAATGTGACTCCCATTGCCCCTAGCTTTTCGATGTTAGGCATTTGGACAAGGCCAGATTTCCAATAGTACTCGATATCTCCTTGTCCAACATCATCTGCCATTATGAGCAATATGTGCGGTTTCTTTGCCGATCGCATCTCGGGCATAATACGCCTGGCGCTGTCAAAATCGTCACCACCAACACCAGTACCCTCCTTATCCTCGTCAATGATGTTGTCCCACGAATCGCTATCGACGGCTTCGGATTCGACATCATTGTAGTTTTGTTTTGATGCACCGTTTTGCAACAACTCGTTCTCGTCATAATCTTCATGATCGTTGTTATTGTTGTAGTATTCCCAAGAAGCGTTTTGCTGCCACTCATCCTCGACATGATTGTCTACAACATTCTCATCATTATAGTTTTCCCACGAACCATTTTGTCGCCACTCCGCATCAGCAAAGGAATCTATTAAGAAGGCTAACAAAAGGAATGAGAATAAACCAATTTTCTTCATTTCTTTCATCTTGCTTTATGGTAATTCCTTTTCTTATGTTGTCCTCGAATTATTATCACTAAGCTATGCTATAATCTTCCTATGAAACAACTTAATATCAAAGAAGATTTGCGATTAGAAATGGGTTCTTGTGAGTGTTCTCGAGCGTAACGATCCAGAATCTCAAATAGTAAGACAGCAGCTTACTCAGAATAATGGCACGTTTTGAAAAGAATCTACCGCGTGCGCGGCATCCTATTAATTTGTTTATTGACTTTTCGACATATTGTTATGGTCGGTTTTAAAATGTAAAACCTTGTTGCCTTGTCAAAGCGGTTAACACCGGTAGTCGTGACTTCTCTAGATTTATTTACTTTGCAATCGACGAATTCGCCTTGAAGAACAAAGAGAATAGTCTGGAATCCTCCTTTGATTCCAAGGTAAGCCGGAAACTCAAGAATAGTATTCGCAATCGTCCGTTTATGCCTATTCCTATACCCAGTTTCTAGAACATCATGTAGATCTATACAACTCCTTACTACGCTGGTCGTCATTCCAAGGATTTGGACGATTTCCCTGGTCGTGTCCAAAAGGCATAACTTTCGGAAACCACTCAGAGTTGCTCGCCACCAGTTCCAAGAAAGGGCGACCTATTTCTTTGCTGTATTGTGAAAAGTTTTTGTTGTCACAAAAGCGTCCTTTGCATTTCATTCCAAAGATTAATCCAGCACCAGTGTAGCTGTGTATGATAGAAATTCAAAATGATAACGATGATGGCGAATAAGATAAGGAGGGAATATAGAATGCATCATAAAAGTTGTGCAATTGAAAACTCACTATGAATCGAATCCCCCCCGGCAACTCCTCGCTGAACCATCTGATGAAATCTCTCTATCGTAGAGTATAGATCTATTTTGTTGTTCGATAATTCTGTCCTTATTATTATAAGCATATTCAATATACAATTAAGTAGAAGGAACATATTCATATTTCCATTCTACAACAAAAAAACATCTGTTCGTACGTTACTCTTTCTTAATCTATTGAAACCTTTTCTGACTTTGCATCATGAATTCTATCATGGAACATCTAGTAAGAGTGCCTGAATACTGACAGGCTTGTTCCGTAGCCATTGGGTTTATGGAGAACTTATTTTATCTCAGACTTATCATCTGGTTAAAATAGTGTGAACACCAATGCTCAACCCGACGGTCGACGTGTCTGATCTTCAACATCCTCTCTAGTTCGACCTTCGGCGTCTTGGGCATCCTTGATGTACTTATATGCATGTAGGATGATACCTTCTCTGACTTGCTCTGAGAATAGGGCATGGATCGCTTCCGTGACGTTATTCGTTAGAATGTCGCTTGGATTTAGTTCTCCCTTTATCTTTTCAATTGTGAAGTAGTGAGGTTGTAAGCCTCTGATGTAATGGAACCTGACATCAATGTGTTTCGTTCTTGGTCCGACATGGTTGTGTCGTGCAATAAATATTGCACCATTGTTATCTTCAAACAATACAGCTGGCCTTGTCTCTCCAGTGAGTTCCTTGACCATTTGCTGAACGTACTGAATTAATTTGTGCGCAGATAACGCTTGCGATGTACTCTGACTCGCAGCTGCTCAGGCTTACGATCTGAGACGTCTTACATCCCCAGCTGACTATCGAGCCTCCGAGTGTTATTATGTACCCAGATATTGACTTTCGATCGTCAGGATCTGTTGCGTAGTTTGCGTCGCAGTAGGCGATTATTTGGAATGTGTTAGTAGACCTTAGTTTTAAATAGGGCTTGTGTTCCTTTTAGTATCCAATGTATCGCATTGCAGCTCTCCAGTGGTCCTTGCTTGGCCCATCCAGGCTAGATGAAAGCTCTCTTATTGCGTTGGAGCTTTCCGGACTGATCTTCTTTATCATGTAGAGCGCTGTACCGACAAATGATCGGTATTGTTCATTCTCGATTGTTTCTTCGTCTTCCTTCTTCTTGGCGAGGACCTTTCCTGGATAAGCTGGCGTGTTTGCCTTGCGTATATCTCCAAAGAAGTCCTTGCTCTGTTTTATGAAGTCTTCACAGTAGGAGTCCATGGTAGGATATCTTTTCAAGGTCACTAATGTTGAATCTCTTCTTCACACATTGTTTCCACCATTCAATCACTTCGCGCTTGCCACAAACGAGGCAGTCGTCCACGTACACCACTACTATTAGTATGATGTTGCCTTCTAGGTCTTTGCGGTACCAGAGGCATGGGTCCTGCTGCGACTGTTGCATGTTTAGTGGAGGGCTCCTCAGTACCTTCGAGAAGGTTAGGAAGAACGATCTCGGCGCTTGAACTGTGCCGAGATCGGCCTTTCGCCCCCACTCCTCTTCAAAATATTCCATGATGATGTTTCATCCCGCGCTCAAATTTGAGCTCCACCGCAACCTCCGCCTTCGCGGTGTCTCAGTTCAACTTTCGTCCAAGCCTCAGCCTTACACCATGAAGTCCCAATGTAAAATCCATACGAACGATTCACAATACGACCGTCATTCTAAATATACCATTTTTGCCATTCGCCATCATGACATTGCCAAATAAAATGTTTTCTATAGTCGTCTTTCCATTCCTGCTTCCAAACAAAATTTTCCAAAACCGTTGCTCTGGTTGACCAAACGTCCCTTGTCGTCCTGTTTCCAAAATTCAACAAAACCATATTCACCGTCACAACTGAATAGATAGCTAAGCTGCCCATTTGTCATCGAGATAGTTCCATTAAGACTCACACCAATGCAAAAGTAATTGCTGACGCCTGACTTGATTTTGGACCAGCCAGTAGCACTCTGAAGAACACGAATGGGTTCCAGACTAGAAGACACGTTTAGTGTATTTGAAATATTGTTTTCATCCACAATGATGATTTCATTTTCAGGAGAATTCTTCACTTCTGCGGCAGTAGAGGTCGCATCACTATCATCTCTCTCTCCGAGGAGCTCTTTGAAGAGAGACGTATGTACCATTACTATGACGAGCGCTACGACAGCACCAAAGGAGTGTTGGTAAAAGAAGAGTGAAGCAGTTGTAAGTGCTTCCCTGGCTGCAATTACAGTCCCGACGAACATTTATTCTATCCTGAAAAATTCAAGAATCCACAAAACACATATTTCGTTTCTTCTCAAACTCCTCATAAAATTGAACAATTGAGCATTCCGAACTGAATACTATGAAATATACAAATAGACGACTCAATGTTTAGGATATTTTTGGAAAACGAACTATCAAATCCCTACAGATGCTCTCCTAACCTCTCATCAAAGCAACCTTCTATATTTGATACATCAGGCACCAGTAACTTCTTTTCATCACTTCCTGTTCACATCCATCGGCGGGATCTCTGTCTGAAACGTGGCGTGATCATATCCTCTATGAATGGTTCTATCAAGTAAGCATATTGTGATGTACGCACCACCATGGTTTTAGACGAATACAGCTAAACAAATCTCGATTATCAAGTGCTAGGAAATATGCGATTTCGAAAGAGTATAGGCTCCGTACAGAAGTCAAATCATAGTCTTATTGCACCTACACTCTAGATCTTCTACTCTTTCCAGGAACTCAGCTCCCGTAGGCTTTCGTAGTATTTGAACTACGTTCAACGTGTAGGCTGCTGAACGCGGTTCGATTGACAGCTAACTAGTAGAAAAGTAGTTACACGCAGCTGAAATTAGTGTACCAAATACTATCCCCGCTATCCCTGCTATACAACGACCAATTTTCACGCATCACCAGTTGACCCAGCCGCACACAGCACACAGCTGATTTTGTCGACAAGAGCGGAAAGTCTTCCCCTTTTATGTGACCAGAATCAATTCACGTGTATGTTGATCCTCGTCGGAACATACTGCATATTGTAATCCACGCTTTGAACGGTAAAGAATTATCTTTGAATCAGTTTCCTCCACCTCTTCTTCTTCTCCCTCCTCTTTCTCCGTTTCCTCTTCTTCTTGAGCCACAACGAAGTAATCGTCTCCTCTGGCGGCCAATACGGAGTCCTGCGGACAGAGGCGCGTTGGTCATGGTTCAGTTCCTGATAATACACACGTTTCCAGTGTTCTGCATTGCCATCCTTCACTATGGTCTTCCACACCTTTTGTAAATTATAAGCTGATGCAAAGTTCGCCGTTATTGCCACAGTGTCATCCATGTTATACACAGAGTGGGCTCTTTCGTGCGGCACGTAAATCGTTTCGCCTGCCTTTTGAAGAACGTGAAAGGCTTTCTTTTCCAAGTGATACTCTGACCGAGCTGAATTGATCCCGATGGATGCATACCAATGCTGTAGCGTTGTATCTGGCACAGAACACTTTCTCTTGCACGTTAAGCCATTGGGACTGATTAAACTCGATGGGTATATGACCCACCACTTGTGCCCACTGATCAATGAATTCCAGGCATCTGTTCCGAGTGGATCCGTGTGAGGATAGGCTCCTGTTCCAGCATTCCCAACGCAAAACCATCGTTTCGATCCATAATCCTCGTCTGGAAATTCGTTCAAATTCCTGTACAAATCCGTTTGCTGAAATGGATGAGGCGTCGTATAGTCCTTTTCAATTTCCTTTCCTGCAGGATGGTCCAGCGGATCAAAGATATAAAAGCTACCACCTCGGTCCATTGCATCAATGATCTCACTCCATTTAGCTTGTTCTTTCATATCGTCGTCTTCCGTCACTTGCGCACGCCATTCCGTTGCATTATCAAATCTTGAAAGCAAAGATTCTGGGTCCCATCTTGTCAAAGCTGGCCAGTCTTTGTCGCAACCGACTAGCACGACAGGCTTGCGCGCATATTCGTACTTCTCTTGGAATTCTTGACGAGAAATATTGCAGGGTATTCTTTCCAATGGATCTGCTTCTGCAATCGCCTCAAGTGACGGCAATTCGGTGTTTTTACAACATGAAGTGAATGGGTAATCCAAGATTTCTTCGTCAAATATAAGATTCGACGCGTTGACAAATGGAGCCTTACGGATGTCATTTGCAATGTACGTGCGCCATTCGTCGTCAGAATTAGGGCGCTCGAACGACTCGATCTTTGACACGAACACAGTGCGTTCTGGCACTTTCAGTTGTGTATGCGAATGCACTTTATACATGTAAGCCACGCATTCTGGATGATTTCTACAATAGTGTTTGGCTTGGTCGATGTCCATATTCCCGTCGTCGACGGAGAGGATCGAAGAAGGGTTTTGGTTTTGGATCCTGCCAGAATGAAACGTAAATGGCTTTGAATCTTGAAAAGTACTACGTGTATCAGTATGAGTGGTGGTGGAGTTCGCCAGAGGAGCTGAAGCGGGCGAAGGCAAAAACGAATGAAAGACCACTTTTGCATCTTCATTCTTTCCCTCCGTCACTCCTGCGCATGACACGTCTAACCTGCATATTTCAATAGCTTCTTGAACATCAAAGTCATACGGAGGGCTTGAGAAGGATTCAGAGAGGAAATCACACGCGGTGACTGCTCCAATGATTTTTGCCAATTGAAGGAGATTAAACTTGGGCATTTGGTGTCAGTCCAGCAGTTTCATAAAATGAATAGAAACAATAACAACAATGTCGCGCTTTGCTGATCGTTTGCTGCTCTTCTTCTCTGATTAGTTCACACCTTCTAAATTATACCGAAGGTTTTTTCATTATTTCGTGAAATTAGGGTTCTTGATTGTGCGGGTAGAGTTCTCCTCAAATCATTGAAGGGTTCTTGATTGCTGTGCGGGTAGAATTCTCTACATGCCATTGAAGGGTTCTTGATTGTCGGGTAGAGTTATCTACATGCCATTGAAGGGTTCTTGATTGTGCGGGTAGAATTCTCTACAGTACAGATTCTCTACAGGTCATTGAAGGGTTCTTGATTGTCGGCTAGAAATCTCTATCTACAGATCATTGAAGGGTTCTTGATTGCTGTGCGGGTAGAATTCTCTACAGGTCATTGAAGGGTTCTTGAAAGCGTTCTAAGGAGATTGCCAAAAAAAAATCCTGAAAGCCATCGTCTTCTCTCATAATTATTTCTCCTGCAATACTGCACATACCAGTAGTATACGTAGGAACAAGAAATATAACGATACACTGAGCAGAGAGTTTCAATAAAATTGAATTTGCTAGTTGCAAGCACTATCCATATCATGTTCTTCGCCTCCACCCGCTTTCTTTTCGTTTTGCTCGCTGCAGCGTCTGTCCTGGACATTGCCACTGCTAGAAATCTCAGAGGTTTACTTTCTGGCAATGGGAGTATGCACATGGAGGAATTTAAGAATGCAGAGGGCAAGGTGAGGGCTTTGAAGAAGAAGGATAAGAAGAAGAAGAAGGATAAGAAGAAGAAGAAGAGCAAAGAGTAGTTAGTCACTCTAAGGCTTGGGATTGTTGGGATGGTTGGAAACGTGAGTAGAGCGAAAAGGAGAAGCAAGATTTGTGGCCAGGAGAATCAAGATCGATCTTGTAATAACTAGGTTTCTTGTTGAAAATGTTCCATTTTGTTAGATCGATATACCAGGATTGCTTGGCGACATTGTTACCAACGACGACTTTCGGAACTAGAGTATCACATACATCATACTAACTATAAACAGATGACGATGGACACAGTTCTTCTACTGTCACTTCATCTTTTTAAATTTGCATTCTGAATTTTCCATCGTCTTTGGTTTCTTCAATACATGATGATGTTTAGGCTTCTCATGATTGTTATGGTGGTGGAACAAAACTATTACTAGCAGATTCAAGATAGAAGATAGCAGTACAGTACACGTAGTCATTGCAAAAAAGGAAACGATCAAAGCTCGTCTCTTTCAAAGAGAGAACTGCAAAGCGAGAAAAGGTGGTATCCCGTAGTAGGTGGTATCATGTAGGGTTCTTGTTTGTGAAAGGCAGGACTACGCTTCGTGTCAATTTTTGCATTAATTTTTAATTTTTGTGTTTCATGTACTCAAATGTTACGGTTATTAGCTTCTCAACTTTCTCAACGTCCAGAAGCATACGTTCAACGGAAACTTCAAGCTGTCACATTATGTATTACAATATTTGCACATCAATCACACAAAACAACTCATCATCATCATCAACATCAACATCAACAACAACAACAACAACAACAACAACAACAACAAAGCCAACAAACATGCCTCCAAACTATACACCCCCCTCTGGAATGGATAAAATGGATTCCGTAACCCAAATCGACGGATACGAATCATGGAACTCCTCACAACTCGCCGACTACTTCGAAGCCCAGGGCCTCGGCGACTACCGTGAAGTCCTCACCTTCCACAAAATAACCGGAAAGATCGCTCCCCAACTAACCGATTCCGACCTCAAAGACATGGGTGTCAAAATAGTCGGAGATCGTTGTCGTTTCCGACACATTCTCAAAGCACTCGGAAGGAAATCCCGTCTCGTGCAAAGGAATAAACTCATCTGGTCCGGTTCCGAACGTATCTTTTTTGGATGGGGCGATGGATGTATTGGGACATGTGCGGGATTGTGTCCTGAAGATCCGAGTACTTATAAGCTCACCAATAATCATTTGAAGATTAGGACAGTGGAGCCGGTGAGGGTTGGACCGATTCGTCTTTGCTGTTGTGCCCAGTATTCGAATAATAATATTGATTTGAGTCAAGTGGATGATGTGGATATGGAAGGTATTCCTGCTCCGTGTGTACAGAATGTTTTGTGCTGTTCGGGTGGGAAGGAGACTGTGGAAGTATCGACTCCAGAAGGGAACTTTGATTTGGTTGTGGCAGAGGGGGATGGTGATCGTGTTTCTATGCTTATTATGAATCAGGTAGAAGAGAGTCAGATGATTGAGAGAGACTAAAATGTACTAGACCGTACAGTATATGTTAATATGTTATAATGTTTTATTGAAGAATGCACGCATGGAAGAGTAGTAAAGTGTGGAGAGTTCCTGGTTTTACTGCGAGGAACTCTTTTCTGAATTTCTGTTCTGCGTTGCATCATTTTATGCAAGTGTCCCCCCACTGAATTGAATTATATTTCATGTGGTGATCTGGCTGGCAAAGAGTGAAAAGAGGTACGAGGTTCTTGATTTTACAAGGAGGCATTATCACTTGTTTTATCTTGGACTATTAGTGGTATGTCATCATTGTCGTCGTTATCATCGAACCAGCCTCGCTCGCATACGGAGCAGCAGCGTGGGACCACAAAATTGTTGATTGCGGGAGCAGATCTGGTGCTGGTCTGGATCTTCTTCTTTCCTACGGTACCTCTCTTTTTAGACGTTGGCACGGTGAGTTGTCTCCTTTTCTTTCTGTATACTGTTTACTCTACCATGGTATTTGTTGAAAGACGCTTACTTGTAGGGGTGATGTAGTAGATTTTGATTGTTGAATGCTGATTGTTCCTATCTACCGAGGGGACCGACCGTCGCATGCGATGTTAGATAATATTCCTCAATGATTGCTTCGTCAGGGATACGGGGCGCCCTGTTCTCAATCAATCCATCAGGGATACATTCAATGGGCATGATGGGACGAATGAATCTTCCTTGGGACGAAAAGGAATACATACGAGGAATTCCCAATGAACCTGAAGAAGATTCCCCCCTCGTCCTGCTGCTGGTAATATCATTATCCTTGTTATCTGTCCATGTTTCACTGGATTGGAGGCTCGAAATCATGCTAGTGTTAGCGTTTGAACCTGGACCGATTGTAGGTTATGTTTGGTAGGTGGACAGTGCCAGGTGCCAGTTCCTGCATACAACAGAAGATAAATCTTATTTTGAAAAATATGTTTCTTGCGATTTACATTATCCCACCTGTTATTCTCTTTTCTTTTAAAAAGGATTGTAATCATAATGGTTAAGATAACTCCTGCTCAGATCGCTCAGAAGGACGTCCATTATGAGACGGTCGAATAAGCAGCGGCCTGGTTGAGATCAATCTTTTGCTCTTGGGCTAGGTTGCAGGTGATGAACCTGGTACCGGTAGGATATCTCGCTCTCGCTCGACCTATTACGCTGCTCCTTCCGAGGAACGGCAGATGAAAAAGCGCCAGCAAGGAGCCCCCGCCACCTTTGACTTTTGCGTGACGCTAGAGAGTTGAAAGCCTTGATCATAATCTCTTGACGATTAACTTGATTTTTGTATTCTGCACAGCAGGGAACCAGAAGAGTCTACCCCAGGCGTTGGATAATCAGCCTGTCGATCACTGGAGGTCCAAGGGGAAATTGGTTCGGTTCCTTCTGACAAAGCGAATGGAAACTATCGTTACTGGTACCAGAGCTTGCAATCTTTGGACCTCGCTGTTGAACGCTTCGTTCAAGTGTTGCTCGGGAGGCCCTGTGCATTATGAACTTCATTCTTAGCAGCTTCAGAAGATAATGATCTCGTCTTATGCATTTAAGGTTAGATCAATAAAAGCACTTGCGAGACGAGGCATTGCTGTTCGACATTTCTCTTTGCCCTCCTTATTGATGCTCGTTTTTCTTTGATCCCCTCGTGTTGTGCAGACGATTGTGAATTGAATGAAAGCTCGTCCTACAGACAGTAAGTATGTTCGAATTTCGAATGTACTATGTACTACATTGAACATAGCTCGCTAGAGTAGCTAGCTAGTAGCGAGCCATTGTTTTCTAGTTTCGTTTGCTCGTCGGTCTACGACGGCGCGTTAGTACATAGACTGACCCCAACATGAACTCATTTCAAGGCCAACCCAACGCGGATTGATTTCACCCAATTTGTCCTAATCCATCGTGGACTCACGACAATTTGCCCTAATCCAACGTGTGGACTCACGCGTCACGCCTGTTTGAACCAAGTTGTAGTCCTTCTACACAAGTTTGAACAGTTTGAAGTTTGAACACATCTCAAACACAATCTGACACCGCTTGCTGACACAATACCAACAACATAAAATATGTAACAACTAATTCCAACAACATGCAGCCTTCTACCAAGCCATGGCTTGCTTCTACATACCAGAGCCCGGTAGAATTGTAGAGTAGACGTCTACTTTCAAAATTAGAAGCATACCAGAGCCCGCGTAGAACTTTTAGAAAGTAGACGTCTACAGTAAAGTATCCCTGACGGATGGAGGAATATTTTTGATCGTCACAAAATTCAAAATCTGGGTCCTGGGTTTCCGCCATCCAGTCAGTCAGCTTGACGTGATTCTTTGATGTGTAATGATGTGTGTGTGATAATGTGCGATGGATCCAAGTGCCAAGTTCAAAGTGCCAAGTGCCAACCATTGCAAAGATATCGTATCGATTCGAATTAGAACTGTTCATTCAATTCAAACAATTCAACTCAAATCAATTCAACTCAATTCAATTCAACAGTAACTTCAAACTAAATCCACCACAATGAAGTTCAGCAACAAATCTCTGGCGATTGCAATCCTCTCCCTCGTCTCTGTTACCACAAATTCATTTTCCATCTCCCCTAGTTCTTCCAAATGCAATACAAGAAGTACCAGCTTCATTGGTCCCTCTTATCCTTCCATATTTGCCCATGCAGTGGATACCAGCGATCAGTACTGTTCCAGTACAAGAGGAGGAGGAAGGACCAGCACATCCACCACCATGACAGCAACCTCTGCTTCATCCAGTTCTAGTACAACTACAACTACGAATACACAACCACGGGTAGGTAAATTTCAAAGTAATGTATATGACAAACCAGTAGTACTCATTGGAACCAGCACTACCAAGAAGGAACTCGCCAAACTCGCATCGTCCTTTGCATCTTCCGTCACGAATGGGTTCGATTTGGACAAAGATTTAAAGGGCAAAACCAAAACTGATGTGGTACTCCTTGACCTCTCTACCCTCGATGAGAATGAGAATGAAGAAGCAAAGGATCGCATTCAACAATTTTACAACCAGGATTACCTCGTCATTTACATCAATGTCCAGAACCAAAACCAAAATGATAACTGGGAACAACTCCTCATTGACAATTCAGATTATGAACTCTGCATCAAACCAGAGGATACAGAAGATACCACCATAGAAGACCACTCTTCACCATGGGATAACATGGAATGGCAATTCCAACGTCTACTAGCCAGAGCATTCCTCCCTCTCGCAACCCCAGGATCCACCTCCCCATCCACCAACACCGCACACCTCACCATGGGCTCCAACACATTCTTCCTCTCCCTCTCCTTCCCCAAAATAACCGATGCAGAACCATTCCTCGAAGCCATGTGCCAAGACGTGGACGCCATGGAATTCCGGACGGACCTCCTCGATTGCCGCAATGATCGATTCGAGGTCTTGCATTCTGTTCAAAAACTAAGAGAAATGTGTAGGCCCCATGCGACCCGGGGGCCAATGTTGCCCCTCTTGGGGGATGTCATGGATGATTCCCTTCCCGTGTGTTATACGGTAAGGACGTTACATCAGGCTGGGACGTTTCCAGATGACGAAGAGGGGATTGAGAAGATGTTTGATTTGTTGCAGTTGGGGCTTAGGGCTGGAGTGGAAGTTTTGGATGTAGAGAGTGCTTGGGATGAAAATAGGACGGATGGGATATTGAAGCAGGTGGAGGATAGGTATGCGTCTCAAATTCTTGGATCGCATCATGTTGTGGGTAAAAAGGTGACGGATGAGGAAGCGGTGGGATTTTATCGTAAATGTGCCTTGGATGGGAGGGCGCATGGGGCCAAGGTTGTGCTAAGCATTGAGGAGGAGAAGGATGATCATCAGGCTTTGCATGCAGGAGAGGCTGCGAAGAAGATGGCGGAGGAGAAGGGGGAACCCATGATTCCTCATATTGGATTGATTTTGGGGGATGTGGGGAAATATTCGAGGGTTTTGAATATTCCTTATACGCCAGTGACGCATGAGGATCTTCCGTTTGTGGCGGCGCCGGGGCAGATGACTGCGAGCGAGCTCATGACGACTCGATTGATTATGGGGTTGGTTCCACCCATGAAATATGGGATTTTGGGGCATAATATCTCATATTCGGTTTCTCCTATGATGCAAGGAGCGGCATTTGCGGCTGCTAGGTTGCCACATTCGTATGTACTGATTGATATGGCAGATGTGGAAGAATTTGTTAATTCTGATTTGTGGAAGGATAAGGTATTTGGAGGATGTTCTGTTACCATTCCTCATAAGCAAGCAATCATTCCTCATTTGGATCAACTTACCGATGCGGCACAGGCAATTGGTGCTGTGAATACAGTCATTGTCAAGAAACCCATTGCTGGAGAAGCAGGATCGACGAGGACTTTGATTGGAGACAATACTGACTGGAGGGGTATTTTCAACCCACTCAATCGTCAACTTGGATCAGCTTCTTCTTCTGCAAGTGACAAGGTCGGTGTAGCTCTCATTTTGGGAGGTGGTGGAACTGCTCGGGCGGCAGCATATGCAGCGACTCAGTTGGGACTTGAAAAGGTTTACTTCAACCGAACGCCTTCCAAGGCACAAGATTTGGCAGATGCATTTGGAGGAACCGTTGCCATGAATTTGGATGGTGAAGGAGCTGATTCGCTTGGGTCCATTCTAGAGAGTATGAACGGAGAGGCCAGGGTGGTAATTTCTACTTTACCTGCAGCTGCTGAGTTCGAGCTACCAAGTTGGTTTGTGGACAATGTAAAGGATGGCGATAGAAAGCCTATAATATTTGATGTCAACTACAAGCCATTCTGGACAAATTTGTTGCATCAGGCAGATGGACATGGGTTTCCTCTTGTGCGTGGTTCGGAAATGCTTTGGGAGCAAGGTGTTGGACAGTTTGAGTTGTGGACTGGGCGCACTGCACCTTACAGAGTTATGAAGAGCGTTGTGCTTCAAAATTGTCTTCCAGAGGAGGAGACGGAGGAGGAAGAGTAGGCTGCACCCTCACTCGGCTGATAATGATTTGTCCCCTCTTATTTACATGGAATAGAAATAACCATCATGAAGTGAAGACAATTATATACTAAACGTTCGTTACATTTTTGGCCATGCATCCAAATCAGCAGGCATTTACAGTTTCCTGAAATCGCCAACCTCTCTCTTCTGTTCATGAAATCTTCGAATACAAAGTTTGAGCTATCAACACAACGATTAAGCTCAATACCAGAGATGTTCCTACAGTCATCTTTCTCATTTTTAAAGTTTTCCTCTCTACGCGTAACGTCCGTCATTTCAGGAGTGAAGCTGCGTCATCGCTGAAATTTTATTCTGAATTTTAGGAATCTTGGCTGTTCATCCTGAATTTTGCGAATCTTTGCCATTGATGCCCTCATTAGCAGTAAACGAATTGAATTAGAAATCAGGCTGAAGGCTGAAGCTCATCCATCGCCGTGGTTTCGTGTATGTTATTCCTCCTCCTATCGAAATCCTTTATTTTATTCTTGCTTCATGCTTCCTGCTTCATGCTTCCTGCTTCCTGCTTCCTGCTTCCTGCTTCCTGCTTCCTGCTTCCTGCTTCCTGCTTCCTGCTTCTGAGTTCTTGGTGCTTCATTTGATGCCTTTGCATCGATTTTAACTTCGTTTCGCCCCTTTCGTGCTTATCGTCTTACTAATCTGCATACAGTTGAATCGATCGTTTCAAAACCATACGGCTCCAAACCTTCAACTCCAGAGAAATTACTCACATATAATGTAAATTACTGTACCTTTCACTGTCGCGTCGTTTGTAATTGCACAACTTTAATCTGTAGTTGATGGTAGAAACAGCCAGCCCAAGAGCAGTCCTGGATTAAAGAGCAGACACCATAATATGATCCCGTATCAAGCTCTACGCCAACAGAAAATGAATGAGAACACTCACAAAGTGTGTAACAACAGGCCTGTAACAACTGCTTATAGTACTTATACATGTACAGAGGATCCTTTCGCGAGATGCCATAACAAGGAAGGACATGCATTTCCTTGATATCACAGGTTTCACATTGCCATTTTGAAAGAACTGTTGTTATAGTTTTAGCTTTTAGCATAGTTATAAATACTTGTGTGTATGTCGTATATACGTTATGAGTTATGAAAGGAACTCGACGAGCACCTGCTGCGCGACCGACTTTGATTTACGATTAGCTCGTTTCGAGGTTCACCACCTGAAGGGATCTATTTCCCTTGCTCTTCTCAGGTTCAGATTCCTTCAGGGAAGAATTCAGATTCAAACATTTCAAATTCAGTTGATTCTGACCCCAGATTTAGCTCAATTGAATCAAAGTCCGTAAGAGAAACTAGAGAAATTCTACGATTCGTTTGAACCGCCTGAGGTTCGTAAGTACTATGGGGTTGGATATTTTTTGTTGGTCTCTCCTGACGGGAACAAATAGTATCTTTAGGAGGACCTGGCCAGCTATCAGTAGTAGGGCGAGTGGGATGGAGGCGACGGGACTTTTGTCGCTGCGATCGGGGCAAACTACTAACTTTGCTGATACTGTCCCGGAAAGAGGTGAACTTTCTTCTTTCATTTGTGAGGAGTGACAAGTTTTCGATTGATACCTTCGTCTCAGGCATCATTTGACGATCCAACAATTGATTTCTGGCAGGGTCGGCAAGAGTGAAAGAGTTATGAGCATAGGACTGCCTGCTGCTGGTACTAGGTCTTGTTAAGTCTCGATTGAGCACCGGCCGTTCTCCATGACAAGAAGTTTCTTGCTGAAGAGAAATCATCATCTCACGCTGTTGCCGTTTATACTCCTTCTTCTGCTCTTTCTTGGCAAGCACATTGTATTTTTTGAGTGCTCTGCGTGTCGAAGAAGTGCTATTAGAGCAACGAAGGAGTTGGTGCATGCGGAACTCCAGAACTTTGCAGAATTCATTATTCAAAGATGTGCTGTTGCTATAGGAATAGGAAGAAGAAGAGGCACTGCAGATATCATACGACATCATTCCAGTGTCATCGAAAGACCTCGGTATTCCAGTGTTATGTTGATTAAGACTCATAATGGCAGTTGAATGGTATAATGTACAGTATTGTTAATTGTGACCAGCGCGAAGCGACTTTTACTTGTCGTTTTGTTCACTCTCGTAGTTTTCAAGTTCAAGATTGAAGTGAATCTGTCAGGTTTTAATGACATTGAGACTGGTACTATAATCATATTCGCTCCTGCATCAGCGTGCGAAAGGGTTTAAGTATAATGGTATCAAGACTTTTTCCCCATTAAATGATGTCAATGTCAAAAGTTGACTTCAACGATGCGCAGTCCGCTGAAATGATCAATCCAGCATCATGCACGAATTTAGACAAGATGATCGGTCCCGCTGTGTATTTGGCAGGTCCGATGCAGGACTGTAAACGTCATTTTGTCAATTTAGTTTCATCCGGTTCCGTTAGGCGGGCTTGTTTTGGCCGTGGCAGGTTCAATACACGCGTTCCTTCATCGAATCAAGATCGAATAAATTCAAGCTTCCTGTTCTTCACGGGTTTGAAACAACAGCTCTATCTGTTCCCGGTTTTTAAAATACGCGTCAGGTCTGTAGGACTGTAGAACATAACTTTAATCTCTAATAGATCAAATTCAAAATGTGCCAAAAATGTAGAGTACTTTACCATTTGAAACCAAATTAAGGCGGGGCTGTTTTGGCCGGCAGGTTCAATGTTCAATACGTTCCTTCATCGAATCAAGATCGAATAAATTCAAGCTTCCTGTCCTTCATGGGTTTGAAACAACAGCTTCAAGCTGTCTGTTCCCGTTTTTTTTTAAATACGCGTCAGGTCTTTGTAGAACATAACTTCTTGACCTAATCTATCGAGTGCCAAAAATGTAGAATACTTTACCTTGAAAGGTAAACTCAAACACAACTTTTGAAACTAAATTGAAAGAAAATGTTTTCCTCTGAAATAATCATGAGTGTTGTTTTATTCCGTATTACACTCTCTGGACTCTATTGTCATATTATATTTCCGCATTCATATAGTAAAAGTGCGTCCAATTTGACTAATTCTCAAATCGGACTGTATGGACGAGTGGTTAAGTCGCCAGCTTCAGGTGCTGGTCTGCGTAAAGCGGGCGTGGGTTCAAACCCCACTGCAGTCAAACAGGTTTTGCCAGTCCACTTTTTGAGCAGGTAGGTGACCGTTAACATTTTTATTGGGCTTCAAAGCTCAGGAGCACTCATTTCTCTTCTCCTCATGGCTCATTCTTTTTTGCCACGAGACACCACGAACCACGAGAGATGAATGAATCAGCAATAAGAAGTCGAAAGAGGTCGTTCCTTCCTCGCTATCAAACTTATAATCCTTCCACTATCACCGTAAGAGCTTATCTAAGATGAAACTTGAAATGCTTGCTTCGTTGCTGACAATCTTGGCTGGACAAATAGTAACTTCCAGCGCTTTCTCTGCCCCATTCAGCTCTAGTACTACCAGTACTATCAGTAAGAGCCTTCCACCAATCTTTGCTGCTCCTCTTGCACAGTTCCAGCGCTCTGAACTCAAGAAGAAACTCATCAAAGCCGCAGAAAGAAAAGATGAGGCATCAGTCCTCTCGATAGTAGACGAGCTTTCACAACTGAATCCAACTGCTATTCCCACCAGTGGCTTAATGGGATACAACGACGTCGTTCCCTCCAAAGCACCCCTCAACGGATCATGGAAACTTCTCTTCACCAATGCAAAAGATGCAGAAGCGCCTGCACGTACAGAGAAGAATGCAGGTGAGAAATTTGGTGATGAAGTCGCTCAAGGTGTACAGGTCAAAACTGGACAGCGCATCGATGCGGCCACTGGAGAATGCATCAATTTCATCAAGTTATCAGGAGATGAAGAGAAGCGACCTTTTGATCAGCTCGAAATCACGATACAAATGACTCCCTTGTCGGATACTAGGGTGAGATTGGATTTCATGAAAGGCAGAGCGCTGAATGATAGAGCTCCATTGCCATTCCTCAAAGATTTCAAATTTAACTTTCCACCCAAGGGATTGAATGACTTGATTGCGATAGTGAAGGGACAAGATCCGAAACAAGAACCTCAGACTTATTTCGATCTTTTGTACATTGATAATGAAGTGAGAGCCCATAGAACTGGAGAGGGTAAGATTTTTGTACAAAAGAGGGATGTGAATTGAATACAGCACATACAGCACTGTACTGCTAGTATGGGCATTCGGCATTTGGGATGTTTTTGATGTTTGTAATCATGGCACTGAGTATCTAATGTCTAATGCCATTCATATAAAATATGCTTCTAAATTGTTTGTATTGTACATGCTATCTCATGGCTTCGACCAATTCCTACAATAGGAAACTAATCCGCCAATAATTAGCATCATTGCGCATCTTCAAAACCCCAAAAGATCCTTCAATTGCCCAAATTATGCAAAAGGGTTTCGAGTTGAATAAGGAGCCTCCCTCTCTTCTTCATAACACCCATCTCTGTCATAGTGCCATACTGAAGTATCCATTTAGTATGATGGCATACTGTAGGCTGGAGGCTACCAAGATACTAACTGATGAAATTCAACTTCACCATGAAGAAGCTAAACATGGCGACAAAAATAGTTAGTCATGAGACTGTCAATAATCCTTACAAGTTCCGATTGTATTCGTTCGCTCCTTGCCCCTTAGCAAGAAATGAGCTCATGAGCACGACGCCTGCGTCGTCGTTTCGCCTTCATTGTTCGACATCAGCATCAAGAAAAGAAACTGCTGTCATCAATACTAGGAATGCCTATAGATACAACCAATGACGAAGCTATCATTCATAACAATTGATGTGTTTAGGTCTCATTTGTTTTTGCCAAAAATAAACTTCTACCGGGCAGGAAACGGTTTTACAAAGGTTCATAACCTATGCATAATAACGAAGAAAGCTACGACCCTTCTCAAAACAACAAAAACCGCAACAGCCAAACCAACCAGCAACCAGCAACTCCAGCGAGCCAGCAACCAACACAACACCAACACACTCAGCTATCACTCATCTCATCATATTAATATCTGCCTACAACAGTACGAGCGAAAGAGCAGACGCGAGAACTACTAGTAGGAGAATCAGAAAGAAAGACAGTACAAAAAATTACAAACAGATAGATATAAATTCCAAATGGATTCAACTGATTCAAAAGCAACGGAAGCAAGGCACCTCAGGGACTGCATCACAATCCTCCAAGAAAATATCCCAAAAAAGAGGAAACGACTAGTAACAGTAGAAGAAAGAGGCAGAGGCAACCATACTATTAAAAATCATCAACAAACAAACACGCATTCCATAAGGCCTGCTATAACTGAGGATGGAGTTGGCCATGAGCTTGTTCAAGAAGAACGCAAAGCGTGTCTCAAGGAACTCCTCCCAGTTCTCATTTGCGGACCTTTGGTTGCTCCTGAGCAAGCTGTTGCCCACAAGACCTTGACTAAAAAGGAGGCAGAAGCGGTAGCGGCAGCACTTGATTTGAAAACAAAGGGAAGTGAAGAGAAGGCACTGGATGCAACAACCGTGGAATCCAAGAGTTTGGAGAAACAACAAGAGCCGGAAGAGAAAGAAGAAGAAGATCCGCTCATGTGCTACAAAAAACGATTGGAGGAACTGAAACAAGATAATTCCATGCTAGAGCAAAGACGACGGGATGCTTTTGAGAGGTATGCAGGTTTGATTTCCAAATATGAATACGGGCTGAATTATATTTCCAACCTTGGTTCATTGGAAGAAAGCCCGGATAATGTCATGGATGGAAATTTTGCAACCGATTAGTCTTGTACAAGCAATTAGGTGCACTCATATCGTCTTTGTTTGGATTTTGGGCGAGACAATGTAGTTGGCAAGATAACCTTCAAGTGGTTGAAATTCACATTATTTGGAAAAATTGTCTTGCTGGGATCAGCAAGGAACATATTGAACATCAAGGAAGTTCTAGTATGATAGCTTCAACGTGAAGTATATTGCACCCCTCCTTCGTTAAAATAAAAAATAAAAAGCACCAACAAATTATTATAATGTGTCAAAATCAGAGTATGCGTATAGCTGACTCTATCTGTTCCCTTGTTGAGAATAGAGAGTGGCAGCAGCTACTTCACACCCTCCGCTCGGACACATTGACCAATCAGGAAAAGCAAACTGCCCTCATGAGAATTCGGAGAGGAAGGATGAAAAGCCCATTTCTTACTCTCGCATCGAGCTACGGTGCGCCTTACGAGGTGATGAAGATAGCTTTGGATATTTGTGGCAATGAGCTCCTCCACTTGACCAATGATAGCGGTGCGACTGTTTTGCATAGTGGAATAAAAGCTCCTCTTGATCGGCTCAAATTTTTTCTTGCGTGTTCTTCGTAACAGCTAAAAAAGCGAGAAGTGTTTCTTATGAAAGTGGGTGGATATAGGCCCTTGCAATATGCTATTGTGCGAGGTGCAACTATTGAAGAGGTGAAACTCTTTATTGAATATGGGGGTAAGGAAGTGCTGATGCAAAGGGATGGTTGTCATGGGCGTACAAGCCTTCAGTTGGCAATGCATTGTGGTGGCAGTGCTGAGGTTTTGAAATTGCTCATTTCCAGTGGTGGGGAAGAGTTAGTTTCAAAGAATGATAAGTATGGTGTGGCTGTGCTAGATTATTTTATTCACCAAAGAAATAATCTTCGATATAATGCAACTGTGATGGAAAAGAAAGAAATTCTGACTATGCTTCTGGAAACTACAAGTTTTGAGGAGTATGGGGCAGGTCTATTCCGGCCTTATGAACTTTCTGGAATGAATGAAATTGTTATTTCTATTGAGGTTAATGGTACGAGATGGGGAAGCCTTTATGAGATGGATGATTTTTCAGGATTCTTTATGGATGTTATATCCACAGTATTTCGAGGAAAGGCATTTCTCCAGATGGCAATTGGGCATCATGTATCTAAACAAGCGTTGATTGAAATCATGGATCACTTTGATCGTTGTACATTGTTGAAGGATAGATTTGGAAAGCTTCCTATTGAAGTGGCAACAGAGCAAAATGTCAAATGGGATGCAGGTCTTGAGGACATTGTTGAGGCAACATTTATCAATGATGTTCATTCTCGATCGCGTTTGGTAATTGCATGTTCTTATGGAGTAAAATGGGACAATGGCTTAGAAAATATTGTTGCAAAGCACAGAAGTGAACTTTGTGAGATTGATGCTACCTCCGGTTTGTTTCCTGCTCTGCTGGTTGCGGGACATGAGATGGGGGATGTGAACTTAGTTTTCCAACTTCTTTGTTTATACCCTTCTATTTGCATTACGAAAAACGATTTTCCGTGCGAAGAAGAATAGATGGGAAAGCTCCCTTCCGATAAATTCATAGTACACGCTTGTGGATGTTCATATCCTCCTTTTTTTCAACAAGAAGCATCCTATTTATCCTTGTATCTGATGAGGACATTGACAAGGTGGATGGAGTTGGTCGTATCACTATTGGGCTGTCCTGTCGGATGGAATGGTTGCGAATCAAATATTAAATGATATTGATAGTTGTCGTCGTTGAAGTTCCCACTGATTAGGGAATTTCACGGAAGTCTGATGAATCCTTATAGAAAATTGAAGCTTTGACGCGAACAAATATAATTCCATTGTATGGAAAAGACAGTTACTGTAGTTGTTTGGAAACTGTATTCATCGCACAAGTAAATTCTTTGATTTAGGACATGGCCATTATGCTGGTTTTGCGTCCTGCAATAACGTGCATTTCTCTTCATGTGGAAGTCTCCACAACTTCGATTGATGATGAATGCATGACAATGAAAAAAAAAGAGAAAATATGCGTGCATAAATGGATGATGACGCAATTTACTTTGCTATAAATTTTAAATATATATGTGAATTCCCATCGAGGTGCACGTATGGAGACGCATACATACTCGCTCATCACGATTTCAGATAATTATCAAGTGTACGAAGACAATCATTCATCTTGGGTCGACGAGATGGTTTGTGTTCCCACCCCTTCGCAATCATGACCTTTAGCTGTTTTGGCCACTTGGTCTTGATTGCCGGCCTGCGTTTCTTCACATAGACCTCATTGGCATGGGCGTCCACGTCAAGTCCTTTGTAAGGAGTTTCGAATGACATCAACTGCCAAAACACAACCGTGAACGAAAATACATCGGCAGGCAGACCGTACGCATTACTGCCGTATACCTCAGGAGCCATATAGCGTCTGCTTCCAGTCTCTTTGCGTCCTTTATACTGATCTACACCAACTTTAAACTCGGGCTTCAATTCCTTGGCAAGGCCAAAGTCGAACATCTTGACTCGTCCTTTATCGTCCAATCCAACATTTTGTGGCTTGAGGTCGCGGTAAAGGATGCTATAGGTACGCAAATTGTTGAAACGGCAGAGGACAAAACATGAGACAAAGATGAACAATAAGCCATAAATTGAAGTGGTCGGTGGTGGTGTTCGTTGTCCTTGTACTTACGAGTTCTCGTGAAGGTATTGCAAAGCCGATGCGAGTTGGCGAGCGATGGCAACCCTATCATCAAAATCGATTTGCAAAGCTACGATTTTGTCTTTCTTACCCAGCTTGGCTCCGCTTCGAGATATTCCACACAACTTCAATCTTTCCCTTTGTCTTCGAAACGTGTGGATTGCACTCGCCAAACTTTCTTGGACTCTATCCACAATAATGGAGAAATCTGCGCTTCCTGGTACACCTCCAAATCCATGTAGTTTAACAATGTGGGAATGTGCCAATCTGGAAAGAAACTGCGCTTCGACAGTGAGGTCGATCGCTCCTGATATCTTTGTTTCGCCAAGAAGGTCATTTCTAAGTGTCTTGACTGCATATTGTGCATCATCTGGTGGAGAGTTATGGGAATCGGAATCCTCCTTTTCCCCAAGAAGCCGAGAACTATCGATTGTCGACAGTTCACCTCTGTAGAATCTATAGTTAGTATTAATTAAATCTGGCGCTGAGATGCCTGATGATTTAGAACTGACAGATATTGTTCCAATAGTTGCTGAGCTTTTTGTCAAATCACTGCTGCGTCGCCTCATAGCTCTAACATCGCTGAAAGCTCCACTACCTAAGAGCTGACCAACTTCAACTGCAAAGATAGAGTTTAGTTAAATACCATTTCGACATAAAAAAACAATAGTGGTCATGAACGGTCGACGGTCAACAAGAACGCCCTTGTTCCTTCACGTTGAGACTTTGCGTTACTTATGAAATATATTATTATTACACACACGTACCTTCTTCACAATTGCCTTCCTCTCCAGCTGCTGGGTCACTGGCGGCATTCAGAATCAGCTCCGTGTCGATATCCTCAAAGAATCTCGATGAAGTTGACATCCTTCTAAGGGCCCTTTCACACTTATTTTTGATCATCTCATCCTCCTGCTCTGCTGGTGGCGTGATGTCGATTTCATGATACGACCATCCACCTAATAAGAAATTGGCCTGATCCATAGTGCTGCTAGTGTAGTGATATGTTGGTGCAGTACGTGTACGTTTATGTAAATACCTCTATTTTGCAGAGAGATTTTGTATTTTTACAGATTCATCATACATCGTCTACGGGAACTGGGAATCAATCGATGACTCTGGAAACGTTCAGTCATCATTCGCTGTTTGCTTCTTGGGATCAGAAACTTTTACTTAAAGGGAGGAGCACTGCTAAAGACCTATTTAGACAAATAGTTTCTTCTTGTGTTGGAAATATAGTGTACGTCACAACATCATTCGCTGTTTGCTTCTTGGGATCAGAAACTTTTACTGAAAGGGAGGAGCATGCTAAAGACCTATTTAGACAAATAGTTTCTTCTTGTGTTGGAAATATAGTGTACGTCACAACAGACTACCACGTCGTTTTTACCTACTATAGTAGGAAAGCTCAACACTACCTGCGGCGAGCCTGGTCACACCTTCCACAAGGGGCACCTGGAATGGTGCTCAAGGTGGGGGCGGGTTGGGAGGGAACTTTCAAAAATCAATTGTATCTTGGTTGGCTTGTGAAGTTGAACTTGAGATCACGTTGAGACCCTTAGCGAAGACAAGGTACGTACCGAACTGGAAGGTCCATTCAACCAAAAAGAAGCTTCCTGTCCTGTTGACAAAATTTATACTGAAGAGGATAGGAGAGGAACAGCTGCTTGCATGACGAACCAACGGAAAGTTCGAAAGTGGTCTTTTCGTAGTTTCAAAGTTGGTCGTTTTTAGCTGATATTTGAAAACCTAGAAATTTCAAAAGTCTCAGAACGTCGAACGGCGAACGGCGAAACCTTGGAACATTCAGACATTATCAAGTCATTATCATTATTGAGAGCTGAGATAGAGGGTTAACTTCTTGATCAAGCAATCAATATAAATATGAATATGAAGCTATGCCCTGCTGCTCTATTCACAATGTTGGCCATTTATGCAGCTTTGTTTACTGCATTGTTTATACAGTGTTCTGGACAGGAGGGGATCTTAGACTCCTTGGAGTACGACGAGAATACTAGTAGAACAAAAAGGGGAGACGAGCAAATGCAATACCAAAGGACGTATGGTGATCTGCCATACCATCTCTCTTCCAAAACTATCACAAATGACGTTGAGTGGAAAGATAAGAACGGGAATATCCTTGAAACTGGGCGTGGTGGAAAGATATCAAAGATCGATGGTGTTTGGTATTGGATTGGACATCAACCGAGTCCTTCAGGAGGTAAATGGGTAAGTTTGAAAGTTTTGCAGCGCAGAAATACTTTCAAAGAATGAATCAAACTTTTGGAGGATCTTATCCTTAGTTATCAACCATTACTAATAAATTTACCATGCTTCATGCTGTAACACCAGTTTGATGGAGGAGACATATACCTCTATAAATCCACAAGTCTCGGCAGCAACTCATGGCAATTCGTTCGCAAGGTGTATGAATTCCCCGAAGGCGAGACGACCGGAAATTGTCAAATTCATCGGCATCCAGATAACGGAACAATACTTGTTCATTGCAAAGGTCGTAAATTCTTCATCAGTTACAATGGCATCGACGGAGATTACCAACAGTTGGACAAACCTCTCGACCCCTCCAACACACCCGATTTCAAATGGGGAAGTTCCACAGTATTTCAGGTGAAGAAAAACATGTATTTGGCTGTATCAAGATGTGATAAGTCGTCTGAAAAATGCAACTCTCGGTCTCGAACAGCTTTCATTTACAAGCTGGATACATCGTGGACTACCTTTGCACCTAATCCCATAGTCGCGACATGGAATTGGCCAAATAGAGAAGCTTATGAGATAATCAAAAAGGGAAGATGGTACTACTTGTTTGCTTCCGAGACGGCAGGATGGAGGCAATCTAGGACATGGTATAGGAGGGCGAAGTCTCTATCAAAGCTAGCAAAGGCCTCTGATAAGGAGGTAATGTTTCATCCTAAAAACACGTCCAAAATAAAATCCATGGGCACCCAGTTTAGAATCATGATGAAAGTCGGTAGAGGAAAATGGTTGCTTGGAGGATCGCGCCACCCAGACGAAGATCCTGCCAACTTTGATCGTAAGTACGGAAGGAATATCTTTGCTCCGGTTCGCTTCATCCGTGGAGTGCCAAATGTGTTTTGGAAGAGTCAGTTCAATTGGGAGAATTATCAATACAAGTCTGGAGAATATGATGAGCATAGGCACAATGGGTTCGGTCATGGCCATCAACCCTGCAATACTCATTTTGAGAATGACTGCAAGTTTACCGCTGGTTGTGATTGGAAGACGGAATTGCAGTCTTGCTATTCAAAGTTCATTTCCTAGTAGATTGCCATGCTCGACTTAGCATGGTTTTTAATAAAATAAAGGTTCTGTAAGGTTATCAATCTCTACTGTACCTTGCAGATAATATCCTGCAGCAAAAATCCCTGGGGGGGTTACTTCAGTAATCCCACGAGCAACACTATAATCGCTTTCAGTTGGATACCGAGCTAAACTTCCTGATGAATTGAATCATCATCTCACATACCGTACCGTACCGTACCGTACCGTACCGTACCGTACCGTACCGTACCGTACCGTACCGTACCGTACCGTACCGT
>Ga0209712_10000910_pt1 | contig 25376 bp, 16 predicted proteins | sample ArcOceMetagenome_FD_187443 | JGI IMG/M metagenome (GOLD analysis project Ga0209712, IMG submission 187443) | Marine eukaryotic phytoplankton communities from Arctic Ocean - Arctic Ocean - Greenland ARC118M Metagenome (SPAdes) (version 2) | ecosystem: Environmental > Aquatic > Marine > Oceanic...
TTTTTGGTTTTATCTGACCAATTACTAAACGCAGTTGGACAGGTTAAATACATATTTAAACTTGCATCGGTTGTGACCTTGTTAAGAGTCGTTGCGGTTTTTATATGTGTGGATTTTGGCTTAATAGTTGTCGCCTATGCGTTTTTGGCGATAAGTTTGTGGAAAATAGCATGTCTGTATTTTAAAGTGCGAAAGGTATTTGCTATCAAACTGAGTCGTTTAGGCGCTATTTACTTGTCTAATATTGTGATTTTGCTATGCGTATTGCTGGCAAGTTACGGTTTGAAGATGATGACACCAGACATGAATTTTCTACTTAAAATGGCTATCTATGTACCGGTATTTGCACTTAGCTGGTTAGGTGGACTTATGCTGACCAAACATGAACTCACCTTGGAGATGGCTAATTTGCCAGGAGTTAGCTGGCTGCTCAACCGTTAGGCAACTGGTTCGTTACATGCCCAAAAGGTCAAATATGCTTGCGGCATATGCATTCCCCGATTCCGCTTTAAGATGATATCCATCTTTATAGTCCTCAGCGACGAGAACGGGTAAGTGCTGACGTTGAATAAATGTGATGGCAGGTTGTTTAACGATTAACTTATCTACCCACACTCTTACTCTCGCATTAATTAGCATATTTTCAGCACTATAGGCTTCCGGGTGGTAGCTCCCCTCAACAATATACACTCCAATATTTTCTTCGCTTAGACGTCCTATGAATTTCTCTAGTAAATAGCTGTTGTACTGCACATTACCCGCGTTGAGCTTACTAAGACTGACGAGTTGCCGAGTTAAAAACTGATTGTTCGAGGTTTTGGATACAGTTATTTTCCTAAGCGCTTCTTTTTCGTAGAAATATTTTGCCTTAAGACCTTTAAATACAAAGGCATATTTGTATTCCGGCAATACTTCACCCATTGTAAGATGGGCCAGTGCATTGGTCGCATTATTATAACTCTCTGCCTCACTCACAACTTCTGTAAGATCAAATAAGGCAGTACCTTGGTTGGGTGCGATCTTCATACCATTAAAATTAGGGGGGCGGGCAAGGTCAAACTCTGACAGGTATAAGATGATGTTTTTGGGCTTATGTTGCAATATATATTCAATATACAAATTCATTTCCAAGGGGCCCATTCCGGCCATATTGAAAACATCTACCCGCTCATTATCATGTGCAAACTGATGAAAAATCGCACCTACCTGGCTTGAACCCACGACCAAATACTCTACGCTCGGTTTCTGCAGATTCCAATGTTGTTCAACGAGCGAAACTACATCGTCATTTCGCCACCCTAAAATATCTTGGTCAAGTCGCCAGTCGTATTGTTGCCACACAAAACCGTTTTGCAAAAGCCCAGCTCTCAGGGTTAGCAATAAGGTTAGCACTGAGATTGGTGTGCGCAGCTTCAATGCCAGAGATTTTTTGGAAAAAAGGGTCCAAAGCATAAGGATAAAAACTAAGGCCAGGACAGAAAGGTACATCTTTATCTCCTCTATTAAAACTGAAAGTAAATGAATTCTTGCGTATTAAATTCACCAAAGGACAAAATACAAAATAGTATTATCGTCAAAGCAGGAATTTTAATCACGTAAGGTAATTTCGCCACAGCGAGTAAGTCTTGTTTTTTGAACTGTATGTAGCTGATGACCAACACGGGGACGCAATAAAACAGTAAAGACTTTAAATAGTAGCTAGATAGTGTTGTCCAGGTCGTTAAGTCAGTAAAAATACTGGTTAGCAAAACACTGATTTGATCTAGAGATTGTGCTCTGAAAATCATCCAGCCGAGACAGGTAAATTGAAACATTATAATAATCTTTATAAGTGTCCAGAGATTACCGGCGAATTTAGTATGTTGTGGCTTTGGCACAAGTTGTCGATAAAGGCGGTGTAACACCAAAATACTGCCCTGATAAAACCCCCACAATACAAAGGTCCACGCTGCACCATGCCAGAGCCCTCCCAATAACATGGTTAAAAACAAGTTTCGATAGGTGAACAATTCTCCGCCCCGGTTTCCACCCAAAGATATATATAGATAATCTCTTAGCCAGCTTGACAAGCTGATATGCCAATTGCGCCAAAATTGACTGGGGTTTGTCACAAAATACGGGTACAAAAAATTTGTCATCAAATGGAACCCCATCAGACGAGCAATGCCTATAGCAATGCTTGAGTATCCAGCGAAATCGCCAAATATTTGAAAGGCGAAGGCATATGTCGCGAGTAAGGCTTCACTCCCTGTGACCGGACCATCCGATTTGTAAGTGTGGTCCACTATTACTGCCAGATTGTCGGCGACGAATACTTTTAGAAAAAGGCCAAAAAAGATAAGCCAGGCCCCGGTCTGAATATCTAGCCATGATATTGTGCGCTTAGCCTTAATCTGAGGGATAAAACTCTTCGCCCTTTCAATTGGGCCGGCAACTAATTGTGGGAAGAACGAAACAAACAAAGCAAAATCCCAAAAATTTCTTTCTGCTTTAATTTCATTGCGATAAATGTCGATTGTGTAAGAAAGCGTTTGGAAGGTGTAAAATGAGATCCCCACAGGTAACACGATGTTCAGAACCATAGGGTTTGCATCAATCCCTATGTTTTCTAGCATTTGCATAAAACTATCAACAAAGAATCCAAAGTATTTGAAGATGGCTAGCAAGCCCAGATTGTTTACCAGACTGATGTAGAGGATGCGTTTTTTCCGAGTCGATACTGAGGTTTCTTCCATGGCCTTGCCACAAATGTAGTCGACTACCGTACTAAAAAGAATCAGACCGAGGAAGCGCCAGTCCCAGCTACCATAAAAAATATAGCTGGCGATAAGCAAAATACGATTCTGTAGGGTTTTACCAGAGACGTAATAAAGAGGCAGTAGCAATGCGAAGAACACCAGAAACTCAAAGGAATTAAACAGCATGAATATTCTCCACATGCACTAGCACTCGTTCACTACGCATGATGACTGAAATTTCAACGCAATGTAACGGTTTTGCATAGTTGTGCTTGCAAGATGTCAAGTTAGGATGCACTCAGTTGTAAGGCTTCTGCGATCCGATCAACGGTGTCCTTCCAAGTGAAACCAGATTGAGTCCATTCTCGTGCTTGGGTGCCTAAGGAGGCGCACAATTCTGGGCTGTCAAATAATCGCTCTATTTTGTCGACCAGATCATTGACATTATTATATTGGCAATGCAAACCTGTTTGCCCATCAAGTACGTTTTCTTTCAATGCCCACTCGCCTGTAACAATGGCGGGTATCCGATGAATCATAGCTTCTATTGGTGCAATCCCTAATGGTTCAAAACGAGTGGGCAGTGCAAACACAGAACAGTTTTTCAGCAATTTTTTAAATATACTTAAATCCGCAGCGTTGGCTTTGTTGAGAAGGCCGTGATAGACGACTCCCGGTACATCGAATTCTTTTGCCGGGGCCTTATCGATACCCACCATGTGCAGTATTGCATCAGGATATTTTTGACGAATTTGTGCAAAAGCATGAATCAACAGATCGCCACCCTTGCGTTTAAACTCTGTCTTACCAATAAACAAGATCTCCCGGCGAGTGTAGTCTTTGGGTGTGGCAAGTACATCTTCAAATTCAGACAGATTAATACCTATTTTAACGTTAACGACTTTCTCCGGTGCTAATTCATAGTCATTAATGAAAGATTGGCGGAGGTACTCACTGGTTGTAAAAACCCAATCCATGTCCTGTGCTACTTTTCTCTCATAGTTGAATACTTGGTTGTAAAGTTGTTTGTCATTACGTATTGCAGGGTGAGTAAAATCTGATTTAAATTTTTCAGCAACGTTACCATCTTGGTAGCTGACCAATGTGGCATCAGGGCCATAAATCTGCCGCGTATTAACATAGGCACCTAACTGCAATACGATATTATTCTTATTAAGGGGCGGCACTACCCTCGCCAGTTTATGAGTAAGTGCATTGCGATAGCTGTTGCTCATATAAACACGTCTTTTCCAGACTTCTCTGACGGGGTGATATCTAGGTAACAAGCGGCAGTAAAAGGCAAACTTATTTATTTCCGCCCCGTATGCTCCGTCCAGTAATTCCTGGCGTTTTAACTCGTGAAAAAACGCGGGAGAACTACCGGACCAAGACGAAGCATGAAAAGGATCATTGCCCATTAGGCCGCCACTAATAATGCCGGTTATTTTCATTTTAGACATAAACCTTTTCCTTAATAACAAAATATAATTTACAGTGCATGCTTGTCTGTTTGGGACTGATTTGGTGCCCATTCCCTTATTTCTTGCTCAGTTAATGCTCTTTGCCAAATACTTAAATGATCAACTATAGTTTTGCCTTTGGCCAAATTATGTAGTGTCAACTTGGGTCCAAACTGCACCTCACCTTTTTTATGGAATACGCCTGATAGTAGCTTACCATCAACATACAATTTGATGAGCCTACCATCATAAACTAAAAAGATATCGCACCAACTGTTCGCTTGGTGGGATAAAGAAGTTGAAATTTCACTACCATATGCAATTCCGGCGCGAATACTCTGAAACTTATTTGTTGCAATATTTATTTGCCGTTTATTCTGACTTTTATTTCCAAATCGAAGAAATACCTCATGGGTACCTTTAGTCAGTTGCGGAAGGAATATTCTGGTTCCAATGGTTAATGCGGTATTTTTTTTATTGAGATACCCTTTATTTATCGTACCCGTAAGTTGCGACTTGGCCCCCGTTAGTTTAATTGCATTGGAGGTGTTATTTTGGTTTCTAACGACTTCAAATTGGCCTGCAATAAACGCATTATTTTGATTAATGGAACTGTCCGCGATTTTATTCTCTGAGATGTCGTCAAAACTGTAATCAACCACTGGTCCTTTGGTGATAACATCGACAACAATCATACGCTGTATTATTTGACCATCATCCCCTATGCATTTTAATACATGCCGAGCTGACGTCTTAAGTGCAGACAAAGTAATTCGTCCCGATGTTGGTAGGTCCTTGAAATGCTGAGGTCCGTCCAGTGAACATGATATGGTGTTTTGGGACTGCCAAACAAACTCGATACTCTCACCTTCCAGAATAATTGGTTTATAGGGGCGTAATCTGCGAGAACTTTTTAATTGTAATTTTGGGTAATCATGCTGCATTCTATAAAAGAAAATATTACCTTTTCCCTGATTGAGTAACACAAAAGCCTTTTTACTCGGAATGTAAGCAAAGCGGCCAAAAGTGCCGTTCTTATTTGCAGGCCCCGGAGTAATACTTTTATTTCCAAATGCCTTCAATTTTGTCCAATAATTCGTTAGCGGATCATAAACAAATATATCGCGTCCACCTGACCAAGCAACAATTTTATGCTGATCTTCAAGATATACCACTCCAGGGTTCTGACCTTTTTTTTCGATGCTTTTATCGCCAAGGGCATTGACGCTTCTTCTATTACCAGTGCGTAGGTCAATTTCGAAAAAATGCCCATTACCCAGATAATAAAATTTTTCGTTTTTGGTGCTCAGAGCGCCTGTATAACTATAATCCATCCAACCTCGCTGTTCAGATAGCTTATCCACGGTGTCCTTTGTAAAGTCTATGGCTTGAAAAAAGCGGTCTCCATCTCCAACTGAATGTGCATATGCTTCTCCAGTAACAGTATTTACTGCCGAAATAAGTCCTGCTCTTGCAGAAAGTAAACTTGTTTTGGGAAATTTCCAGGTCTGTTTATCAATATTAAACCGATGTATTCTTTTATGTTGCGTGCCACCAAGAAATACAAGTTCGTCAAATGGTGGGGGGAGGTATATCAAAGAGTCATAAGTGTGGGATGCTGATGGAGAGTTATCACTATATACTTGAAGGCGTTTGTAATATGGCAACCACTTCGAAAAATTGTCGTCTCTGCTTGGATAACTTTTGTTGTAAAAGTCAGAATGTGGGATCCTGTCAGAATGAGAGTATAACCAAACCCACGTTAGTGAATTCACATCGAAAGCAAAAATATCGTTTCCCCAGTAATCATGATGACCACCACCTGAAATCATTAGTCGATTTCGGCTAGTATCAAACGCAGCACCTCCCCATGCGTCAACAATATTAACCGGGCCTCCATTCGCGACCACTGACTTTGGCATATTGCTTGGATAGTTTGAAATATAACTTGAATTTTCCAGCTCGAACCAATGACCCGGTGCAAGAGTGTCTAAAGGGTGTTTAGATGAGTCTGCGAGTCTTTTTATTTGTATGGAGAGCAGTTTTTTAATTTCTCCTTTTGATCCTGAACAAATAATTTCAAACAATTTATTCTCATCAATTAACTCTATTTTGTGTTCACCAGTTAAGTCAACTTTTCGCTGCAAGTCTCGTTCAATACGACAATTAGATACATTCTTGGCTCTCCAAGAGAGAGTCACCGATTCACCTTTATTCACTAACATTGGTGTGGCTCTGAATATGACTTCGGGGTTTAACTGAGTCGCCATTCCCTTTAAACAGTAAAAAAATAATAGAAGGGGAACCCAAAGCATTACTGTGACTTTCCAACGCTGACCAGTTGTTTTGAATTGGGGACCAACAAACATCCCTGTAGATGACGAAAACCTGTGTTTCACGATAAAATAATAACCATTAATTAGGGACTTAATTGACGAGGGTATATCAAAGAGATACTCAGCTTCATCTATATTTCGAAATTCATCTTTTTTCTGACAGTATCAATGATCCATTTATAATATATAACTTCATAATTAACCTTGAAATCTTGCCTCGTATTTCCTATTCAAAGCCTATCTCGAAGACAAGTGCAGTTTGGAAAATGTGCATTTGGTTAGAAAACTATACAAGCCAAAACTTAAAAAGTCTGCTGTACATTATATAATTCAAAACAATACTTAAGAGTTGGTATATTAATTACTTGTGAATATCATTACACTAGAAAAAAAGATTATTCTGAACAAAATGAAGCAAATCAAATGGCTGGCGTATAGGTGTTTGGTAGCATTGGTTGGTACGTCTAAAAGCGTATTAACATTTCGCCTTCCCAAAACCGAAAAGATACGCACAAATAGCACTTTTAATTGGGTATTTTGCTCAACCATAGGTGAACTTAATGGTTGTAAGCCCCTTATACAGCTGCTGGCCTCACAAAAGCCATTATTATTAATTACCGATCGAGACTGCTATGCAGGATCTTTCCATTTGCATTTTCCTGACGCAGTCATTGTCGAATTACAAGGTTGGGAAGGTGAATCTGCCGCCCTTGCTAAGCAATTTCCTCCTGAACAATTAGTATTGTGTGAAATCCCATGTAAACCCAACGATGCTCCTTGTCGACTTTCTTACGGTTTTTTACGCTCCCTAAAGAAACAAGACGTTCCTATCTACATGGTTAATGGTTGGCTATACGAGTATCAAGTATCATGCCGGCAAGACGCTATTGAACGACGTCTATTTACCGTTGAGTATCTAGCCTTATTCGATAAATTCATGGTGCAAACTGCAGAGGTAAAAGACAAGCTCATACGCTCGGGTGCACAAGAACAAAATGTACATATTACAGGTAATATGAAGTTCGATGCAGTCCATGACACTCGCGTTTATTTTAAAGATGACAACGCAGAAAGATTGATTGTCGGATTAAGTAACGACAAGCGCCTTAGGATGGTGGCCGGTTCAGTTTCAGAAGTATGGGAGTATGAGCTACTCGCCAAAAGTTTTGTGCAGTTAATTAAGCACAATCCAAATAGCTTAATGATAATGGCACCTCGCCATCCAGAGAAGCAAGAGCAATTGGAGCAAATAGAAAATATCTTGCGCGATTTAGGACTTAGTTTTATCTACCGCTCTGAATTAACGGGTGAGATGCCCATAGAAAAACAAGTGCTAATTTTAGACACCTTTGGCGAGTTACGCGGCATGTACTCAGTTTGTGACTTCGCCTATATTGGACGTAATCACAACGTATTGGAGCCTCTGGCTTTTGGTAAACCAGTTGTCATTCTTGATGGTTGGGAGGCAACTTATCCCAGCTACCCAGTTTACGAAATATCCAAGCAACACAACTTATTGGTAGAACTCAATGACTACAACAAACTCGGTACAACACTCATACAACTTGCTCAACAAGATGCCACGGAATACGCAGATAAAATTGAGTCGACCTTGTCGGGCTTAGCAACCGCTTTGCAGCGAAACATGACTATCATGGAAATTTCAGGTAATGAATCGTAATTTAGGGGTGATATGAGTTTTAAAAGTAAGATAGCTGATTTGAAAGTAGCGATTGTACATAGGCGTATTAAGCATCATGCCAAACACTCGGGCTATAGTTCTATCTTCGAGCATATGCAGCTAGATTATGCCGATAATGGTATTCGTTCGAAAATCGCCTCCAAAATGCCAGGCAGTTTGCGCTGGAGACTACATCTATTAAGACCGCAGCCAGTCGGTGACGAAGGCTTAATTCCAGAGTTACTTGCCATTTCAACTACCGCATCGAAAGACAAAGGGATCTGTCATTTTATTTACGGTGAAGACACTTACTTTTATACCCCAATTTGGCAACACAAAGACAAAAAAGTGATCGCTACCTACCACTACCCACCGGTACGACTGAATGAAAGGGTAAACCGGGCAATATTAAAACACCTAAGTGCTGTTATTTTGATGTCTGAAAGTCAACGTCAGTGGTTTGAACAATATCTGCCATCAGACAAGATCCACGTAGTTCATCACCATGTTAACACTGAGTTTTTTCACCCTGCTACAAAGGTTAATAGTACAGACAGTAAGTTTCGAATTGTAAGTTTGGGGGGTATCTTGCGTGATATGCCACTACTATTGAACGTAGTCGAACAATTGACTGAACGTTTGGGCGCCGACAACATTGAATTTAACTTTCTGATCCCCAAAGATGCGCGTGAGCCGTTTAAAAAATTCCCCAATGTGAATTTGTGTGGCCGCATATCTGATGAAGAGTTACGCAGTTTATATCACAACTCCACATTAGGGTTTATGCCCTTGATAGACTGCACCGCCAATAATGCTGTACTCGAAATGATGGCCTGTGGTAAAGCGATAGTCTGCTCAAAAGCAGGAGGTATTGGTGACTACTTGGATCAGCAAGGTGCGCTTATGTTTGACCAAGCGATTGATGCTGAGCAATTAGTCTGTGACATTATTGAACTGCTAAATACGCCGCAAAAACGCGAAGAAATGGGTGCCTATAACCGCAAACGTGCACTAAATGAATTCTCTTTGGAAAAAACAGCAGACAAACTATTTGCTGTATATCACCAGGTTGCTGAATTTAGCCGTTAATTAACTATATTGGTAAAACTTAGCAATTGACATTTAATGTCGAGCTCCACAATTCAATTTAAGTGAAAACTAAATTAAGGAAATATTTTATATGCCGAAAGCAAATTCAATCGGAACATTAATCAACACTCTAAAATTGTTCGGATACTGGATTAATTTGGAACTGAAAGGTTCAATATCTTCAGGTACAAGCAACGCTAAAGTAGATTACAAAAAGCTTGGTTTGCTCTCATTTAGACTTCCTCCTCAGTTTGATTCAGGGACGCATCGACCATTATCATTTTTACAATACGCCAAAGAAAACGATTGGGAAATCATTGCAATAACTAATCAAGCAGATAAACCTATTACCGAGGCTGGCAAAGAGTTATTAGAAAGAGTTCCCCAAGGTACTATCATTAAAGAATTTGATAACATAATTGGTGAAACTAGTTGGCGATGTACGCCGAAACTGGATGGTGGTTTTGCTAATGCTATATCACTAGCAATTAGAGCCTATGACGAATTTAAGTTAAAACGTCCATCCGTAATTGTTGCATCGGGCCCACCTTTTAGCTTTTGTGTTGCTGGTTTTTTGGTTGCTCGAGCACTCAATATTCCATTAGTGTTGGACTATCGTGATGAATGGACACTTTGCCCTTTTGAATTTGCCAGCAATAATAAGTTAGACAAATGGTTTGAAAAGCGTTGTGTTATTCATGCTAAGAAAGTCTTGTATACTACAAATTCTCATCTGCTCAATCACAAGCAGAATTTTGATATTCCCGATGAGAAACTAGAATTAGTTTACAACGGATGGGAAGACAAACAGTTTGAACCCGCCATAGAGAAAGCTAAATCAAACTCTTCTGAAATAATAAAAATTTCATTTATTGGCCGACTTAATGAAATGGTTAGTGTCACCCCCTTTTTATCGACGCTTAAAAAAGCGATAGAAAGTGAAGATAAACTTAATAATAAAATACGTGTGGAATTTGTTGGCGAAAAGTCTCCCCGATTAGAAGAAGAATTAATGTCATTTATGGCTCAAGATCTTAACTTTGAGATAATTTCAACACCCCAAGTAAGCAAAAGTAATGCGCTGGAATTAATGCAAAGTTCAGATTATCTTCTTATGCTTTGTGGAAAAAAAATAGCAGGTTATATTCAAGGGAAGTTATATGACTATTTAAGCAGAATGGTACCAGTGATTGCATTTGGCTACCCAGGAGAAGTTCCTAATATTGTTACCGAGTTTAACGCAGGCCATTTCATAGAAGACAATGACCATTTAGGCCTAGCCAATGCTTTGCTCAGTAAAAATGTTGATTTGAGAGAAAACAAAAAACTAATAGATTGGTTATCTACACGAACAAGGCGATATCAAGCTAAAAAAATGTATGCTTTTTTAGCCGAAGTCATAGAGTAAAATATTACTATAAAGATATCATCCATTTTAATGGTTTCAATTTAATATAATTTCTCCTTAGCAATAGGTGTAATTAAAAAGTGTAACTTGTGTTCGACACCGTTTTTGGGATGTTATAAAGGGACCTTAAATCAATGAAAAAAAGTACTTCGCCTCAATTAACGTATCGCTCTGATATTGATGGACTAAGAGCAGTAGCTGTTCTTTCAGTTATTTTGTTTCATATAAATCCACAGTTAAACCAGGTGGATTTGTTGGCGTCGACATATTTTTCGTCATTTCTGGTTTTTTGATTTCATTACATATTTATAAAGAAATTGAACTTGGGCAATTTTCTCTAGCAGAATTTTACCGCCGCCGTATCAAACGTATTGCACCCGCAATGCTGACAGTAGTCGCCATTACAATCCTCTTAGCTCAATTTATTTTACTACCTGAAGACGCCGAAAGGGTTGCTGAATCTGGCCTTTGGTCTTTGGTCTTTGGCCTCACTGGCCAATGTATATTTTTGGTTGTCTTATTTAACAGCATGAATCGAATAAGTATTTCTTTGTGCACGAGCCACACGTTAATGTTTTCTTCAAAGCGAAGGGTTGTATCAAACAAATTACTTTCAAAAAAAAATCGATAAGTAAGATTAATTATTTGCCCTACCTAATAGATCAACACTCGTCGGTTGTATCGTTACAAGTATTCTGGAGGGGGAGAGCCGATTACAAACATCACGTTAATTACCATATGTTCAGACACCACGTTACGTTCTCAGCCTACATGATTTTTGCACAGCAGCAGTGAAACGTTTGTGACGTGTCTAGCGCACTGATGAATGCGCATATCATCTAAGAACTACCTCAATATAGGAAAAAATCAGTTTAACAACTGCGTACCTTAGGGTTGCCCTTGTCTGTAGCCGTCAATAATGCCTCTAACTTTTTCAGCTTCATATTGCATTTTAAATTGCGATTCCAAATCATTCATTTTTGTCAATTTAAGTCCAAACGCTTTAAATTTTAACTCCCAGTATTGTCTCCATAACCAACGAGGGGCTCCGAGAAATGTGGTTGATTCGTCAGGGTTAAAAATCCCTAAAGTCAGACCATAACGATAATGTCTGTTCAGCGCCCATTTTATCGAACAGCGTTTTTCAGGTACGAAATGCCATACTTTTGCGCCTGGAGAATAAGCTGCGCTTAAACCCTGACTCAGAAGTTTTTCCTGTAATCTTAGCTCTTCGCCTGCCGCACCGCCTTCACTGCTAGCACTGTGCAAGTCATATCCACCGAGCTCCAGTAGCTTCTTTCTGGGTACAGCATGGTTACCTCCCAAAAAAACAGGTTTGTCGAACATTTTGGCTTCGTTACCTAAATCCAGTCCCTGTACTGACCAAGGGAGATATTTCATTAACCATTCTGGTGGTTTTATTTCATAGTCAATATCCAAGGGTCCGCCATAAAAGTGGTCGAAACCATATTTCTGGATCATGCTGTCGTAGGTAGTGAGAGTTTGTGTATCACAGCGTAAATCGTCGTCAAAAAAGATCACAAAATCAGCTTGAGCATGCTCTGCGCCCAAATTACGCGCATTAGATAAATTGGCCATTTCTGCAAAAACGTAGTGAACTTTGAACTGTTTATTGTAAGCCTCGCATATCTCTTCTGCGCCAGCTTTGCCACCATTTTCTACTACCCATATCCCGACTAATGATTCAGGATGCTCGACTTTGGAAAGACTACTTAGTAACCTTTCCAGCAGTTCTGGCCTTTTATAGTTTGGTATGACAATCGCGATAGAATACATGATAGCTCCTGCTCTTATTTTATATGGGGCTTAGGGTTGTCTTGAGCCAGTATACTTACCCAACAAGCTCTGACAAATAGATTCTACTTCCTTTTTAATCGGATGATTGAAGTAGAAAATGGCTCCGAGCCAAGTAAGTGAATAACATACTCCGCTAATGGCCAGCATTAGCATATAGTGCAGTTCCACCATATGGGAAAGGAACAGTTGGCCTGCCAACAGCATTGCGCACGGCAGTGTAGTGAAAAAACACAATTTTAAGAAAGGGCCATGATCGGTCACACTAATAGCCATATGTTGTTTCAATTTAGGGAATATCAAGAATAGTCGAAGCACGGGGACTGCAATTAACGCCAAAGCAATCATTTCAAGTCCAAAAGGCGCTGCAGTTACGACACAAACGATGCGTGTGATTGAAGTAAATATTTGCAATCTCAATACTTCTTTTATTTGGCCTATGGCAGTAAAGATATGCTCAACTAATGAAGTAAAAGAAAATACAATCATTGATACACACATGAGCTGAATAATGCTCACCGCTTCAAACCACTGATTGCCATATAGCAGTAATACGAGATGTTCAGCGTTGACTGCCATAAACAAAAAAAATGGCCAGGAAATGGCAGTTAGACAGGACACTACATAGAAATAGGCTTCTGTTAGGTTTTTACCCTCTCGGTGTGCTTTTGCGAAGTGAGACAAAAAAACGGGCACAAGGCCTTCAACAATCACCTTATTAAACAGCATAATAGTGGACAATGCTTTTCCAAAAATCCCAACAGCATGCATAGTTAGTGCTTTACCTATTACCAGGCTAGGAATTTGAAAACTGATTTGGCCTATCAACGCGGCCCCCCCAGCAATAGCACCATAGGAAGCAACATCACTAACTTTGGCAAACCCTGGAATAAAGGTAGCCTCAGGTGGGCGCAGAATGATTGCTGCTAGCAGAGTAACTGTCACACCTGCTAATGAAGCCCAACCAAGGGCCATATAAGATTCACCCATTAACGCCGTTGTAACACCAGTGATTGCATGTGCGATAGCACTTAACACTTCAATACGCATTATTTTGTCAAACTGCATGTGTCTTCGCATTAATGCAACAGGTATCGATGCGATAGGCGAAATGATAAAGGTGACAACCAATACGCTAAGGACATCTGCAATGCCAGGTTGCTGGTAAAAGTTGGCAACTACGTCGGTTAGTAAATAGAGTAATCCGCCAACCAACCAGTTTAGCCCTAGCGATATCGTAAAAGCTGCGCGGATTTTATCTCGGGTGAGTACTTTTTCCTGAACAATAAACTGGCCAATGCCAAATTCCCGCAATACCTGAGTTAAGCCTGCAACTACTGCAGCAATTGCATAGATGCCAATTTCAGAAGGGGTTAGTATCCTTGCCAACACCATAGTGGCGGCGAACTGCACGATGAGGACAATATATTTAGTCATGAATGACTGTGCTAGTGATTTTCTGACCGACATTGAGTCTCTTTATTTATCGAATTATTGCTATCAAAATAGAATTAACGGCGAAAGCATAACAAAATCGTGGAATATAAGTGTCAAGAATTCAGCTAATTGTATAACCGCCCAACTTTTTGGTGATTTGTTGTTAAATCCAATGAATAATTGTATGACAAAAGTTAGCAGTGTTCTCTATCTCCAAAATGATAAACGTAATGGAGTTTAATCAGTGACCTGTGGCAGTTTTGAGATTGTAATGGTTTCGGTTTGAGTTTATGTGTTTCAGGTTACAAGCATATTGGATTGACCTGACTGTGATGTCCCTATATTCTTGCTCGACTGTCTAAACATTAGTAAATAAAATCGTTCAAATATTATTTAAAGGGACTTAATATCGCGTGATTGACAATGAATCGTAGTTCGACAAAATTGAGTGTTCCAGCCGTTACAATTGCATTTGGTGTTGCTCTTACCCTATGTTGGTTGCTGATTTCGACAGTGCATAACTTTGTTGCTGTTTCTACATGGCAATATAGTGTTTATTACCTCGGGTTTTATTTGCTATTAGTGTATTCAACGTTCTGGGTGCATTTTCAGCTAGCCAACGACAAGACGAAAAAACTATTTTGGCTTGCCACAATTGTTTTGATTTCCTTTGCTTTAACTTTCAATTCAAACATTGGCTTGGTCGCCATTTTATTGGTTATTACATTGGTAACGTTTAGCGCTGCACTTCAAAAAAAAATAGGCCATATATCGGAGGGGGGACAGTATAGGGAGTCCCTGATAGCCGCGATATTGGTGCATACATCCGTGTTGACAGCCGGTATTGGTAGTTTATGGGTGTACCTTATTTCTCCTTTTTACGCAGAAGGATTTATAGTTCTAGTCTGGCTTCTCCTTGCCACGATTCATATCATTCTTTTTTCAGCCATTTATCTCACTGATGTATTGCTTATTAAAAACTTGGAGGTTGACTACGTTCCGTTAAAGGGCTGTAAAGTTACAAGATTGTTAATCTTGATAACAGCGTGCTTAATTCTTGCTTTTTCATCAATGTACTACTCTATCTCAATTGAAGGTGAGCCATTAGAACGTCTCGAAAAACAAGAAGTCTGGCAATCCACGTTTAAGCCACTGGCTAAATCAAATTTACCTAAAAATAATATTTCTCATACTCATCGATGGTCAAAGCAGGACATCGTTGATTATATTTTGGAGAGTGAGTCGCTTTCAATCAGTCAAATTGCAACGTTATATTTACTGACGGATGAACCTGAATGGGCTTTCAAGTTTAAAGAACTCTTGTTGAAAGAAGCAAAGGTTCTGCGGTTTACGGCAAAAACTGGCAGTATTAAATTCTCGCAACGTGAAGCGATGATACGAGCGATGTATTTAATCGAAATACAAAAAAAACAGCGAAACTTTCTTACTGAACCAGAGGCTGAATTAGTATCCAATTGGTTTGAAAAGGTCACCGCTCGTATTTTCCAACCTGAGTGGGTCGACTGGCTCTATGCTGTACCTTTTAATGATGAACCCGATGGGCCTTATCTTAATCAGGAAGTTGGTGGGGCGACCATAGCGGTCTTGCGTCAGTTTATAAAAGCCCCTGAGTTACGAAAAAAAATAGATGCGTTTCTTCGTAATAAAATGGCCGGATTCGAAAACAATTATAGAAACCCAGATGATTCTTTGGGCTATCAAAACGTGTGGATCGAAAATGCATTTGCCGCCCATTATTTTTACGATAATTCAGAAACATCACGCTTTGGAATGAAATTGGCCGCCAAGTGGCTACTACAACAACTTCCACAACATGGTTTTCCCTTAGAGTATGGTTTGCCAAGTAGTCACCGTCCATTTAGTACGCTTGCGATCGCGGCATTTTACTTAAAAGATACTAACGCTAAGTGGTTATTGAATCTGCATCTAAGTAAAATTAAAGCAGAAGGGAAGGAAATACCTTCCGAACTAGTGACTTTCTGGTTGTGGGATGATGCTGTGAAAGCAGAAATGCCAGCTTATCCAAGCATGATTCTTGAAGGTCCTACCGGATATGCGTTTAGGCCGGGTCCAATTGAGTCAGACAAGATCATTTTGCGAACTCATCAAAAGAAATCACAAACAGAGCAATTCTTCTTGTTAGCCAATTTGCGTAATATAGGTTGGCATCGTTATCCGGCAACAAATACTGTTATTAGACTTGCCATTAATGGTGAAAGTGTCGTCGGTGAGAACATTGTAAAAAAACAACATAAATGGCTGCCTGCTGGACGAGCAAAGCATCGAGATAAAAAAGTTGACCGGCTCCGACTCAACGGTTTACAGATTGCCCGCAGTGGACTGGATGCATTAATTGGACATATTACTGGTGTTTATTCTTTCTGGCGGCAAGATGTCCCGCGAACTAGCCAGGTGCTGGGCACCCAATACAGCGATCGCTTACAATCCGTTACTGTAGTTTTGGATGGTTGGGCCAAAACGCGACATACTAGGTCCTATTTATTGTTAGATGAGAGCACGTTGTTTGTGGTTGATAGTATTGATTCGGATAGTCCTGGGCTCGAAAAAGCAGTCGTCTGGCACCTGCAAGGGCCTACCGAAATTGTAGATGCTCAAACCATTGAGGGGACGAATTACGACGTAGTGTTTTCTGACCCTGTCTACGTTGAGTCTTTGACTGAGGAGACGGGAGGTGAGTCTGAAAAGGCAGCCTATGATGACTTTCAACCTGCCTCCAGAGTGTTTATTGACGTCTCTACAAGCGAATCAAAGGATGTGGTTACCGCTTTTAGTACTTTGGAGAGTAACATTTCCAATTTGAGTGTAGCTCGTGATTCAGAAAGCTTTTCAATTACTCTTCAATTTAACAAAAAGGGTATAACACATCGTCTGTTACTTGACCAAAATTATCATTGGCAACGAGTTGACTAAAATAGTGACGTATTTGACTGATGTGCCAACCGTTTGTGAAACTATACAAGGAAAATGAGTTAATGCTCTCAATTAACGAAATCCATTTAAAATCCATACAACGTTACTTTATGGTGTTTATTTTAGGGATCGCGGTCTTTACCGCGCCTCAAGTTTGGTACTTTAGTCCAGACAGCGGATATTATATTGGTACAGTTATTGAGTTACTTGAGAGTGGCTCATACTCATTTAATGGGTATCCAAATCTACAATATTACCCGGGAACTTCATGGTTCTTTGCTATCCCTATTTTAATTTTCGGCCTAGATTTTCATTTGTTACATGTTTTTTATTGTGTTTTTGTTGTGGCGGTTATCTGGCTGTCTGCAAAAATATTTAATGCCGAGAGGTTTGGTAATATAAGTCTGCTGCTACCGGTATTGTTGGTGCTCAATACGCTTATACAGAAAGAAACGAATGTCTTATTGTCGGGAACACCATTCGCTTTTTGTATTTTAGCAGCGCTATTATTGTGGCGAAAATTTGAAGAAAGTCGTTCTATTGTATTCCTTTGTACTGTTGTTTTTTTCGTTTCCCTCGGACCTCTCATCAGAACTGAGGGAGTATTCCTGATTTCTGCATTTGGCCTGGCTTACCTAATTCATTCCATTAAGCACTTGGGATTTTCTATTAGAGCTTTTCTCATTCCTTCATTATTAACGTTACTTACTTTCATACCGTTTGCGCTGTGGACGTACAGAAATTATCTTATGCATTCGCCCGACACATACAATATGGCAAATGCAGTTTTCTTTGGACTCAAAGGGCTCGCCTTATACGGACCGGGTTTTGGTCATCTTGATGTCGTTGTAGATAAAAGCGCCGTGGGTTATTACAACCTCTACTACACTCTTATTGATTTAGCTGAATCTTACATTGGTCAGATTGTTGTGTATCAGGGTAATTTTGGACGATTTATTGTGCCCTTATTCTTAATTGGTATGTGTATCGCCACCGTATTCGGGGTGAAAAGGTGGGTTACGAAAGCGAATGCAATGGAAACGGTCTTATTCACATCTATTCTTTTTTTCGTTATATATTGGGCACTCAAACAAAATTCACTAAACCCAGTAGTGAGAATTTGGATGCCACTAATTCCATTTCTAACATTTTTGATTATCTTAGGTATGGACTCTTTTCTGAAACTTTGTAAAAACAACTTAGTTCGAATCGGCGTCAGTGCTGTTTACGCCTTTGTTTTTGTAATAGTGCTTGCAAACGGTGTGTTGTCGTTTGCCTCATTTAAATCTGAAAATGTCGCTAGCTACAATGAAAATAGAAATGTAGTGATGACCCAAATAGCGGAGTATATCAAATCAAATACACCCTCTGATGTTGTGTTAACAACGGATGATTGGGGTGTGTTTCCCTTAAAAACGGATAGACAAAGTTACATGATACTAAATGGCAATAATTATCTTGCCATTTTGCAAAGAATGCATAAATACAACAGCAGTTATTTAGTTTCCCTGGAAGGCTTTACTGTGCAATCAAAATCAGTTGCGCCTTTGGTAGAAAAGTATCCGAGTATTTTTTCCTTGGAGAGAGAGTTTAACAATAATCAGGCGGCACCAAGCGGTTTTGTTTACGAAATTGACAAAATTTCTTTGGATGAAGAGATTAAACTGCTCAGTACAATGAAGCAATAAATGGGGAGTCTTTGGATGCGTGCTTCGCTTGCATAGCCTATGGCTATGATAGTGATGGAAGTTTACAATCATTAAAAGACGATCAACTGGCAGTAAAGTGAATTAATAACTAGGCCAAAAACTGTAGACGCAGTCTATCGTAATAGCTCTCTAGATTATATCAACATAACTTGAGGGCTATAGTCGGTTTGCTTCTTCATCCAACGCGATTGTTGGTGAGTGCATAGTTAGTTGGCCGTCAGGCAAGAAAGATATCCCGTCACCTCACTTCGCCTGTCAATATAACTGTTAATTATCTGTTCAGCCAATTTAGTATTTCAACAAAAAAACCATAGTTTTTTGGCGCAAACTCAAGCCGTTCAATCCCACTATCTAACTCACTCTTGTGTTTGTAGCGGTTAAGTAATATTGGCAACGAACTTCCAATCTATGCTTTTTGAAACAGCAAACGATTGTATGTTGTGGGTCTGAAACCCTTGTACAATACCCTTGCTTTATTACGTTCTGAATTCAATTAGAAAGCATTAATCAGTAATGTTAGACTAAATGCGACACACATGAACAAACCATGGAAGCGCACCAGGGGTGATAGTGCTGCAAGTACTAAATTAAAAATTAAGGCGCGTTTGTTTTTTCATAAGTACGCCAACAAATTAGAATTGCGATAGTCAATGTTAGAAAAAGTGAGTCTGATAGTAATAAATAGAAATTCTTAATATAAATCGCACTAAATAAAACTAAGAATGGAGTCACTAAACCGACCACGCCATAATCACGATAAGAAAAGTATTTCGCAATGAAAAAAATCCCAGCTGTTGAGACTAATGCCATTACAACCTGTAATACATAAAAGTCAGTACCGAATATGGCCATGGGTTCTGCTAAAAAAGCGGATACGCCAGGGTAATATGGTAAATTTGGGAATTGATTGAAATAGTAAGAAAATCTTTTAAAAGGTTTTATGCAGAACCAACATAGATGCCAGAATCTGGTGTTTGAATCCAATAGGGTGGGGTGGTAATTAGTAGATAAAAAGAAAAGGTGGACAGTAAAATCACCTGTAACAACTGAAGATGACTTTCTTAAAGAAACTTCATATTCTGTATCTTCTTCCCTACTCACAGATGTTGGCGAACATCGAATGGACAACAATAAACCATAAACGCTGATTGTTTAGTGTCGATAAAGTCACTGGCTCTGATGTATTTAAGTTAACCATTTTGTTTTCTGACTATAGATAATGCATTAAATCATCGCAAATTTATACGTATAAGCCAGAATCTGCAGCGCAAGGGCATTTGAACTTCACCTTATTAACAGTTGCGCTCCGAAATTGGCATATAAAGACGCCTGTTTTAGTTGCAAAAGAAGGGCACAGACAGGATACTTACTTCATAAAATTGGACCGCAGGTTAGACGCACCCCCCTAAAAACTTGGTACGACAAATATGAGAAACAATTGTCGAAACATAAATATTGCAAAGAGTTGACTGCATCATAAAGATTGTTTGCCATACGAACTCAAAATAGCGCTATTTTGACAATTTAAAGAATTATTAAAGGATAATATTCGTGAAACTGATAGTTCAAATACCCTGCTATAACGAAGAAAATACCCTACCTGCAACTTTTAACGACATCCCCAAGCAAATCGACGGAGTAGATGTAGTTGAAATACTGATTATTGATGACGGCTCTTCTGATAAAACCATTGAGGTGGCTAAAGCATTGGGGGTGCACCACATTGTTATCAACAAAAACAATAAAGGGTTAGCCAGAACGTTCAGAACCGGTTTAAATGAATGTTTGAAGTTAGGAGCCGACATTATTGTTAATACAGATGGTGACAATCAATATGCCGGATGGGATATTCCTAAACTGATCCAACCCATACTTGATGGTAAAGCTGATGTGGTAGTAGGGGACAGAAACACCGCCAAGGTCGCTCATTTTTCGCCTTTTAAAAAGTTTCTACAATGGGTGGGCAGTTACGTGGTAAAAACGCTTTCGGGTGTACAAGTGCCTGATGCCGTGAGTGGCTTTAGAGCCTACAGCCGCGACGCTGCATTGCATCTTAATATTGTATCCCCTTTTAGTTATACCATTGAAGCGCTTATCCAAGCTGGCAAAAAACATATGGCCGTCACCTCAGTGCCGGTTGAAACCAATGCAAAAACCCGTGAGTCTCGTCTTTTCAGTAGTATCCCTAAGTTCATCGAAAGGCAGCTCACCACCATTGTGCGCATGTATGCTATGTATCAGCCTCTTAAAGTTTTCTTTTTTATTGGATTAATCTTATCGATATTCGGTGCCATACCCATCCTTCGTTTCTTATATTTTTATTTCACAGGAGATGGAGAAGGGCATTTACAATCTCTGGTACTGGGAGGAGTGTTTGCAATTTTGGGCTTCATTTCGTTTCTCATTGCCTTGTTGGCAGATTTGATGAACTTTAATCGCCAGTTGATTGAGCAGACGTTAGAAAAAGTAAGACGCATTGAATTAGAACTTAACAAACAATCAAAAAAATAATAGCGCCATGAAGATATTGATAGTGACATCAAATTATCCAAGGTGGGCGGGGGATACCACAACACCATTTGTACATAATTTTGCTATGGAGCTAGTAAAACAGGGTGTAAACGTTAGAGTGTTGGCTCCGCATTATGAAGGGGCAAAATTACAAGAAAAGTTAGACGGGGTCGAAATTAAGCGGTTTCGGTATTGGTTGCCGCTTAGGGGGCAAAGTGTTTGTTATCAAGGCGGCGCTTTAGGCAATCTAAAGAAAAGTCCACTCAACAAACTTAAATTACCTATTTTAGTCTTGTGCGAATTATTAGCCCTATTAAAAGAAGTTGTTAGCTATAAACCAGATTGGGTTAATTCACATTGGTTAATTCCACAAGGTTTTGTCGCATCCATTGTTTGTAAATTAACTGGTACAAAACATATAGCAACAGTGCATGGTGGTGATGTATTCGCGTTAAATAGCAATATTCTCTTAATGTTTAAGCGTTTTGTTATTAATACTGCGGACAAGGTAACAGTGAATAGCTCCGTTACCGAGGCTAAAGTCAAACAAATTGCTCCAATGGCCTCTACGCCTATTGTTCGCATTCCAACAGGAATATTGCCAGCCCCTGAATGCCCATTTGAAATGGTGCAATTACTCAGGCAGTCACTGCAACAAACAGTAGATGAAAAACTAATCTTATTTGTGGGGCGCTTATCAGAAGAAAAAGGTGTGGGTGATTTAATTAAAGCCCTTAAAATATTACACAATAAAGAAACCCATTATCGACTAATTATTGTTGGAGAAGGCCATGACAAATCAGATTTTATTGAGTTAGCTAAAACCTTAGATATCATTGAAAAAGTTAGTTTTATTGGATGGGTGGATAGTAAAGATATCTACACCTATTTTAGAGCATGCGATGTTTTTGTTGGCCCATCTAAACAAGCTGAAAGTGGCTGGATAGAAGCCCAAGGTTTAACCTTTGTAGAAGCAATGCAAGTAGGCTGCCCTGTCATAGGTACTAACAGTGGCGGTATCCCCGATGCGGTAATAGATGGTAAAACAGGCTGGTTAGTTGAACCAGGGAATAAAAATGAGTTAGCCGGTAAAATACATTGGGTTCTATGTCATCCAAATGAAGTGCTAAAGATAACTGAACAGGCTAAAGAGTTTGCCTCTGCAAATTACATTGTGGAAAATGTTACGAGACAATTTGTAAAGGAACTGAATAGTGAAAGTTAGCTTTCCATTTGTAAAGTGTGGTTCAGGGAGTGACACTTGGACATACACACTAGCGAGAGCCTTAAAAGACAAAGGGATCGACGTTGAGTTGAAGCCATTCCCTCATCATTTTCAATATAATCCATTTTTAGGTAAGGCCTTTTATAAAACAGACGCAGATATCGTGCACACAAATAGCTGGGCAGGTGTAGGCTTTAACAAATCTGATAAAAAACATGTTTGCACCGAACATCATGTGGTACATGACAAATTGCTGTCCGCATATAAATCTATTGGACAAAAAGCCTTCCACAAAATTGTTTATTTATTTGAAAAGTGGGCCTTCGAATCAGCTGCTGTTGTTACAACACCTAGTGATTATACAACACAAAAAGTACAAGAATATTTCAATACTGCTTCCACTCGTATCTATAATGGTATAGATACGAACACCTTCCGCAAACGAACCAATAACGATATTCTCGACCCGCATAACCACAAAAAAATTAAACTCTTTTTTGTGGGTAATTTGAGTGCTCGTAAAGGGGCTGATTTATTACCTAAAATTATCAACAAATTAGGCAATAATTTTGTGCTCTACACAACAGTCGGACTGCAATCGCACATGCCTGTTAACGATGAAAGAATAATATCTATTGGCAAAGTAAGCTTAGATGAACTCGTTAAGTGGTATAACTACTGCGACATTTTTCTCTTTCCGTCTCGCATGGAAGGCTTTGGTTTAACAGTGTGTGAGGCCATGGCTTGCGGCATCCCTGTTATTACAAGTCGTAGTACTGCGTTACCAGAAGTGCTGGAGGATGGGAAGGGAGGCTATTTGTGCGAACTAGACAATGTAGATGACTTTGTTGAAAAAATAACATCATTAGCGGACAGCCCACAAATTAGAAATACATTTTCAGATTTCAATATCACAAGGGCACAAAATGAGTTTGCTATGGAATTAATGGCAGAGCGTTATATAAAGTTATATGAAGCACTATGAAAATGGCATACCTGAATTCAGATTTACTTTTATTCTGATCTGAACCATCAATAGAGGACACTTCATTAAGCAACATTTAGTTGTTCAAATTTATCTGGGCTTAGATAGCCCAATGCACTATTCCTGCTCTTTTTGTTGTAATCAATTTCTATATATTCAAATACATGCTTCCTCGGTTCATAATAGGAACATATTGGATGGCTTCGACTTAGAGCGAATGGAAAAAACATTCCACACACGAGTTATCCCAACAGTTGTCTTTACGACTAATACTTTGCAGTAAATGATGTTCGCTTAATAAACCACGATAAGCATGGGAAGTATATTGGCTACCCCTATCACTCCGCACGATGACGACTTTAGTCCTACTTCGCCGCCAAATCGCCATTTACAGCACATTACACACTAAAGATGATGTAATACGTGGACCCATTAACCAACCAACCAATCACTGAGCGCGATTAAGGTCGATTATCTCGACAAGATAAAGCCATCCTTCGCTGGTCATCAGATACGTGACATCACCGGCCCATTTTTGGCTAGGTTTATCGGTGGTAAAGTTCTACTCAAGTAAATTAGGGGCGACAGGTAAATTGTGTTTACTGTCAGTAGTAGATTTAAATTTGCGGGCGGTTTAGCCACTAAATCTTGACGCCCCATGCTTTTGTTGTGTCCGTCGTTAATAGCGCAAATGGCGTAACATTTAGCATTGATAAATAATGAGGTTGTCATTATTGGAAACCTAACATAACCAGACGAACTAAACAACAATGGCAATCGCACTTAGAGCAACACGCCCAATCAGTCCTTACCACACACGACTTTTGCCAGCAGTACGACATTCATTTACAAACTGGTACAACAGCCATAGAATTCATTCGTACTTGGATTATCAAAGTCCTAATAACTTTGAACAACAAAACAATGAATTACAAAAAGTAGCTTAACTGAGGTGGTCGTATTAGGTTGATCAGGTCATGTCAACATCAGTTGAAAACAAAGGCCAACAAGCCCAGTAAAAAGATTGAATTGCTCCAGTGTAAGCATGATGAGCAAGGCTTAATGGTGGCCGAAAAAGTTAACTTAATTGCGTTGCAATAAGCGCGTTTAGTCTTTCCAGAAGAGCAATGCCGCTAAGCCAAAGACACATTATTTTCCAGTCAAAACGAAGCCAATCCTGGACAAGGTAACTTGTTTAATGAGGCAGAAGAAATTGCAGAGCTTGAACATGGCAAGAGTGAGTCGTCCAAAGACAAACCGAAACGCAAGAGAAATTCCAAGCCCTTTAACGAGCACATTACCCGTGAAGTCGTGATACACGATATTGATGACGCGGGTAAAGTGTGCGCTTGCTGCCAAGGCGAGCTTCACTGCATGGGCAAAGATGTATTGAGAAATTAATGTTTGTGCCAGCCACCACTAAAGTGGTTGAGCATCATCGTTTAAAGTATGACTTTAGAGGGTGTGAGTAAAAAAGTATTAGCAATACGATCAAACAAGCCCCACCGGTACTGGGCTGATACGAAATTTGGGATCTGATTAATCAGATCTATTTTTATTCACTTAATTAAAACACATGCTCATAAGCAAACAGTACGCCATAAAAGCCACAAGGCAAACGTTTTTTTCTATATTTAACAGATAGTTAAGGAGTATTTTGTTGTTTGACATTCAGCCAATATTTATTATTGATTAAAAGCAGGGTGGCAACACCCGCTTTGAGCAATCTATAGACAGTCGGTAACGACGCCTTTATGAGAAGTGGACGTTCACCATAAAACATCATCAGATGTATTACTCAGGCCTCTTAGTAATATCCCAAAAAGGATGGTAAGTTGATTGCTCAAAAAAGCTTTCTAACTTCTTGTTTTTATGAAAAGTTAGTAGAAATTAAATAGTATGGTCGCTAGGACATTACTTAGTCGTCTTCATAATATACTCAGGGTAGGTTTTGGCGTAAATGATACATAGAGAAATATCTGACAAAAAATTTCAAATGGATTCCCTCGATGGTCTTCGAGGATTTGCTG